>FZPS01000201.1_pt25 | contig 60922 bp, 54 predicted proteins | sample 1817821 | NCBI WGS metagenome assembly FZPS01 (sample SAMEA104158645, study PRJEB21678) | metagenome | place: Germany | collected 2015-04-21 | reverse complement strand
TTCTTTAAGTGTCGAAGATGGGACTATAACACTACTTTTACAAGTTTTCAAGAAAATTATACATTAGTAACTACTTGTTTTTTTGTCTATAAGTGTTAATATTTAATATATAAAAAATGATAGGAGAAAATATGATTACACAGGAGCAAAAAAACGCACAACGCAAGCGTACAAAGAAGGAAAACACACAAAATGAGAACGCTAAAAACGAGGATGCTAAAGACAAAAGAAATAAGAAGGGAACAGTCAAAAAAATAAATAATAGAAACTCTATATTAATTATTTTTTTATTATTTGCACTTGTATTCATATCCCTTGGTACTATATATCTTATAAAAGATAAGGATAAAAAGGAACCAGTTACCACTGAAGAACCTACTACCGAAAAGATTATTATAAAAGATTTTGTCGGCATAAAAGACACTACATTTACTGCAAACATTGATAAATACTACTCATATGGTACAAGCCTTTGCATTGATGGTTCATTTACAAATAGCGAATTTGGCGAAACTTCAACTGCATCCCTTGTGTTAAGACAAGCTTACACATTTGAAGATGGTTCTATAAACGAAACAGATTTATTTGAATTTCCATTGATTGTTTCAACAGATGAAAACCACATAACCTTTAGTTCATATGAACACATTAACACTGGTATCGATTTAGAAAAAATCACCCTAGGTGAATATTGTATGCTTCTAAAGATTACTACAAATAATGTTACGACTTATGGCACATTATCTGCACAAGGTGAAAACGATGCATTTACATACTACTCCATTACAAAGAATGGTACAAACAATAAAATCGACCTGTCATTTGAAACCTTCGAGAATACAGCTTACACATCCGTAAACTGTGTTGCTTCTACCCTTCCAGATGATGTCTACGATATCGTTATCGATCCTGGTCATGGTGGAAATGACCCTGGTGCAATTAATGGTGACTATAACGAAAGAGTTATGATGCTTGATTATGCCATAGATTTAAAAGCCGCCCTTGAAGCAAAGGGATTTAAGGTATTACTTACACGGGATGGTTCGGAAGGCGATGATGTATGGATGGCATACACCATGTATGATGAAGATGGACGTGTTAATGTGGCATCCGCATCTAAGGCAAAGATTTGCTTATCATTGCACCTAAATAGCAATGAAGTAGCCCTCTCTCAAGGTGGCCTACAAATCTATTTCTCATGTCGTGCTAACCAAGCATCTGCTGAGATATTTGCTAAAAATATTATCAATTCCTCTGGAACTTATCCTTCACCAATGAGTTCTTTCAAAGTCGCTGACGGACTATATACAAGAGCCTTTTCTGCAGGCGACATGGCAGACTCCAGAAATTACGCTATCGAAAAAGGTATGGTGCCTTACGATGTAGCTCCAAACACTGATTTCTACTTTATGATACGTGAATTAGGCGGTGTAGCTACAGGTGCCTACATTGATGGTAGAAACCCTGATTATGGAACTAACCTTTACAGAGATAGTTTAAATGGAGTAGAATCTTTTATCCTTGAACTAGGATTCATCTCTGTAGACAGTGATTTAAATCACCTTATAGAAAATAAAGCGCAATATGTTGAAGGCATCGTAAAGGGACTTCTTGAAAGTTTACAATAGACCGTGAATTATTAATAATAATTAAAATAAGCTGTAGATGTGAAAATTACCAACATCTACAGCTTTACTTTTTTTAATCTATATTACGCATTTATTATGCCTACTGCCTGGGCATCTAGGGAATCCAGAGTATCTTCGCTACATACTGTACGCTCTTCCAACAACTCCATCTTCTTTGTATAATATGACATAACCGAACTTCTTGTAATGATACCCATAAAAAAGTTTCTATCATCAACTACAGGAACGAAATTTTGATGCATTAGTCTCTCTACAACCTCTTCAACTGACTCATCAATTGTAATCGGATTATTCCACCAATTTCTAATAATATCCCTGATTTTACAATCACTATCACTATGAGCTGATTCCATATTGCTATCCATAACGCTCCACAGGAAATCTCCCTCACAAACTGTACCCACATATTCTCCAGTTTTCTTAATAACTGGTATTGCAGCAAATCTTCTTTCTCTCATAATAGCCAAACCACTTGCTACTGTATCGTCATCAAACAGATACATAGTTTCTGTTTTATTAGTAAGTAGAAAAAGTATATTCATATTCTATACCAGCATATTTATCTTCATAAATACACGTTCCTTTCGCATAAAATTCTTAACAAGCTACACTACAAGTATACACTATTTTTCCATAATACGGTATTTAATTTTTTCTAAATATTTTATGAACTTATAAACATTGATTAATAAATCGGTGATGTTCATAAAACTTTCTGATTCTTAAAAATAAATCCTGGCACAAATAAAAACTCCCTGATATATTCCATAGATAAAAGGAACTTAATTCCAATCATCTTTTGGTATATATCAGGAAGTTACAATCTTTACAAATTATTTTAAAATATAAATTTACTATTTATTGTAGTTAACAATCTTTCCAAAGTCTGGTTTTAAAGATGCTCCACCAACAAGTCCGCCATCAATATCTGGCTGTGCAAATAATTCTGCAGCACTGTCTGCCGAAACACTACCACCGTACTGGATACGAATTGCTGCTGCTGTTGCTTCATCGTAAATTTCACCGATGCAAACACGAATTGCTGCACATACTTCTTCTGCCTGAGCAGTTGTTGCTACCTTACCTGTACCAATAGCCCAAATTGGCTCATAAGCAATAACTGCTTCCTTAGCCTGATCTGCTGTTACATTTAAGAATGCAATCTTAATCTGTTGACGAATCAAGTCAATTGTTACGCCTTGTTCTCTTTGTGTTAACGATTCTCCACAACAAACGATAGGTGTAATACCATGTTCAAAAGCTTTTAACACTTTTTTGTTTACTGTTTCATCTGTTTCAGCGAAGTATTCTCTTCTTTCTGAATGTCCAATAATTACGTATTTAACACCTGCGTCAACTAACATAGCTGGAGAAATTTCTCCTGTATAAGCTCCGCTTTCTTCGAAATACATATTTTCTGCACCAACACAGATATTGCTTCCCTTTGCTGCTTCCATTACTAGAATAATTGAAATAGCAGGAACGCAGAAAACCACATCAACATCTTCATTTGCTACTAATGGTTTTAATTCATTTACTAATTTAACTGATTCACTAGGAGTCATATTCATCTTCCAGTTACCAGCGATTATTTTTCTTCTAGACATTTTTTATCTCCTGATATATAAATTTTTAGTTTTTGTCGTTTGCTGCAGCTACTCCTGGAAGTTCTTTTCCTTCTAAGAATTCAAGAGATGCTCCACCACCTGTAGAAATATGTGTCATCTTATCACCAAATCCTAAGTTGTTTACAGCTGCTGCTGAATCACCACCACCGATGATTGTTGTTCCGTCAACTTCTGCTAAAGCCTTAGCTACAGCTACTGTACCTGCTGCAAAGTTTGACATTTCGAAACATCCCATTGGTCCATTCCAAACTACTGTCTTAGCGTCAGCTACTGCATCTGCGAACAACTTTGATGTTTCTGGTCCGATATCTACACCTTCCATATCAGCTGGAATTTCTCCACGACCAACAACCTTGAAGTTTGCATCATTTGAGAATGCATCTGCTACTACTGTATCAACAGGGATTAATAACTTAACGCCCTTTTCTTCAGCTTTTTTCATCATGCTTACTGCATATTCTTTATAATCTTCTTCAAGTAAAGACTTACCAACTTCTTCGCCTAAACCAGCCATAAATGTATAAGCCATACCACCACCAATGATAAGAGTATCTACTTTATCAAGAAGGTTTTCAATAACTGAAATCTTTGAAGAAACTTTAGCTCCACCAAGGATTGCTACGAATGGTCTAACTGGATTGTTTACTGCGTTTCCTAAGAAATCAATTTCTTTTTGCATAAGGTAACCAACTACAGCTGTGTCAACGAACTGTGTAACACCAACATTTGAACAATGTGCTCTATGAGCTGTACCAAAAGCATCGTTTACAAAAACATCGCAAAGAGAAGCTAATTCTTTACTGAATTCTTCGCCATTCTTTGTTTCTTCTGCTCTGTAACGTGTGTTTTCAAGAAGAACTACATCACCATTATTCATAGCTTCTACTGCAGCCTTAGCGTTTGCTCCAACTACTTCTGGATCTGCTGCAAATTTAACATCCATCTCAAGTAACTGAGCAAGTCTTTTAGCAACTGGTGCTAAAGATAATTCAGGTTTTGGCTCACCCTTTGGTTTACCAAGATGTGAACAAAGGATAACTTTTCCTCCGTCAGAGATTAATTTCTTTATTGTAGGAAGTGCTGCTACAAGACGATTTTCATCTGTAATATTTAATTCTGCATCAAGAGGTACATTAAAATCACAACGTACCAATACTCTTTTACCATTTACGTTAATATCATCTACTGATTTTTTGTTAAGCATTTTATTGCCCCTTTCAAAATAAATATATTAATATTTTATTGTTGTCTGTTAATTGACTAAAAAAGGGCCCGGCCCATAAGACCGGACCCTCTGAGGATCGTATAATAATCCAAGAAGTCTATGATTTAATTAAGCTAATTCAGCGAAATACTTAATTGTTCTAACCATCTGGCTTGTGTATGAGTTTTCGTTGTCATACCAAGAAACAACCTGAACTTGATATAAATCATCATCAACTTTTGATACCATTGTCTGAGTTGCATCAAATAATGAACCATAGCTAATACCAACAACGTCTGATGATACGATTTCATCTGTATTGTAACCAAATGATTCAGAAGCAGCAGCCTTCATAGCAGCGTTGATTCCTTCTTTAGTTACATCTGTACCCTTAACAACTGCTGTAAGGATTGTTGTAGAACCTGTTGGAACTGGAACTCTCTGTGCAGAACCGATTAACTTACCACTTAATTCTGGGATAACTAAACCGATTGCCTTAGCAGCACCTGTTGAGTTAGGAACGATATTAACTGCAGCAGCTCTTGCTCTTCTAAAGTCACCTTTTCTATGTGGTCCATCAAGTACCATCTGATCACCTGTGTAAGCGTGAATTGTAGACATAATACCTGACTGGATTTTAGCATAGTTATTAAGTGCGTTAGCCATTGGAGCTAAACAGTTTGTTGTACATGAAGCAGCTGAAATAATCTGATCTTCTGCTGTTAATATATCTTCGTTTACTGAGAATACGATTGTCTTAAGATCATCACCAGCTGGAGCTGAGATAACTACCTTCTTAGCACCTGCATCGATATGAGCCTGTGATTTAGCCTTTGATACATAGAAACCTGTACATTCAAGAACTACATCTACATCGATTTCTCCCCAAGGAAGTTTAGAAGCATCTGCTTCTGCGTAAATTTTGATTTCTTTACCATCTACTACGATTGAGCTTTCTTTTGCTTCAACCTTATCTGCTAAAGCATATCTGCCCTGAGATGAATCATACTTTAATAAGTGAGCTAACATAGCTGGATTTGTTAAGTCGTTAATAGCAACTACTTCATATCCTTCTGCTCCGAACATTTGTCTGAATGCAAGACGTCCAATACGTCCAAAACCATTGATTGCAACTTTTACTGCCATCTGTTATATTCCTCCTAATATAAAAAATAAAAAATATTTTGTAAGATTGTTAAAAAATAATCTAACTGAGAATATTTTACCTAATTTGTCCAAAAATATCAAGTCTATTTTATTTAAATAAAAAAAACTTTATAATTGTTTCCGTTTATGCTAATATTTCACCAAAAGAATTTTATTTTTTGTAGATATTCACAAGGAGATATTATGATGATTTCAGATTTACATTTACATACCAATTTTTCTTCTGATAGCGAAACAAATCCAGAAGATTTAATTTTAAGAGCTATTAATTTGAAAATGCCCTACATATGTTTTACCGATCACAATGAATTTGACTACGAGGATGGTCTATTTATTCTAGATATGGAAAGCTATTTCACTACCCTTACCACTCTTAAAGAGAAATATAAAGATAAAATTCAAGTTCTTATTGGTGTAGAACAAGGTCTTGAGGCAACAAAAGTATCAAAAACGAAAGAATTTATATCAAGATACCCTTTTGACTTTGTTATCGGCTCTTCTCATATGGTTAACGGTGTCGACCCATATTATCCACAGTTCTTTGAAAATCGTACTACTTATGAGGCTATATGCGAATATTTTCAATCTATATTAGATAATTTAGATGTGTATGATGATTTTGATGTATACGGGCATATTGATTATGTAATTAGGTATCCTAAAAACATTGATACAAACTATTGCTTCGATAAGTATAGCAAGTACTTAATCCCTATTCTTTCACGCATTATTAAATCAGGCAAGGGAATTGAGATAAATACTGGTGGATTCCGTTCAAAAATAAAGGAATCCAACCCATCATTAGAAATAATTAAGAAATATAAAGAATTAGGAGGGAATATAATTACAGTTGGTTCGGATGCTCATTTTCTCTCTGATTTCGCATCTGAGTTTGACAAGGCATTAGCTTATTTAAAAGCGGCTGGTTTTAATTATTACAATGTTTTCATAGATAGAAAGCCTCTAAATATACCTATATTATAGAATTTCTTTATTTTTCAAATTACGTAGACCTTAAAAACATCCCAATCGCAAGATTTTTGATCTTACTATTGGGATGTTTTATGTATTAAAATTGTTATATATGCTATTTATATTGAGAGCTCATCATAATCTTCAATCAAATAATTAATAATTAGTTTATCACCTTTCACTTCCATAATGATTTGAAAATATAATGGTACATCTAGCATTTCACTAATCTTTGAAGTTTTTTCATAGACTATTATATTCTTATCTTGATTCGATATCTTTTTAAAACCATTATCTACAAGATAATCCATGTAATTATCAAGCAATTCCTTATCTTCTACGCTATATCTATACGTGTATTCACGTCTCATAGCTCCTATATCTTTGCTTTGCAGTTTTATTTCAGAATACATTTCTCCTAAAGTTTTAATTTCATCATAATCTGTTTCCATTGAAGCTATAATTTCATCGATCTTAAAGAACATTTCAATGAACTTACCACATGACATATTTAGACTAATACCTGTGAGTAGTCCTGCAGATAAAATAAATGTAGTCAATGCAAGTTTAATCTTTGTTTTTAGCCCGATATGCTTTTCTTTTCCAAATTTGATATTGACATTTTGAATATATTTTTTGTGGTTTGAATAGTATACTTCAATCTTAAAGCTATATTTAGTATAATCAATTCTACTTCCACAATGTTCACAGACACCACCATTTAACAGGTTCACTGTGGAACCGCAACTATGGCAAGTGTATATCTCTATATCGCTGTTTTGCCTTGCAAGCGCCTCATTCTTGTATGAAACAATAAGGATAACTGATTCCGTCTTTTCTTTGGTCTTGTTTCCTTCAATTATAGTAAGTCTTAATTTCGTGCTCACTCTTATATTACAGCCATCTTGATTTAGAACAAATCCAAGAAATTTTATTTTTTGCAAATCACATTCTATTATATTCTTATAATTTTCAATAATAGGAGTAGCATCAGTATTGAAGAAAACATTTACTTCATTAGCATTTTGAGCAAAATGAATATTTTTAAGTTTATATTCTAAATCTTGAGTAAATTTTTCATCAGAAAACTTCGGGTAGTATCGCTTTATCTCATTTACTATTTCACTTTTCTCTATTCGCTTATAAATGGCCAAAAGAAATTTTGACCATACAAGTGTAAAGATAATTCCAATAACGACTATAGTTAAAATAAAAATCGGAATAACTTTATACGAAACCATCATACTAATATTTACTACGTAGGCATATTTACTGTCACCTAAAATAATAGCTGCTATAATTGAAATAATAAAAATAAATACCAGCACAGGAATCGATATTCCAAAAAAAATAAAAAATTTCTTAAAAATCGAAGTTGACATTCTTTTAATATCTTCAGTTATTTTAAAACTAGCGATTTTCTCTCTGAAGGATGATACCATAAATTTAGAGCCACAATAATCACATCCATCTATGTAACTAGACAGTTTTCCCACATTTCCGCATTTTGGACATTGAACTTCATCCTCATCTTTACAAGGTCGAGTAACATCTGCCAGCGCAATTGTATTTCCTTTTGATTTTTTTATTACCTTCCCATTTTTCCATATTTCTTTTTTTGTTTTCATTGGAGTTGCATATGTAGATGTTTCATCTTCAGTGCCAAAATCAATTATTTCTTTCTTCGTTTCCTTCTTAGAATGTATATCATAATGCAATGTCAAGCCATTCTCTCGTAACCTTTTTCTACTAAGATACATACTTTGATAAAATGACTGAGTAACATCATCTATAATATCCTCGTCACTCAATTTGTAATCATAATAGTCCGTATATTTATCAAGGAATCCTGCGGCTTTGTTTACCTGCAGTCTTTCCTTTTCGCGATAATCACTAAATGCATCGTTATATGGCACAGCTTGTCCTATCGTTTCCTGTGTTTTTTTACTTAAATCGAAATTATCATTCACTTTTTATTACTCCTTAATTTAGCACGTTAAAAACTATATCAAGTATTCTAGGTCCTGTTAAATCCTCGCCCTCCCAAAGGCTAAATCTCAAGGAGCCTTCAACAACACTGTCCTTAAACTGTGATTCCATTAAAATATTTTGAACTATAAACTCCTCTGCTATTTCACAATGTTTTAGAACACTTATGAGCTTCGCATCCACAGTTTTTAGTATATGCGAAACTGCATCATCCGTAATCGAGCACCATATAAGACCTTTATATTTGATTTTTTGTCTATATGCATATAGCAATTAAAAGTTTTAGAGAGTAATTTTAAATTACTCTCTAAAAAATCAATATTACTATATGCAGTAATAATTAATGCCTGCATTTTCTTATTCGATATCCAATAATTCCTGGTAGAATTTTGAATAGTCGCCTCTCTTTTCTCCAATAAAACTGATTGCTGTACGTGGATGGCTATTTAATATACCTGTAAGCAAGTATGGAATATCATATCCCCATACATTTCCCTCATTCTTAATGTTCTGGATATGTTTTTCAACTAAATCCATAATTGGAACAAGGTTGTACTTTGGATTCTTGAGGAACCCAAGTAATGATTCCATATAACAGTTTCCTGCCCCTCTTCCCATACCAGATACTGTTGCATCTAACAAGCTTGCGCCATTTGTAAGTGCTTCAATAGTATTTGCGAAAGCTAATTGTTGGTTATTATGAGCATGAATACCAACAGTTTTGTTGTATTTTGCTGCCATATTCATATACTTGTCTGTTAATCTTTTAATCTGTTCTGAATAGAAAGATCCAAAACTATCTACAAGGTAAATAACATCAACTGAAGAGTTTCCGATAAGTTCAAGACCATTATCTAAATCTTCATCATTAACTTTTGATACTGCCATAATGTTAATAGTCGTCTCATAACCTTTTTTCTTTGCATCCTCAGCCATCTCAATAGCTGTTGGAATCTGATGGATGTAACAAGCTGTTCTTACTAAATCAATAACACTATCTTTTCTATCAATGATATCATTCTTATAGTCAGTTCTTCCTACATCTGACATAACTGAAATCTTTAAATCACTATTGTTTTCTCCAACTACCTTACGAATAGCCTCTTCATCACAGAATTTCCATGGTCCGAAGTCATCTTCATTGAAAAATTCTCTAGATGCCTTATAACCAAACTCCATATAATCTACGCCAGCCTTAATATTGGCTTTATATAAATCTTTAACAAACTCATCTGAGAATCTAAAGTTGTTAACTAATCCTCCATCTCTAAGAGTACAATCCACAACCTTGATATCAGGTCTATAAGATATTAATGTTCCATTGTCTTTTTGCTGCATTTAACTTTTCCTCCATTATCTCTATTGGTGCAATGCTTTAAACCGGCAAAGCATTTTCTATAGAATACATTATTTACTTTGTATTGTCAATTATTATTTCCTAAATAATAAAATCCTATGACCCTTGATAGAAAATCAAAAGTCATAGGATAACATTTAAAATTAATCCTCGTCTGGCATATCCCAGTTATGGTATACAGCTTGTACATCATCATCTTCATCTAAAAGATCTAGGATTCTATTAATTTTCTTTATATCATTTTCATCTGATAATGTTACGTATGTCTGTGGAATCATAGTAACCTCTGCACTTGCCATAGGAACTTTTGCATTTTCGATAGCAATCCTTACATCATTAAATGCTTCAGGAGTTGTAACGATTTCGTAACTATCCTCTTCCTCTACAAAATCTTCTGCTCCTGCATCGAGAGCTGTCATCATAATATCATCTGCATCAAGCTTACATTCCTCTTTATCTATAATAATCTGTCCTTTTTCATCGAACATATATGAAACACAACCCGATGTTCCTATACTACCGCTACCCTTTGTAAACGCATTTCTTACATTAGAGGCTGTTCTGTTACGATTATCTGTAAGCGCATTTACAATAATAGCTGTACCACTTGGACCATATCCTTCATATGTAACAACCTCATAGTTAACGCTGTTTGCATCTCCTGCAGCCTTTTTTATACCTCTCTCTATTGTATCATTAGGCATATTATTTGCCTTCGCCTTTGCTACCACTGCAGCTAATTTACTATTGTTTGCGGGATCAGCTCCGCCTTCTTTTACGGCTACGGCGATTTCTCTACCGAGAATGGTGAAAATCTTTCCTTTTGCTGCATCATTTCTTTCTTTTTTATGCTTGATATTAGCAAATTTTGAATGTCCTGACATCTTAAATCTCCTTAAATATTATATTTTAGTAAATGAATTTTAATTAATTCTCAGAATCCCTAACAGTCAGTTTGACTAAGGAAATCATTTTATTTTCAATAGCAAGAACCTCATATGTATATTTATCGCATACTACAATAGGTTTGTCACCTTCTTCAGGGATCCTATCTAACCGCGCTATTAAATAACCATTTAATGTATCATAATCATTATCTTCAAATGCTACACCAAGTTCATCCTCAATCTGCTCAAGAGGAGTCATACCTTTTACAAGATATACATGATCAGCATGTTTAACAATGTTATTATCTTCTACATCATATTCATCTAGGATATTGCCTACTATTTCTTCAAGAATATCCTCCATAGCTACTATTCCCGCAGTCTGACCATATTCATCAAGCACTATTTCCATATGGATCTTTTCGTATTGCATTTCTTTAAATAACGCATCAATATTCTTGGTTTCAGGAATAAATATGGCTTCCCGAAGTATAGGTTTTATATCCTTAATTAGCCATTCTGCTTTGTCTTCTTTGTGAAAACATTCTAGTGCATCACGCAAATGTAAAATAGCAACAATGTTATCTATATCATCAATAAACACCGGAAATCTTGAATTATTCTCATTAAGCATAAATTCAACCGTCTCTTTTAGAGTCCAGTTTCCATCCACGGCTACAATATTCTTTCGATGTGTCATTATATCCCCGGCATCTTTATCATCCAGTTCCATAATATTAGATATCATCTCCGCTTCGCGTTCTTCTAATATGCCTTGCTCGTGACCTTCATTTACAATGGATATAATCTCATCCTCTGTAACATTATCCCATTCTTCTTTTGGATCAATACCTAAAATACGAAGCACTATGTTTGAAATAATATTGATTATACCCGTGATTGGTCTCAATATTATCACTATAAATGTAATAATATTTACAAAAAAATATGAAAATCCTTCTGAATACTTTAAACCTAATCTTTTTGGTACCACAACTCCAAAACTTAGTAATATAATCAGGATACAAAATATTACTATCATTGCTGAAACAACAGTATATGCGGTATTACTGAGAAGGTTACCAAAGGCCGAAACAAATGTTGATGATAACTTATGAATAAAAATATCAGATTGCACATATCCAGTAATAACTGCCATAAATGTGGCTGTTAACTGAATGGTGTTAATGAATCTAACTGGTTCATCTATTATCTTTAGTAATTTTGCTGCTTTAATTGAACCATCGTCAGCCTTTCTTTGTATCTCTGATTCATTTAAATTCTTAACGGCTGAACCAAAACCATACATCATAATATTCATTAAAATAAATCCTATAAATATAATGATGCTATAAATGGGACTACTGTCCATTATTTTATCGACTCCTTTGTTATATCATAGGGTGAATTTTATCCACCAAAGTTAAAATATACCATATAAAATCCTTATTAGTCAACAAGCATTATTAATACCATTATGTCTTTAATTTAAGACTAACCAATAATGCCTTATCAACCGCATCTAGTATATCACCATCCAAATTACATACCTTGTCCTTAAGCCTTTTTTTACCACAATTTTAACACTCCAATCAAATTCAATTTCTTAAAGTGTTTCCAATATCTCTATAGTTATTCTCTTGGGGGCGTTTTTTATTTTGCTTTTATTGATTTTCTTTTAATATTCTTTCGATAGCTTTAATCATATCTCGCGGCACCATCGCCATTTCTCCCCATTCATCCCTTGACTCATCTCCTCCCACACCATGTAAATATGCTCCTAAAGATGCTGCTGCTAGCACATCATAATGAGTTGAGAGGAGTCCTGCTATCATTCCCGCCAGAACATCACCAGATCCCGCCTTTGCCATACCACTATTTCCTGTCATATTAATAAAGGTTTGACCTTTTTTATCAGAAATCACCGTCCTAGCACCTTTTAAAACACATATTATGCCATATTGCTTAGCTACATCTTGGCACGTACTTACTATGGAATATTTTATTTCATCAATAGCTTTTCCATAAAGTCTAGACATTTCGCCTAAATGAGGCGTGATAATTACATTTTTGTGAAGCAACTGCCTTAAACTATCCATCTTCGCAATCGTATTTATAGCATCTGCATCTATTACTGCTGGCTTTTTGGATTCTAAAACAAGTTTTAAAAGATCCTGTGTTCTCTTACTTACCCCCATCCCTGGCCCGGCCAGAATCACATCGGAGCATTCTATTAAATTTGAAATATCTTCCAATAATTTATCTTTATCCTGAGCAAAGCTATAAACTATAGCCTCTGGGATTGTAGACGCTATAATAACTCTATTCACCTCAGGTGTAGCCACTCGAACCAATCCACATCCCATAGAAAAGGCGGCCGATGTAGCAAGACAAGCAGCTCCGCTCATTTCTTCATTTCCTGCTATAATTAATAACTTTCCAAATGTACCTTTGTTTGAATCTAAAGGTCTATCCTTTTTCACCCTAGGCATATCACAAACTTCATATGATTTTAAAATTTCGCATTCATTGTATGCTTCGCTTGGAAATCCAATATCGGCTACAGTCACCCTACCAGAGTATTCGGCACCAGGATACAATATAATACCCAATTTATAGTCACCAAATGTTATGGTTTCATTTGCCTGAATTGCTACTCCCATAACATTACCGCTATCTCCATTAATTCCTGATGGAATATCTACTGATATCACATAGTGATTCTCACTATTGACGTTGTTTATTAACCCCGCATACTGTCCCTCCACCACTCTGTTTAATCCAATTCCAAAAATTCCATCTATAACTACATAATATTCTGATATTTCATTTTGTTGAATACTCTTGATATTAAGATTTTTTATTACATTGTTTTGGACCTTAAATTCATCAGTTGCTCTATCCTCATCACCGATAATACAAACAGCAATCTTTGTATATCCCTCAATATAAAGCATTCTTAGTACTGCCAATGCATCTGCACCATTATTACCAATTCCACATATGGCAACAATAGAAGTTTCCTTATCTTGAAACTGTTTTATCAATACATTCTTAATTCCAAGGGCCGCTCGTTCTATTAATGCTAGTGAAGGAATTCCGATTCTATTTATAGTATAAGAATCAACCTTCTTCATATCTTTTCCTGATAAGATTCTTTTCAAATTAATCCCTTCCTTCTGCTACTACAAATGCTGTAGCGTAATCCTTTATATTCGATATACTTATATGAATCTTACAAATACCTAGGTTTTTTGCTGTTTCCTTTGCATCTTCATATAGAACAACGTATGGTTTGCCAAAATCATCACGTAGTACCTCTATCTCATTGGGCTCAAAACCCCTAAAGCCTGTTCCGAAAGATTTTGCCACACTTTCCTTAGCTGCAAAGTTAGATGCTATTGTTTGATGATTACCACCCATAAAATCTATTTCTTTTTTAGTAAAATACCGTGTCAAAAAAGCCTGTTTTTCACAGGCCTTTCTAACGCGGTCTACTTCAATTATATCATTTCCAATTCCAATTATCATATTAATCTTTTTCCCTGTATTTCTTGTATTCTCTTAAAATATCTCTATCAAACGTATCTGATAAAAACTTCTCCATCTTTTCGTTTTCTTCTCGACGTTTTTCTCTGAGTAAAATACGCTTTTTTAGTTCTATGCGAGTCTGATCAATCCATTTATTTAATGCGTCTATATCTGCTTCATTGGAGTCCAATTTGTCAAACAACTCCTCCATACTTGTATAGGCTAGTTTTGCTTTTGAGGTATTTATATTATCTAGTATATCTAATTCTTTATCCTCAATAAGAATTAGTTTATCATTAATATCGTCAATTAATTCTTTGCTCTTTTCAACTTTTTTTGATGCTCTAGAATTCTCCTTTGCATCCATATTACTAACTATTTCCTTAATCAGAGTCTTCTTTAAGCCCTTTAATTCATCACGTTCTTTATTGATTCTTCCTTGACTTTTTATTGCATTGTTAACCTCAACTTCTAGTCTTTTTATTTCATTACTTTTTTCGGGTGTATTAAACAATGAAAGCCATTTTCTATCCAATGTAAGAACTGGTACTCTAGTCCTTTTAATCATAGTAACTATTTTTTCTGCTGTAATTTCATTATCTTCTATTCGTTTAGCCATATCTAACCTTCTTCCATGGATTTAGCCATATTTAGTCTTCTTCCATACTCTTTAGATTGTATGAAATTCTCATTAAACTCTCAGATAAATGCACGCTTTCCACAACACAATCCTGAGAAACATTTAAATCTGTATGTGCAAAATTCCAAAATGCTTTAACACCTAGCTTGTATAATCTATCTGCCACCATAACCGCCTGTGTCTTTGGTATTGTTAATGCCGCTATGTCAATATGATTATGTCTTGCATATTCTTCTAATTCACTAAGATGAGATACCTTCGTTCCAGCAATATCTTTTCCTGTAAGTTCTGGATTTATATCAAAAATAGCAGTAATAAGAAATCCTCTTTTTGCAAAATTACCATATCCAGCAATTGCCCTGCCAAGATTTCCTGCTCCGATAATTACAACTTTATGTGTTCTATCTAAACCGAGTATTTTTGCTATCTCATCATATAAATATTTAACATTATATCCGTAACCTTGCTGACCAAATCCACCAAAATTATTAAGATCTTGTCTAATCTGAGATGCTGTAACCTTCATTCTCTCGCTCAACTCATTAGACGATATTCTCTCAACGCCCATCTCAATTAACTCACCAAGATACCTGTAATATCTTGGTAATCTTTTAATAACCGCAGTTGAAATCTTGTTGTCGCTCACGGTCGTTTCCTCCTATACTTTATTTTCTGTATGTACGACTTCAATACTAAATTCTAATTTACATTATAATTAATTAAAGGAAGATTGTCAATTTTTAAACAAACTTTTTTATGCTTTTCTATTAAAAAGAAACACGGTCTACCAAAGACCGTGTTTTTCAATATTTATAACTGTATTTTTAATATGTTCATCAGCTAAATGCATTGCCCTTTGGGCATCGCCCGCCTTAATAGCTTCTACTATATCTCTATGTTCTTTATTGGAATGTTCTACTCTATCCTTACTCTTTAGAGTAGTTTTTCTCATTCTCTCAAGATAATGATGAAAATCTGATAGAGTATGCCTTATCATTTTGCTATTTGCAGCCTCATATAGAGTATGATGATATTCATTATCCAACTCTAACACTGAATCAAATTTTTCCTTAGCTGTATAATATTCTGATAAATCCAAAATTTCCTCTAATCTAGTCAAAATCTCATAAGTCATATTTTCAGTAGCCTTTTTCACACATAATCCTTCAAGTAAGGATCGCATCTCATATATATCTTTTACGTCTTTCAAACTAATACCTATGACAGATGCACCTTTATTAGGTGTGATCTGTACAAGTCCCTCCAGTTCAAGCTGTCTAAGAGCCTCTCTTACTGGTGTTCTTGAAACTCCTAGCTCCTTGCCAATGGCCATCTCTCGTAATTCTTCATTTTCGTGATATTTTCCACTTAAAATATCTTCGCGAATATTTTTAAATACATATCCGCTTAAAGAATTACTTTGAGATAAAGATTTCTTTGTTTCACGGACGTCGTTTATTCCATCACGCATATATTCCCCCCACTATTTCAAAGTAATTTCTAACTCTTCACAGATTTTAGAAATTACATTTACAAGTTCCGAATCAGTAATAACTGTTACCCTACCTTCATCGTATTGTTCGTCAACCCATACCTTTACTCTGGTAACAAGTTCACTCTGCTTATCCACCGCATTTTCACCTTTTAGCTTATAGTAGGTGTTAATCCAATGTGCAACACCTGCAAGACCTGAAGTATTAGATACAGCAACAAGTACTGGTCTGTTAAGTATCTTGTCTGTATCAAAAATATTGTATATTTCTTCATTCTTCAATAAACCATCTGCATGGATTCCAGCTCTTGTTACATTGAATGCAGAGCCCACAAATGGAGTTCTAGAAGGTATCTTATATCCTATTTCTTTTTGATAATATTCAGCTAATTCTGTAATAACCTGAGGTTTCATTCCATCAAAGGAACCTTTGAGTTGGGCATATTCAAATACCATCGCCTCAAGAGGGGTATTCCCCGTTCTCTCACCAATACCAAATAGTGAACAGTTTATGCCACTTGCTCCATATAACCATGCAGTTGTAGAATTTGAAACGGCCTTATAAAAATCATTATGACCATGCCACTCAATTTGCTCACTTGGCACACCGCCATGCTCCCTAAGTCCATAAATAATACCCTGAACAGATCTAGGAATAACAGCTCCTGGAAAATTAACGCCATATCCCATAGTATCACATGCTCTAATTTTAACAGGAATCTTATATTCCTCTTGTAATTTCATAAGTTCAAGACAGAAAGGTATAACAAATCCATGAATATCTGAACGGGTAATATCTTCTAGATGGCATCTAGCACTAATACCTGTTTCCAAACATTCTCTAACTATACTTAAATAGTGATCCATACATTCTCTTCTTGTCATTTTCATCTTGTAGAAAATATGATAATCTGAGCAACTTACTAAAATTCCCGTTTCCTTTAAGCCTATATCCTTTACGAGTTCAAAATCATTTTTGTTAGCACGAATCCAGCTAGTTACTTCTGGGAATTTGTATCCTCTCTCCATACATTTATATACAGCATCTCTATCTTTCTTGCTATATAAAAAGAATTCTGACTGCCTAATAATGCCATTTTCCCCACCAAGCTCATGAAAATAGTCGAACATTTTTACAATCTGCTCTGTAGTGTAAGGAGCCCTAGACTGCTGTCCATCCCTAAACGTTGTGTCTGTAATCCAGATATTATCAGGCATACTATGTGGCACTATTCTATCGTTAAAAGCTATCTTTGGAACCTCGCTATATGGAAAAAGATTTCTAAAAGTGTTTGGTTCATCTACATCCACGAGGTGATATAGGTGCTCTTCTAATTGAAGAAGGTTTGTTTGTGCGTTCATTTTAACTTCGGGGTTTTCCATTTAAGTAATTCCTCCATACTATAGATTTTGTATAATTGTATACAGTTATACACGTATTGTCAATAATTATTATTGCACTAGCGTTAGACTTCTTTTAATAGAACTTCCTGTATTTTGCACTTATCCACATTTTACACAAGGTTTTACACAATTAATAGTTTTGTTCTCTTAATATCTTTTTTATTTATATTTTATTAGATTTAGAATATCTTTTTCTTTTATTTTGTGCAGTTTTTATTTTATTCGATAATTGTGCAACCATTTTCTCTCAATTTATTTTTTATGTATAAATGTATAAAAGCCACATATCAAAGACTATTTTTTAAATTTATGTCTTTGATATGTGGCCTGTTTAGACTATTGTTTCTTCAAACTAACAATTATATATTTACAATCAACTAATAATTATAATTACTTTATAATAGTTCCTATCTTCTCTTGCACACCTTCTCTTGCTTTTTCAAGATTTGTTATTATTGCCCTTCTTCCCTTCTTTGCTTCCACGAAAGATAGAGACGCATCAATTTTTGGAAGTGTTGTTATTGGGTCGAGTTCCCCTGATTTAACCATCTTTTCTGCCTCTTCAACTGTCATAGTTCCAAGCACTTGTACATTTTGTGTACCCTCTCCAATAGTAACGTTGTCATTTGAAGTGAGTATAAGAAGTGTAGTCGCATCAACCATATCAGCAAGTTTAGCTGCTGTATAGTCTTTTTCAATAATAGCCGAAGCACCCTTTAATGTTGTTCTTTGATCCAGAACAGGGATACCGCCACCACCACCAGCAATAACAATTTGATTAGCATTAAGTAAAGCATTTACAGCATCTATCTCATATATATCTACAGGTTTTGGAGAAGCAATAATTCTTCTATATCCTTTGCCTTCCTCATATACAACATAATTGCCTTTCTTCTCTTCGAGTTCAGCTTCATCCTTTGTCATATATCTGCCAATAACCTTTGTAGGATTATTAAATGCTTTATCAAACGGATCAACTCTTACTTGTGTAATAAGAGTAACTACCGGCTTATAGATACCCCTGTCTAAAAGTTCTGCTCTTACTGCATTTTGTAAGTCATAGCCTATATACCCCTGGCTCATTGCATTACAAACTGACATAGGAGCTACGGTATATTTTGAATCAAGTCTAGTAAACTCTGTCATAGCTGTTTGAATCATACCTACCTGTGGTCCATTACTATGAGTAATAACCACCTCATACTTTTCTTCTACCAAATCTGCGATAGCTTTTGCTGCTAATTTTACACGCTCCTGTTGCTTTGGAAATATGTCACTAAATGCGTTTCTCCCTAAAGCCACTACAATCTTTTTGTTTTCCATACATTATTCCTCATTTCTATATTTTTTTTCTTCTTCAAGTCGTTTTTGCTTAAGAGCCATTCTTCTTTTACGTCTTTCAAGTTTTCTATGGTAAAGACAAATTCTACGGTAAATATAATATATCAATGCTATTGTTACAAGTAATATTATCACCTTTATAGCTATATTGCCAAAACTTATCTTTTCATTCTTATTCGAACTACTTCCAGCCTGAAAATTGTTATCGCCTTCAGAAAGATTAGATTCTGCTGTAGTAGTTTCCTCATTGGCTGCAAGAGATTCTTTGTTCTCTTCATATATAGTCTCTAACTTAGTAAAGTATGCCTCATCGGCATTTTCTTTAACGAAATCAAATATTCCTGTATTGCCCTCATACGCACCTGTTGCATTATGTGCTTTAAGTGTAACACACATTATTATTCTTCCATTTATCCTTGCATAAGAAACCAGAGTTCCTCCAGCATCTGAAGTATACCCAGTTTTTCCACCCACACAGTCTTCATAATAGAACTTCTCATAGTCAATAATCATTCTGTTACTATTAGTCCAATATCTTGTCTCTGGCTGCTTATTTGTTGGGGGAACAATATATCTAGGAGTATGTATCAATTCTCTATACATTTCAAAATTCTTATATGCGTTTTTTCCAATAAGAGCCATATCATATGCGCATGTGTAATGCTCATCATCGTGTAATCCATGGGCATTTACAAAATGTGTATTAATACAGCCTAATGATCTAGCCTTTGTATTCATTAATATTGCAAAATTGTTCATTGAACCAGCTATATGCTCTGCTAGTCCATTTGCCAAATCATTTCCAGATATCAACATTAAACCATATAAACATTGTTCAACTGTTAATTGTTCGCCTTCATCTGCATAGGCTGAACAACTTCCTGGTTCTATAGTAAACACCGCATCATGAGAGAATGTTACAACTTCATCCATCTGACAATTTTCCAGTGTTAGTGTTGCTGTCATAATCTTAGTAATACTTGCCGGATAATAACTCGTGTATATATTTTTTTCATAAATTGTATAGCCTGTTGCCATATCCACTACAACAACACCTTCTGAATTGGTATCAGGAATATCTAAAAGTTCCTGACCGCCTTTTTCAGCAGTTACTATTTCAGCACCCAAGCACACCTTACCACTAGAAATTGCCAGGAGCCCACACATGCAGACCATTAGCCATTTCTTTTTCATTAAACTAATCTTCCTTTTTACTTTCTTCTTCTCTAGCCATTGTCTCAATAATGCCCAAAATCTTCGTAATCTTGCCTCTGAATCCCTTAATTGCATAAAGCTTTACAAGGCAAGTTATAGGATTATCATTTTCATCAATCAATCTAATAGAAAACTTAACAAAATCATTTGTCTTATTTAATCGACCAATTTTTCTGTTAAACTTGTCCACATCTTCTTCATAAACATACTTGTTTATAGTTTCTTTCACATCTGCTTTTGGAAGTTCATATCCGAAAATAGCTTTCCATTTGTCATTACAATACATTGTATCTTTCTTTACACTATAATCGATAATAACTGTATCCGAATTATCTGTGGCAATAAAATATCTCTGTTTATTTATCTGTCCATTTTTAATATGAGACGCAACTAAGTAAATAAAATAGATAATGAGCAAAAGGAACATAGCACCCATCTCAATAATAAATACCTGTCCATCACTTTGAATAAGTGTAGTTTGTTCTTCAACATTTTCAGCAGAAACAATAGATACAATATACCACTTATTGTATGAAATTCTTGAGAAACACAAATATTTCTTTGATGTTCCTTCTCCATAAACTACGTTTCCTACACTCTTTTGCTTCATACTACTAATGAGCTTTGAAGCTGCCTTTCCATGATCAGATAATATCTGTGAAATACTCTCAACTTCATCGAGTCCATTGCCACGTGAAAGAAGTTCACCATTTTGTTTCACAATAAAAACATTACCATTATTGCCAAATGTAATCACATCTACGAAATTTGTAAATTCTTCTGGTGTACAATGGACAGCTAACATTCCTTTTATATCTTCATCCTGATAAATAGGTACCGCAAATACAATGCTATTTAAATTGCCGTATTCATCATCAACTGCAACTATTGAATTTTTTCCTTCCAAAGTTTTATCAAAGAATTTTTCACCAACGTAATTGATTGAACCTTTTTCTTCAAGTCCCTTACCATCAAGCCCAACAATATCATAATCACTAAATCCATCTATTGATGTCTGTGCATCCATAACTTGAATAACATTTGAATCAGTAACACTCTTATAACTTCCAATAAACAAAGATAATGCTTCTAGTGTATTAAGTCTTTCTTCAATTTTAATATTTACACACTCTGAAGCCTCTTCTATTTGATCATTAAGGTAAATCTGAGTCTGCTGGTTTAAGTTATCATATGTACTTGTATAAAAATTATAATATACGCCTATATTTATTAATAAAATACATATAGTAATAATAATTGACCCCATATATCGCTTTAAGTTCTTTATCTTTTGCATCTCAAATATTTCCTTTTCATTTATTCCTTCTTAGTTCATCCCAAAATCACCCATTAAGTATACTCAACAATTCATCTTTTGACAAGCGACTTATTGAAATATTTTCGCCTGTTAAAACATCGTCAGACAGCTTAACTTTTGATTTCTGTAGCTTGATAATATTTTCCTCAATGGTGTTTTTTGCTATAAGTTTAAATACTGATACCACTTTATCTTGTCCTATCCTGTGTGCTCTATCAGTAGCCTGATTTTGGACAGCCATATTCCACCATGGGTCATAATGAATAACTATATCAGCCCCAGTGAGATTTAATCCTGTGCCGCCAACTTTAAGTGAGATTAAAAATACATTTGTGTTATCCTTATTAAATTTACCAACTATATTCATGCGTTCTTCTTTTTTTGTAGCGCCTGTCATCATATAATATGATATTTCTTCTTTTTCAAGTCTTTTGCTTATAATATCTAACATAGACGTAAACTGTGAAAATAATAGAATCTTATGTCCGCCTTCAATAGAATTTTTAATTAAGTCAATGCAAAGATCCAGTTTTGATGATTCATCCTCATAATTCTCATAACAAAGAGATGGATCACAGCATATCTGTCTGAGTCTCGTAAGTTCAGCAAGTATTTTAATCTTATTTTCAGAAAACTGACTACCTTCCTGATTAGCAATATCCTCTTTTAATTTCAAAGCATTAGCTGTGTATAATTTATGCTGTTCGCCTTCCATTTTAGCGAATAATTCATATTCCATTTTATCTGGAAGTTCCTTTAGGACTTGGCTTTTAATTCTTCTCATTATAAATGGAGAAATAATTCTAGTTAAGCCTTTTCTAGCTTCTAGCTGATTATCCCTTACAATTGGAATCTCAAACTTTTCCCTAAATTTTGCACTGGAATATAAGAAACCTGGCATAATATAGTCAAAGATACTCCATAATTCACTAAGCCTGTTCTCTATTGGAGTGCCTGTTAGTGCAAATTTCGTCTCTGCCTTTATCTTTTTAACTGCCCTTGCATTATTTGTGGTATGATTTTTTATATTCTGGGCTTCATCTATTATCTGAAATCTGAAATCAAATTTCTTGTATTCATCAATATCTCTTTTTAGCAATTCATAGGAAGTAATTATAACATCTGCCTGCGTCTGTTCAATAATTTTAATTCTTTCACTTTTTGCGCCCGTAACTGCCACATATTTTAAATCAGGAGCAAAATTCAAAATTTCATTTTCCCAGTTATAAATAAGTGATGTAGGAGCCACTATAATTGATTTCTTTGTATTACTATTAATAAGATACTCGTCGCTAAGAAGGGTAAGCACCTGAATCGTCTTACCTAGTCCCATATCATCTGCTAAAATCCCTCCAAAACCACATATATCTAAAGTTTTCATCCATCTAAAGCCATGTTTTTGATAATCCCTTAAAATTTCATTAAAGCCCTTGGGAATTGGAATTTCACTATCTTCCACCTGTTTAATAGTTCGCACAAGTGTCTTAAATGTGGAATCTTTCTTGTATTCAGATACATTTCCACCTAGGCGACTATCAATATACAAAGCTCTGTATTTTGGTACAAAGATTTGATTATTAATCAATTCATCTGCTGTAAAATCAAGGTCATAGGCCATACCAGCTAAAAGTTCTAGACCATTATCATCAAGTTTAACTAATGTATGGTTATTCAACTTTACATATTTTTTCTTTTCCCTATAACTCTTTATTAAAAGTTCAAGTTCACGGCGGGAATAGTCACCTGCATCAATTTGAAGATTTAACCAATTGTCATCCACAACTACCTTTGCACCAATCTTCATTGTATCTACAAGTTTTAGATTTTTAACAGCCTCCGTCATCTCTACAGGCCCAAAAGCTGCAATCTCCTTTACTCCACGGCTAAGGAGCTCATAGATTTTTTTATAACCACTGGCTTTTAATTCCCCTGCAGAATTGGTTTCATCAAAATATTTTGATAAAAGATTTTTCAATGAATATTCTTGATTGTAATCTCTGCAAACGTTTTTATTGCGACATACACCTCTGTATAGATCAAAAAAATCATCATTATATGTAGCATTGACCTTTAGCAAAATATCATCGTCTACACTATGAAGTTCAAACCTTGTCTTAAGTTCCCAAGGCTCGTAATCCTCCTTTAGACCCTTTGGCATATCAATATCACTATATTCTGTAAGCACAGGTAAAACAGCATTGCAAAATGATGCCATATCTTTTCTATTTATGGTAAGCATACGTTCTTCATTAATGAATATATTTTCAAGAAATTCACCCATATTGTTGCCAAAATCCCTGTCGCAACAAAAAACGCTTTCGTCATCAATCAAATATATCTTTTCATTGCCTTTTATAAAATGAGATATGTTATTTAAAAACAACTTATATCCACTATTTCCCACCTGTTCAATTGTAATGGATAATTCAGGATTACCGTAAACAATATTTGATTTTTGATTATCTGTTAACAACTTTTTATTGTCACCTGCCAGCATATCAATAAAATTGTCTACATTTTCACCTGCAAGTATCATCTTTGATTTATCTTGAATAATTGCGCTATTTGCACCACTTATTGAACTTATAGTTTTATCCATACGAATATTTTTAAGCACAAAAAGTAACATAATCTTAGATTCATCGCTAAAATTATCTATATTATGACAAATTCCATAATTCCTACCATATTCCATGTAATCATTCGTTACAAACATTTTTTCAAATTCATACAAATTTCTAATGGCATAGCTCTTATCCCCATTGCCCACATAAAAGCTTATTTTTAACATTCTTCCCTGTATCTGAGCCTTGTATTTTAATTCTACCTCTATCTGAGATTTTTCTAAATATTTATCTACATGCCTATTTAAATACGAATTAACGATTTTCCTTGTCTCAGCCGAAGTATATACTGCCTCTTCATTCTCGGGTTTCCTTTCTGCATATGCCAGTGCTAATGCAGCCACATGAACACATACTCCTTTTGTCTCCAAAAATTCTTTACAGCCACATCCGCAAGAAACAATTTTTTCATTGCTTAAAGTAAATCTCGCATTTATATCGTCATCAGTATATACTGTTCCCTGAACTGTTATATCATTTTTCCAAAAACTTCCAACTGAGCTAATATTTACATAACCTGCACGATTAAGCTCAATAGCCTCATTTATCGCGCTCGGCTTTTTTAAATATTTTTTTATATCTTCTACTGTGAATGCCATCTAATCATCTACCTTTATAAAATTGTTCCACCACAAGCAACATATTCTCCATCATATAATACAAGAGCCTGTCCTGGCGTAGCTGCCCGGACTGGTTCATCAAATTCGCATGTCAATATCCCATCTTTATAAAAAGCTGTACATTGACTTTTTTTATGACTATATCGAATTTTTCCTAAAAATCTTTTTCCATCTTCTATGGAATCCACACCCATAAAATTAATATTACAAGCTCTTACTTTGGTAACGAATAAATCTTCATTTTCACCAATAATAATCTGATTTTTTTTCTTATCAATTCCTGTAACAAAAACAGGGTGACCAAGTGCAATACCCAATCCTTTTCTCTGTCCTATTGTATAATGGATAATTCCTTTATGTCTTCCTAGAACATTGCCTTCCTTATCTACAAAATTGCCCTCCTTAGCAATTTTATCAGAGTGTGCTTTTATGAATGATCCATAATCACCATCTGGAATAAAGCAAATATCTTGACTATCCGCCTTGTCAGCAACATTTAGACCTATTTCCCTGGCTATCTTCCTTATCTCTTCCTTTTGGTATTGGCCTATTGGCATAATGGTCTTTGATAGCTGATCTTGAGTTAGATTATAAAGGGCATATGTCTGATCCTTCCCTTCAGAAGAAGCGCATTTTATTGCGTATCTCCCATTATCTCTAAGTTCTATTTTCGCATAATGTCCTGTTGCAATATATTGTGCACCAAGTTCCTCACCCTTTCCCATAAGTGCTTCCCACTTGATGGTTCTATTACAGGTATTACAAGGATTTGGTGTAAGTCCATCAAAATAATCATTAATAAAATAATCCACCACGTTACATTTAAACTGTTTTCTAAAGTCAACAACATAGTATGGAATATCTAATATTTTTGCTACTGCCATCGCATCTTCCACACATAATGGATTAATCATTTTATCTTTTATATTTCCATCCTGCCATGTATGCATTGTCACTCCAATGACATCATAGCCCGCCTTCTTCAATAGGTACGCACTAACTGAAGAATCCACTCCTCCAGACATACCTATAATAACTTTTTTTCCCATGTATATCTCCTTTAAAAACCGAATTTAAAGCACGTTATAGCATATCACATTTTAACTAATATTGACAGTAAAATGTGTTTCGCTTATTTCAATTTGATTTTCCTTAGATGTGCTGTATATTTCCTTCTGGTTCAATAAAAATTGCCTCATTTAAGTTTGAATTATCAAACCCTGAATGAGGCAGTTGTTTCTTTTTTATCTTACAAGTGATAAGGTGTTACCTGATATACATAATAATTTAGCCAATTGGTGTAGAGGCCATTAGCATGTCCCCTCCATGTAAGCAATGGTGGGATAGATGGGTCATCATTCTCATAATAATTCTTTGGAATATTAATATCCAAACCCTTTTCCATATCTCTTTTGTATTCAATATCTAATGTATTTCTATCATATTCTGGATGACCTGTTACAAAAATTTGTTTTCCTGCTTCTGAAATGACTATAAATGGACCTGCCTCTTCTGATTCCGCAACAATTTGTAACTTCGGGTTTTTGAGTATATCTTCTCGCAAAAAACTTGTGTGTCTAGAGTGTGGTGCTTTAAAAACATCATCAAATCCTCTAACTAGTGGCACTTTTCTATGCAAAACTTTATGATCAAATATTCCGAAAAGTTTTTCTTTTAGTAGTTCTTTTTTTATTCCATAGTGATAATACAAGCCAGCCTGAGCACCCCAACAAATATGAAGTGTACTTGTAACATGCGTCTTTGACCATTCCATTATTATCTTCATTTCATCCCAGTATGTTACATCTTCAAACTCCATCTGTTCCACAGGAGCACCAGTTATAATAAATCCATCAAAATGCTTGTCTTCTATTTCAGAAAATTTTGAATAGAATTGATTCAAATGACTAGCTGGCGTATTTTTTGAGATATGACTTTCAACACACACAAATGTAATATCCACCTGAAGAGGTGTATTCGATAAAGCTCTAAGTAGCTGTATTTCTGTTTCATGTTTTAATGGCATTAGATTTAAAATAGCTATCTTTAATGGACGTATATCCTGCATAATCGCTCTATTTTCGTCCATGATAAATATGTTTTCTTGTTCTATAACTGCCTTAGCTGGCAAATCTCCTTGTACCTTAATAGGCATCTTATTCACCTTCACATCTTTTTTATTTTTATTAGGATTCATTCTAACAGAATAATGACTTTATTTCAATGTGATTATTCCCCATCCATCATCTACCAATGAGTTTTAAAAATTCCTCTTCAGTAATAACTGGCACTCCTAACTTCGCTGCGTTCTTGTTTTTAGATGAGTTGGATAATGCATCATTGTTAATTAAATAGTCTGTTTTTGCAGAAACACTTCCTGTTACTTTTCCACCCAATGATTCGATTAATTCTTTAATCTCATTTCTGTTATTAAAATGAATTACGCTTCCTGTAATAACGAAAGTTTTATCCGTAATTGGGCTATCCGAAACATTCGGTCCCGCCTCAATGGATAATTCTTCTAACAATCTGTTTAGTACATTTACATTTTCTTCATTTGCAAAATAATCTGTAAATGTATTTGCTATTATTTCTCCTACGCCTTCAGCATTTACAAGTTCCTCTTTATCAGCGCTAATCACCGCAGATATATCATTATTAAAATGCTTACAAATAACTTTAGCATTGCTTAAACCAACATTTAATATTCCCAATCCATATATCAACTTCGGCAGTGTGACTTTTCTTGAATCATTTACAGCCTTTATAATATTGTCAAATGATTTCCTTCCAAATCCGACCATTGTGGTAATCTGTTCTTCATATCTATCCAAATGATAGATATCACTATATTCCTTTATAAAACCCCTATCTATAAATTTTTCTAGAGTTTCTTCTGATAATCCATCAATGTTTAATGCATTTCTGCTTGCAAAGTGAGCAAATTTCTTTATAAACTTAGCTGGACACTTTGAATTTACGCAGTACAATGATTTGACATCATTTACCATGCTGATATTTGTCTTTTCGCCGCACGCAGGACATGTATCTGGAATTTCAAGGTTACCACTTCTAGTATTATTAGTGGCGATTTGTGGAATAATCATATTCGCCTTATATACTTCAATTTCATCCCCAATACCCAACTCTAGGGATTCAACAATGCTAACATTGTGTACACTAGCTCTAGATACTGTAGTTCCCTCAATTTCAACTGGTTCAAAAATTGCCACAGGATTTATAAGTCCTGTTCTTGATGGACTCCACTCCATTTCTAAGAGTTTGGTCTTAACTATTTCATCCTTCCACTTAAATGCTATTCCATTTCTTGGAAATTTAGCCGTGGATCCAAGGCTTAGACCATATTGGATATCATCATAAATAAGCACTAGACCATCAGATGGCAAATCATAATTTACTATTTTTTTAGCAAAATATTCTACAGCTTCGTCAACTGTATCTTTAGTAACTAATCTATATTCCACAACTTCAAAACCTTGTTCTCTCAAAAATTCAAATTGATTCACAAGACTATTTCCAAATTCCATTTCTTCAGCTGTTACTAATGTAAATGCGTAAAAATGAACATTTCTGGATGCCGTTACTTCATTGCTAAGCTGTCTAACTGAACCTGCACATAAATTTCTTGGATTTTTGTATTTAGCATCTGCATCTTTTATTTCTTTATTGATTTCCTCGAAATCGGAATATTTTATAATTGCCTCGCCTCTAAGAACTAATTCTTTTTTATATTTTATATTTAATGGAATGTTTTTAAAAGTTCTAGCGTTATTTGTAATAACTTCACCAACCTCACCATTTCCTCTGGTTACTGCCTTAATAAGTTTACCCTCGTTATATGTTAATACGACTGTTAATCCATCTAATTTCCAAGATAAAACACCTTCCTTATCACCCAAGAAAGCCTCCAATTCCTCTATATTCTTTGTCTTATCCAATGATAACATAGGCCTTTGATGGTTTTCCTTTGGTAGAGAACTCAACACATCATATCCAACATTTACCGTTGGGCTATTGGCAAAAATAATTCCTGTTTCTTCTTCAAGTTTAAGTAACTCATCATACATTTCATCATATTCAAAGTTGGTCATTATTTCACTGCCCAACTGATAGTATGCTTTAGATGCATTATTTAATATATCAATTAGTTCCTTAATTCTTTCTGTTTTATCCCTTTTCGCATCATTTATCTTAGTCTTATCTTCTGAAATAATCTCTGTTTCAACTGTTTTTTTCATTGAATGGAATCCTCAATTCTTTCACAAATATTTTATTTTTTTTTGGATAATAGCCTCAATAATTCAGAATATTCCTTATCCTCTATTATCCTGTATTTACCAGATTTTATCCCATCTAGCTTTATATTCATTATTCTAATTCTCTTTAATTTTATCACATTATATCCAAGGTATTTGCACATTCGACGTATCTGTCTATTCAAGCCTTGGGTTAAAATAATCCTAAATGAATCCTTTGATATCTTTTCCACAAAACATCTCCTAGTTACTGTATCCAGACCATGCTCTTTATCCACAATTGGAATTCCCCCAGACATACTTTTAATGAATTCCTTATCTATTTCCCTGTCTACGGTTACAACATACTCTTTTTCATGATAGTTTGACCCACGCATCATTTTATCAGATAATTCACCGTAATTCGTTAATAGTATGAGCCCCTCAGAGTTTTTGTCCAATCTTCCTATCGGAAAAATTCTCGTAGAAAAGTTAATAAAATCCACGATATTATCTTTATTCCTTTTATCTGTTGTACATTCAATACCAACAGGTTTATTTAAGGCTATTAGAACATATTTGCTCTCTTTTATTACTTTCTTACCTTTGTATAGAATATCTGATGCTTGCGAAACTTTCATTCCCATGGTAGCAACTTTACCATCCACTGTAATACTTCCTGCTAATATTAATTTGTCAGCTTCTCGCCTAGAACATATACCTGCGTCAGCAAGATATTTATTTAGTCTTATATCTTCCATTCGTTTATCCAAACTTTCCCATATATTTTTCTTTAAAATAATTAAATGAGCAAGAGGCCTCAACTCCTCTTGCTCCTAAATGCATTTGAAACAACTACTGTGTTGCTGTGTCGTCTGAAGGAAGTGCATTGAAAACTGCTGCTAAGTCCGCATCTGAAGCAATCGCAGAACTTAATGATGCGTTTACACCCTCTTCAAGAGTCTTTATCTTATTTTTATCAATGTCACTTGAAATATAGGTATCAATAACCTCTTTAACTGTCAAATTATGAACGTAATATTTTTCATCCTTATTGACAATTATAAATGACTCGCATCCAGGTGCTGCTGTCTCAACATTATAGAACTTTATGCCATATGTTACCACAACAACATATGTATTTTCTTTAACACTGTTTATCTGGTAGCAGGTTATATTTTGGAATGATTCAATATACTTCTTTAATATTTCATATTTTTCCAAAGAAACTTGTGACATATCATCTACATACTTGCTTAGTTCTTCTATATCAGCATCAATTCTCTCTGCCTGTAAATAATTTTTAATTAATGTTGTAATCTCTGAATTCGATGGTAGTGCCACAGGAACACTTTCGTCTATTGTTGTCTGTTCCTCTGTAGTAGTCTCTTGTGCTTCATCAGTTGTTTTCTTATCCTCATCATCCTTTGATTGGCAACTTCCAACTCCAATAATGACACAAATCAAGATAATGAATATTACCACTCCACCAGCAATATATAGCGCCATTTTGTTTTTTAATAAGAGTTCAAGCTTAGAAGAATTATCTGAACCATCTTCTTTCGATTTTCTTTTATTTGTCAGTATTTGTCTGCAATTTGCAACAACATCCCTGACCTGCTCTGGTTTTGTCTCTGGCTTAGTTGTCGATTTTGTTACCGACTTGTCCTTTATATTCTTCTTTTTTTTATTATTGGCTTTTCTTGGGCGGCCTGACTCGCTCTTGAATTCTTTAATTTCTGGCTCTACCTCAATCTCATCCAAATATGCAAACATATCATCATCTAATATATCTGAGTTTATATCTATATCTTCTGCTACTTTCTTCTCTGATTCTTCCACATATTCAATATTTTCTGCACCTTCAAAATCATTATCCTTTACATTAAAATCAATTTCTTTTTCTGCTCTGTCAATATTGTCAATTCTTTTATCATTTTTATTACTTACTGTTCTATCATTACTTACCGTATTTTTTCTATTTTTTGCCATTTTTACTGGTCCTTCTTTCAATGTATTTATATAAATAATTCAAGTCAAAATTCATCTATAATAATAACAAAAAGGACAATAAAAATCAACAAAGTATTGCTTTAAAAGTTACATTTGGATATAATCTAATTTGCGTGCACTTGTAGTCTAATGGATATAACGTACCCCTCCGGAGGGTAAGATGTGGGTTCGATTCCCGCCAGGTGCATTTTAGGGCAAGATTACACTATTCTTACTTCTATCAAATATGTATACATTTTCTGAAAGTATTTCCTCTGGATCCACCTCGTTCTCATTCACCTCACAAACCATTTTTTTATAGTTATCTAAGTCTGTAATGTTTTTAACTGGTATTAGAATAATCTCATGTATAGAACTTGGCAATATAAAAATATCTGCATCCATTTTATTTGCAAACTCTTCTAATACATCTTTGTACAATATGCAAGTAGCCCCAAATAATCTCTTTTTATTTGTGAGTACATACATCGGAAATTTTTCATCATCCTCACCTTCATCTATAAAGTCTTTATCTGTCGCTGAAATTTCCTCATTTTTATCTGCACTTTCAAATCTATTATTACTCAAAATTTCTGTAACCATAGATGACATTGACTTTAATTCATGACCATGATTCCTCTTAGTATTTTCAAGTGAAATTTTATAAAGTGATTGTACGTCCATATCCCATCTATCCAAATGAGCATTATGGATAGTAAATGTCTGGTCTCCACATTTATCCTCTTTCACCATACAATAAAAGATAATTGACAAATCCATTGTATCTACATGGGGAACATCCTCTAGCAATTTGAGATTCTTACTGGTATTGATTATTTTACAAAAGATTTTATCCCTAATAAAATTAAAATCTAAAAACTCTTCAAAATCAAATTCCACATCATTTTTATGGTTTTTATAAAAACTGTATATTTCCTGGGCAATGACCCCTATATCACAAATACTAGTATTATATTCCTCATAATATCTCTCAAGATAAATAGTTGGTAATATATTCTTCTCCTGCTCTTTAATAACCACTGCCCATAATTTAATATCATTATTTTTAGTGTTGGCAATTAATTTTACTTCCTCATTTTCTGCAACAATTTCGCGCAGTTTACCAATAACGCATTCTCTAAATACGTCATATTCCATATTTTTACCTCTTAAGTTGGAAAACTAATCGAAAACTTGCTGATGTTTATAGAATTCATCAAAGACTATAAATAATTAGATGTGTATATTGTACAATATACTTTTGTTGTTGTCAATATTTTTTGTGTATATTATACAATGATAGACATGTTATAAAATTTACTCTTGTCTTCTAAGGATCTTTAGGAACGACTCATCATTATATATCTCTATATATCCTTTTTCAAGCATTTCTTCTGCACTTCTATCGTATATTTCTCGGGTAGTATTATAGCGCAAATCATATACTATATAATCTGTATCTATATCATTATCATTCTCAATATATTTATATAATTCTTTCCTATCAGTCATATGTGTCAAATAAAATGTTGTAGCTGTAACACTGGCATCCTTTGGTACTGTATCTAAAATTTCATCAATTTGAACATATTTATCCCTCTGAAGTTTGTATTCGGTAAAATAAAAGTTTTTTGAAGAAACAAGACCCACAAACATAATAACCGATGCAATAAACATCAAAACAGCCTGTTGCTTTATATGAAATTTTTCTGCAATTGTATTTTCTTTAACAATAGCATCTCTATCAGATAAGTTACAAATGACATTGTATAATATCAGTGCTGCTGAACCATATGTGTATTGATAAAATATAGTTGATTGATAAGGATTATTAGTCATAAAGGTCAACACTAGGCAAGGTATTAACAATATATACGTTGGCACCTTTTTACTAGTAAATGGTACAAAAAGCACTGGAATAAAAATCCACATAAATGTTTGGATTTTATCCACGTCAAATATTTGTGACAAAAAATAGGCAGGATTATTAATAACACTCTTAATTATTGAGAATGCACTATCACCCTCTGCAACAAAATTGCTATAGCGATTAATCATAGCTCCTTCACCATCTGATGATAAATAGTTAAATACCAACACAAAATATAGTATTGATACGGCAAACAGTACTAGCCCAATCAACTTGTTATCTATTTGTTTTTTATTATCTAGCTTTTCTTTACTTTTAATTTTGTTATCATCTGTCCCTTCCTTTTCTACATCCAGTTCTTTTATATCTTCTACATTACCCTTACCCTTTGTTAATTCCCTATGATTACCTTTGTACAACATTAGGAACAGACCAATACATGCAGTATAAATCGCTGCATCTTCCTTTACCATTAACGTTAAAATAGTAAAAATAGTAATTCCAATTTTCTTATTCTTTTCAATAAAATATAGAAGCCATAAAATTAATGTAACTAGGAATTTATTTTCATGAAAATCATAAAACAAACCTCCATAAATTGCTGGATAAGTCAGATATACAAGGCATAAACACATATTTACAATATTGGGCAATTTCTTATGTTTGCAAATTAAGTAAAGCGGAATTACACCACTTATAATCACCAGCAACTGTACTACTATCAATGTCTGAGCATATGGAAATACATAGTATATTGGCAATATCAGATAAAATATAGGCGACATATGTACGTCAAAATGAGACAACCATCTGTTTCTCTCGCAAGTTGTATATGGTAAAAATGATTCTTTCATACTGTTGAACATCTGCGCAAAAATTCCAAAATCAAATGTTGCTGTTCTAAATAGGAAATATCTTAAGAGCAGTAAAGCCCCTACGTACATCACCATTATTATAGCAAATGCTATTATTACAATTTTTATGCCTTTTGAAGAAATCTTTATATCTAAAAAAAACTTCTTGAATTTTCCAGTTATAAACCATACTAACCAAACAGAAATTCCAGTTGTAATTAGAGCCAGATATATACTAGTGGTATCAAATACTGTTATTATAGAAAAAAAAGGAACAATAAATAATAACAGCGCATAATCTATCACGCTGCAATTCTCTTTATATAGGTAAAACTTATATATTCTCTCGCTAGAAAATATCCTATTTACAACGGTAATTAAAACAAACAAGACACAGGTCAATGCAACTATTATCACAAAATTTGTCGCTAACGTATCTTCCTTTGATAATTTATCTCCCACAAATCCGACAAGGTAAATAGATTGTACTATTAACCACGATGTTAAAATTCTCACTATAATATTCTCTAGTCTATTTCCACCAAAATCTATGTTCTTTTTTTCACTCATTCTCATTTTCTCCTATAGAAAACTATCATTTTAGTATACCCTTCCCATTTTTAGATATATTAATATGTGGATAATCATATCATACCCTAATATGTTTTTCTATCTTAAATTCCAAAGATCACATAATTTAATTATTCTAATAGCAAAAAAACAGTTGAAAAATGTGTGTATATAATATAAAATAATTATGTATGTGTGTCTTATTTCACTATAATGATTTCGTGACTTTAAGGCTATAAGTAATACTCATCAAGATGATGTATTACTTACTATTATAAAATCATTAAAACACTTATCTTAAGGAGGAAATATAATGATTCAAGCAGGCGATTTTAGAAATGGTATTACAATTGAAATGGATAATAATATCTATCAGATAATTGAATTCCAGCATGTAAAACCTGGCAAAGGTGCCGCTTTCGTTAGAACAAAACTTAAAAGTATAACAAGTACTGGTGTAATTGAAAAATCTTTCAGACCTACAGAGAAGTTTCCACTTGCTCGTATTGACAGAAATGATATGCAATTTTTATATTCAGATGGTGAATTATATCACTTTATGGATGTTTCAACCTATGAACAAATTGCTTTGAATGAAGAAAGCATTGGTGATTCACTTAAATTCGTTAAAGAAAACGAAATGGTTAAGATATGTTCACACAATGGCAATGTATTTGCAGTTGAACCACCACTTTTCGTAGAATTATTAATCACAGAAACAGAGCCTGGTTTCAAGGGCGATACTGCTACTGGAGCTACAAAACCAGCTGTTGTTGAAACAGGTGCTACTGTATATGTTCCATTATTTATTGAACAGAATGAGACAATAAAGATTGATACTAGAACAGGTGAATACCTTTCAAGAGTTTAGTTTATATTTTTCTTTCAAAAAATATAAACAAACAAAAACACTATCAATACGATAGTGTTTTTGTTTTATCTAATACTTCAAGATATTTTTTTAACAATTTCTTTTGCAATATCCATTGCACTTTTATTGTCTGTTTCAACAATAATATCTGCTACAGATAAATATCTCTCTTTTCTTCTATTCATAAGCTGTCTTATATATTCAATATTCATATTACCATTTAGAATTGGTCGTTCCTTAGAATCCTTAACCCTTGCATAAATTGTCTCTGGTTTCGCATTAAGGAGTACTATTGTCCCTGCACCCTTCATGTATTCTACGTTTTCATCCCTAACTACAACTCCACCTCCACATGAAACGATAACATCTTTATTTCTCAATATTTCCTTTAAATATTGTGTCTCCTTGTCACGAAAATAATCTTCACCAAACCTATCAAATATATCTGAAATAGATAGATTCTCGTGCTTTACAATATAAGCATCCATATCTATCTCTTCCATCCCTGTTATAAGTGATAACTGCCTTGAAACCGTTGTCTTTCCTGTTCCCATAAATCCAATTAATAAAATATTTTTCATAGTGTAACTCCATTTATATTATTTTGATAAATTTGTGTTTATGTTGTCTAAAATTGCACGAAGTTGTGTGACCTCAAGCTGTCCTGGCGCTGAGCTCACTCCAGCTGAAGCAAATGTCATAACTGAACCAAACAAATGACCTGCAATCCTACTGATAGCACCCATTTCACCCATAGACATCGTAACTGCAAGAATATCCGGATTTTTTTCTTTTATCATACAAGTAGCTTCGAGCAGTTTAATAACATCCATATGGCAATTAGGCATAACCGCCATCTTAGAAATATCCATACCCGCCACCTTCATACCCACTAATCTGGAATATATATCTTCCACAGATGGAGTTCCTTTAAAATCATGACTTGAACCCATAACCGGAATATACCTATTATGTGCTTGCACTACAAGGGTTTTAACTGCATCCACACCCATTAAATATTCCACATCTATCATATCGACCTCTTCACTTGATATAATGTCAGATAATAACGCTGTGTATTGGTCAGCATCTATATCCTTTTCTCCTCCCTCTCCCTTACTTCTAAAAGTAAAAAGAATGGGAACATCTCCTACAATATCCTGCATCAGAGACAATACCTCAATATCACTATCAATATTGAGAACATCTTTAAAAAAATCTGATCGCCATTCAATTATATCAACGGGATATTTCAGTGCCTCTTTTGTCTTCTCTACTATCTCCTGTACTGTCGTCCCCATGACGGGAACGCAGATCTTTGGATTATTCTCACCAATAATAGTTTTCTTTATAATAATTTTTCTCATCTTCAATATGTAGTCAAATAACCTTTCTATTTATATAATGATAAAAGTAACTATTAATGTAATTATAATTACTATACCTATTACTCCCGCAATCGCAATCTTTTTATCTGAGTCTTTAATAATATACAACCATCCATCATAGTCTTCCTCTTCTTGGCTGCTTTTTGTATCTCTATCTTCTACACCTTTATCTTCTATATAATCTTCGTCTTTAAAACTATTTAAATCGTACTTATGCTTAACTTCTTTAGAATGTTGGCTCTCTAATATATGTTCCACTTTCTTTCTCTCATTAAGCACCTTATTTCCAGCTGAAAGTATATCACCATATCTAGCCGTCTCCATAATTGCTCTTATTAGTCTATCATTTGACAAAAGTAATTTCAAGAGGTTTATCTATTTGTTATCTTTGAAATTCGTTACAAATGATGCTCTTTTAACAGCATCATTTCCATATCTTTTTCTGATAGAATCAATAGCTTTATCAGCATTTCCCAATTTTTCATAGTCTTCATAGTCAAACAAACTCATTTGTCGGCCAGTTTGCAATCCCTTAAGCTTAGTTGCTTTTATACCCAAAAGTCTAATAGGAATACCATCCCAAATCTCATCAAATAACTGACAGGCCACCATATGAATCTCTTTCGTTATATTTGTAGCTGCACCCAAAACTCTTTGGTGCGATATTGTGTGAAAATTAAAATCCTTAATACTCACAGATATAAGTTCTGCCTTTACATCCTGTCTCCTCATCCTTGCGGATACATTCTCTGATAGTGATAATAGTACCAGCTTTGCCGTAGATGCGTCTGTAACATCAAATGCGATAGTAGTAGAGTTTCCATATCCCTTGTTGTCCACAGTTTCTGGCTCTACAAGGGATACATCCTCTCCTCTTGCTAGTTTCCATATAATCTCGCCATGCTTTTTCAAATTACTCTTTAATATCGCTAAATCTGTATTCGCCAACTCTCCAATAGTCCTGATACCAAGCGATAAAAGCCTCTTTTGTGTTGCCTTTCCAACGTAAAACAATTCACCCACTGGTAAAGGCCACATCTTATTTTGAATCTCACTTTTAAACAACGTATGTACCCGATTAGGCTTTTTAAAATCGGAAGCCATCTTGGCTAATAATTTCACGTCAGAAATACCAATGTTAACTGTAAATCCAAGTTCATCGTAAATGCGGTCCTTAATAGTGTTCGCTAGCTCTATAGGATCACCAAATAAAAGCTTAGTGCCTGACACATCTATAAAAGCTTCATCAATACTACACTGTTCCACATCAGGTGAATATTCTTCCAATGTCTTAATAAATGCATCTGAATATTCTCTATAAATCTTGGAATTCGACTTTGCTAGGTATAAATCCGGACATTTTTTAAGTGCTTCTGTAACACTTTCGCCTGTGGTTATCCCATACTTCTTTGCTGGTATAGATTTCGCCAATATGACTCCATGTCTGGTAGATATATCTCCACAAATAGCGGATGGAATATTTCTTATATCCACTTCACCGGCATTACTCTTTAACCGATAAACCGCTTCCCAAGACAAAAAGGCAGAATTAACATCTATATGAAATATGACTTTGTTATAAGTTTCCATATAAGTTACCTCCTTTGTCTTAAAACAAGTATACCAGAACACATGTTCGTTGTAAAGAAGAAAATATTTTTCCATTTTATTGACACAGTAATATATTTAATTTATTATTACCATAACTATAGTAAAAAGAAAGGATGTATAATCCTTGAATTTTAAGGATTTTATACAACAAAGGATATTATTATGTTAAATATTACCGGACACACTGGTTTATACGGCTTACTTGGAAGCCCAGTCTCACATAGCATTTCCCCAATGATGCACAATGAAGCCTTCAATATACTTGAACTTGATGACGTATATCTATGTTTTGACGTTGGTGTTTCACAACTAGAAGAGGCTGTTCGTGGTCTTATAACTGCAGGCATTAAGGGATTTAATTGCACTATGCCTGATAAAAATTTAATGTTTGAGCTGTGTGATGAAGTTTCTCCCGCTGCAAAGTTGGTAGGTGCTGTAAATACTGTTGTAAATAGTAATGGCTCTTTAATTGGACATATGACCGATGGTGTTGGCTATATGGAAGCCGCTAATGATGCAGGTTTTAATCTCATTGGAAAAACTATGACTCTATTAGGTGCTGGCGGTGCTGCCTCTGCCATTTGTGCTCAAGCTGCCCTAGATGGGGTTAATAAAATAAATGTATTCAGTATAAAAGATCAATTCTTTGATAGAGCTGCTGCTTTAGTTGACAATATCAATAAGACTACAAAATGCAAAGTTACTCTCTATGATTTAGCCAATGAAGAGGCTTTAAAAAATAGTATTTTGGAAAGTGATATACTAACAAATGCTACATCTGTTGGAATGGCCCCAAATACAGACAACTGTATTATCAAGGATCCTTCACTCCTACGAAAAGACCTTATTGTTTCTGACATCATCTATAACCCTCGTGAAACAACCTTAATAAAGATGGCAAAAGAGATTGGCGCTCCAACATTTAATGGATTATATATGCTTCTATATCAAGGTGCAGAAGCATTTAAGATATGGACAGGAAAAGAAATGCCTGTTAAAGAAATTAAATCGAAATATTTTTCTTAAAAAAACAGCTTCAACTCTTATAAGAGTTGAAGCTGTTTTATTGTCTCCGGCAATTCCGCCATACTTTTAATGGAAAAATTCAACATTTTCTTTGTGTGCTCATCAGCAGGTGCAAGATCTGGTATCATAATGACATTCATACCTGATCTATACGCCGATTCTACGCCATTCGGTGAATCCTCTATTGCCACGCATTGTGAAGGATCAAGTCCTAGCTTATTGCAAGTGTAAATATATATATCTGGTTCAGGTTTCCCATTACTTACCATATTGGCACAAATAATATTATTAAAATATTCAAAGATTGATATTTCACGCAAATATTTCTCTGTTCTTATGCTATCAGTAGATGTAGCTACTGCAAGCCTATATCCAACATCCCTTAACTCGCATATACACTCCTTAACATAAGGCTTAATTTCTATTCCTTTTTCCTTAAGATGTGTATTCATCAATTCTTTCCTACGGCTTCTAATCTTTTCGTAATCAAAGGAATCTCCAAATATACTTTTTAATTTTTTTGAAGCAAATGGACCTGACAAGCTTCTAATCTCAAGAGCATGTTCCATTGTCATAGGAAAGCCAGCCTCATTAGCCGCCTGACACCAGAAGGTAGTTAAATACTTTTCAGTATCTATTAGTACTCCATCCATATCAAATACAACTGCTTTTATATCCATAGCATTTTTACTCTGTGACATACTGTGTCTGTGTAAGATACCATAGACCATTATATTCAACAAATGTCCATATCATATCTACACTAGAAACATCTTTATCTATTGTATATCCAGTAAAATAAATCGTGTAATCATATTTTACATGACATGTAAAACAACTTTCACTATATCTGATAAAATCTGTTATCTCTCTACTAGTGAACTCTGTACTTGAAATTTTACTATCAGGATAGAAATAAGTTGTAGCTGATTCTATACTTTCATAAAGAGTCGAGCCTGGACGAACATAACTAAATATATTTTTTGCGAGATTTGCAAAATTTCTAGCATATGCATATGTAACATCCTCAACATATGATTTAAATTCCGTTTCTGTATCTAAATCTGGAGCAAATCCAGCAGTATAAGAATCTTTATCATTAGTTATCACAAGTTCATTATCTTCTTTATCTACAACTTTGATTTGTGGTGTATTAAAAAATCCTTTAATTTCAAATTTATTTTGAACGGGTATATTTTCTAAATATTCAGAAACTCCTGAAAGTATTTCTACTGGCTCGTTGCTTACGATATATGTATCTATCACTTCAATTCCATTTACAAATACTTTTGCATCTTCTGGTGCATAAATTGTTATGTTTGATGATTCTGGTAAATATTCGTCTATATCTATTGATCCGATTTCCCAATTTTTAAAGCCATGCTTAATCTTTCCGTCCTGAACTAGAAATACCTTTGCTACTGCTTTATCTGCAGCATAAATTTCATATACAGGAGAAGAGGATGTGTTTTCCTTAGCTTCTTTATAAGTAATTTCCTTCCCATCAATCTGAGCTTTTATATACTCTATCGCATAATCTTCATCTTCAAATTCATTTGTAACTCCAGAAATGTCACTAAAAAGTTCGTCTACACCTTTTACATTAAAAGCCTTTGCGATTTCAGCTATTTTATTGTACGACATTCCTTTTTCATATCCATCAATAAAGCTATAAAAGAAGATCCAAACACCAACAACTATAACTAGTAATACCGCTGCATAAATTAGTACTCCTGATTTAAATCTCGATTTCTTCTTTTTACTACCATTCTTACCTGATGACTTACCTATACTTTTGTTACTTCTACCTTTACTTGATTCTGTATCTAATTCTGCATTTTGTCTTGTATCGGAGTTGTTAGCATTAGTTTTCTTTTTATTTGAAGTAGTCTTTTTATTGGTACTTGTTCTTTTCCTTGTACCACTATTTTCTTTTTTATCCTTCATATTTTCTAACATTCTAATATCTTTTTCAAATTCTATATCATCAACGAATTCTATATCCGGAAAAATTTCCTTCTCCAATATTAAATTAGCATTATCTACGCCTAAATCCTTGTCTATCTTTTTATTTTTATTTGTATTATCGCTCATTTTTTTACCTTTCTATTGAATCTACTGAACTATAAATGATGTTGGGCATCTTCTTGGACCTGTTGGTGAGTATGGTTTATTAATAACTTCACCTTCATATACCATCTGTGTTGATGTTCCTCCATCCATACAAGAAGCATTTACAGCACCATATTCCATCATAATATATGTCATATCCTTAAATGTCGCGCCAATACTTTCTGCCTGTCTTCCGTCCACAACCAAAAGCAATACTGAACCATCCGCTGTTTGTCCAATAGCTGTACGTGGATTTTTGCCTCCACCGTATGTCGTTGTATCTGGCACAGTCAGTGGTTCACCATCTATAAGTAAAAATGGGCCTGTTGTATGTTCTGTATGCACACAGTCCCTGATTCCCATATCTATTGCTTCTTGGGCCGTCATTTTACCAACTACAAGTATGTTATCCTCTGTAAATCCAGTAATGTTATATGTTGTATTTAGGCTGCCCATAAGCAATTCACCTTGAGATATAACTGCTCCAACTGGCATAGCAGAATATGAGTAACTTCCCATATCCACGAATTCTCCACCATTTATTCCTGCAACAGCATCATATCTATCACAAATTTCTTTTACTACTTGACCTGTTCCTTCGAAAAACTCAGGTATAGTTCCAACAAAAACTCTTGATGGATCTTTTACAATAATCATCTTACCTTTATATGTATCACCTGTAATATCTAGAACTTGAATTTCTGGTATGTCTTCTGAAACTTTATCATTTGGATCTATATTAACAAGTTCTGTGTCAGACACTGTTCCATCTGCAACTTCCATCATAAGATTACTCTCTACAATCTCGCTAATTTCTTCTTTGGAAAGATAAATATTTGCCACCCATCCCATAGCACTTGTCTCCTGCAATGCGCAAACAAATTGATTTTTGGCAGCATTTGATGGACCATGTATAAGTATAAAACATACTCCTAACAAAAATATGAGTACTAAAGCAACAGTAGTTAATAGCACCGCAAAGAACTTTCCTATTCCTGAAGTTACCTTTTTAAGTGTTGTATTCTTCATTTCTATTTTCCTTTCCTTTCATACATAAAAAGTCATTTTTATGTATCTAATATTGTTTCATAATCAACTCTAAATGAAACACATAATAATGTTAATTTTAAATGATGTTACAAAGAATATCAATACAAATATTTTCTATTTCAAAACAAAAAAAGCTGAAACATATTGTTTCAGCTTTTTTACAAATGCGGGAAAAGGGACTTGAACCCTCACTTCCTACGGAAACATGATCCTTAGTCATGCCTGTCTGCCAATTCCAGCATTCCCGCAAGCCATCGGGTACTCTCGCAACCGACCTAGGTATAATATCAAAACACCATCAAAATGTCAATATGTTTTTTTAATTTTTTAAGACAATTGACAAAATATTTTTCCTTGACTATTTGTTTGTATTAAAATATAATAGCGGATGTCTGCAGTAGTGGCGCAATTGGTATACGCGCATGTTTCAGGTACATGTGGAGCAATCCGTGTGGGTTCGAGTCCCATCTACTGCATAAAAAGGTTCATGATAGAACCTTTTTTTATACACAAAAAAAGCCTGTGTATAACACAGGCCTTAATAGATAAATATTATTATGCTAATTTAGATTTAGCAAGTTCTGCAAGCTTTGTAAAGCCCTCTGCATCATTAACTGCCATTTCTGCTAACATCTTTCTATTCATTTCAACTTCTGCTAACTTTAAACCATACATTAATTTGCTGTATGATAAACCGTTCATTCTAGCTGCTGCATTAATTCTTGCAATCCATAACTGTCTGAACTGTCTCTTTCTTTCTTTTCTACCAGCATAAGAGCTTGTTAAAGCTCTCATAACTGACTGCTTAGCTACTCTGTACTGCTTAGATCTAGCACCTCTATATCCTTTAGCTAACTTTAATGTTCTATTCTGTCTTTTTTTAGCGTTTAATCCGCCTTTAATTCTTGCCATCTTAATTTCCTCCTATCAACAATTTATCTTATAAATAAGGTAAGATCTTCTTCATGTTCTTAACGTTTGTAGCGTCAGTCATTGTTGCTTTTCTTAAATTTCTCTTTCTCTTTGTTGACTTCTTTGTTAAGATATGGCTCTTGTAAGCTTTCATTCTCTTTAACTTACCTGTACCTGTCTTTTTAAAACGTTTTGCTGCTGCTTTGTTTGTTTTGATTTTTGGCATTCTAGTATCCTCCTAAAATTATCTATTTTAACTTATTTTTTTTCAGTTAAAATCATCATAATGCTTTTGCCTTCCAATTTCGCTGGCTTTTCGATAACAGAAACATCAGCAAGCACCTTGGCGAAGTCATCAAGAATATGCTTACTACTGCTCATATGTGCCATCTCTCGGCCTCTGAATCTGAGTGTTACTTTAACCTTATCACCTTTAGCAAGGAATTTTCTAGCCATCGCTGCTTTAGTATTAAGGTCATTTGTCTCAATATTAGGTGATAGACGTACTTCCTTAATGTCTACAACCTTTTGCTTCTTTTTAGCTTCTTTTGCTTTTCTGACAAGCTCATATCTGTATTTACCGTAATCGATAATTTTACAAACAGGTGGCTTTGCACCGGGAGCAATCTTTACAAGATCAAGGTCTGCGTCCTTTGCTAATTTCAAAGCATCTTTTGCTGACATTATGCCAAGCTGTTCGCCGTCTTCTCCAACCAAACGAATCTCTTTATCTCTGATTTGCTCGTTAATCATTAATTCGCTAATAGTAGTACACCTCCAATTGATAAATAAAAAAGTGGATAGCATAACTATCCACTAAAATTCAAATCACGACTAATCGTTTTTAAATATTAACACCATGTAGCCTTTGCCCATGGGTGAGAGTGGATACTCTGCTTTGCTTTTTACAACTCCATAATATTATCACGATTACAAGTCATTGTCAACTGTATTTTAACAACTTCCTATTTTAGCCATTTACTATTACCCCCTTCTCTATTTTATATTTCTTTTCAACATTTTCAAAAAGATTATTATCATGTGTAACAATTATTACAGATTTACCTAATTTAGACGCCTGTTGCAACTCTTCAAAGATAATTTTTGAATTTTATTGACAATAATAATTTCATATGCTAATCTGTGTGTACTATGTCACATAGTACACCAAACACATGGCAACAGAAACGGAGGTAATATATGTTTCAATTGGATTTATTATCCAGGACTCCTGTATATGAGCAAATTATTAATCAGCTTGAGTCATTTGTTTTAAACGACATATTAACACCCCACACGCAACTACCTTCAGTACGAGGATTATCCGTTGAATTATCTATTAATCCAAATACTATTCAAAAGTCATATTCAGAGTTAGACCACAGAGGCATTATCTACTCCGTCCCCGGAAGAGGGTGTTTCATCTCTGAGGATGCTAAGAGCATCTTAAGTAACCTTAGTAGAAGCAAGTTATCGTCACTTGAGGATCTATTTTCAGAATTAAAGGTAGCAGGTGTTACAAAAGACGAAATAAAGACTATAGTCGATTCGGTTTATGAGAAAGGGGCAAAATTATGATAACCACAAACGAGCTTACAAAGACATTTGATGGATTCACTGCCGTAAACAACATTTCATGCAATATTCAAAAAGGATGCGTATATGGAATGGTTGGATCTAATGGTGCTGGTAAATCCACATTTTTAAGACTTATTACTGGCGTTTACAAACCAGATAAGGGTTCAATTTTAATTGATGACGAACCTGTATTTGAAAATCCAAGTATAAAGTCAAAGATTTCATATGTACCTGATGAATTGTTTTTCCTTCAGGGCTCAAGCATTAAAAGAATGAGTGATTTTTACAAAAATGTATATCCTAGATTTGATTCAGAAAGATGCAAATATTTAACAGAGGCCTTCAAACTTAGTTATGACAAATCAATTGCTACCTTTTCTAAAGGTATGAAGAGGCAGGCTGCTATTATTTTAGCATTGTCATGTAAAACAGACTATATGTTTTTTGATGAAACATTTGATGGATTAGATCCAGTTATGAGAAACCTTGTAAAAGGATTAATATGTCAGGATGTTATGGAGCGAAATGCAACCGCTATTATAACTTCACATTCCCTTAGAGAATTGGAAGATATTTGTGATCAGCTTGCACTACTTCACAAAGGTGGCCTTGTTCTTGAAAATGATATACAGAATTTAAAAACTGCTCAGTTCAAAGTTCAAATCGCATTTAGCAATGAATATGATGAGACTTTATTTACAGATATTGATTTTTCAAGATTTAGAAAGAACGGTTCTGTTTCAACTATGATAGTAAAAGGTGACAGAGATGAAACTGTATCTAAACTTAACAAGCTAAAACCAGTGCTTCTAGATGTACTTCCACTCACGCTTGAAGAAGTATTTACCTATGAAATGGAAGCTCTTGGATATAATTTTGAAAATGTATTGGAGGCGTAATCATGAAAAACATATTTAATTTCAAGTTATATAAAGAAACCTTCGAACAATTAAAGGTTGTAGGTTCCATTTTTACTGTTATTTTAAGTATTATTGCTATTTTAATCCCTGTATCCAAGTTTTTGGAATATAAATCTGGTTTAGAAAATGGCTACTATTCTGAATCATCTAAAATCATCCTTTATTCTGGTGATGTAGGCTCATATTTGATGATTGCTTTTATCTTAGCTGCTCCGATTATAACACTAATAGCTTTTAATTTCCTTACAAGGAGAAATTCTTCTGATTTTTACCATAGTATTCCACATAAAAGAGGATCTCTTTTCACAAGCATTTTTGCAGCAATTTCATCATGGTTGCTTATTGTGATAATTATACCTACAATAATTATGAATATATTCTTCGCGATATACTCTGCACACATAGCAATTAGTATCTTTGAATTATATATTATTGCTTTGAATATTTTTATTGCATCAATGTTATGTTCAGTATCAATAGCTTTTGCTTGTACGCTTACCGGAACAATTCTTACAAATGTTGTCGTTTCAGGACTTATAATTTTCCTGCCTAGAATATTAATAGCTCTTTTTTCTTCAATGATTGTTTCGGCTATACCATTTTTGTTAGAACTTGATGTGCTATTTATTTTCAGAAATGACATTAATCTTATTACTGCCACATTTGGAAATACAAAGTTATTATCCACAATGGGTATACACACATTTTATTCTTTATTACTCACAGTAATATATTTTGCAATAACATTGCTTTTATTTAATAAGCGTAAGAGTGAAGCCGCAGGAAATGGCGCAGTAAACAAAGTATTACAAACTGTATTTAGACTTTGCATTGGATTTGTTACTACTATTCCACTAATTGCTATAATTTTTGATTTATTGACTGTAAATGATTCTAGCCCTAACACATATAGTCTTATACTTATATTTGTAATCGAAATTCTTATAGCTATTATTGCAATGTTCCTTTATGAATTATTATCTACAAGAAAAGTAAAGCAGACAATAAAATCAATTTTAACATTACCAATACTAGTTATTGTTGACGGCGCATTTATAGTAATATTGTTATTTATTTTTAATGTTTCGTTAAATTACACACCAACAGCAAGTGACATTACTGCTTTTTCACTAAGTACAAGTGAGACATACTATTATGAAGATGAAACATATTACTTTGATGAAAAGCTTAAGAGTACTGATTTTAAAAATCCTGAACTTATTGAATTACTTACTACAACTTTAACCAGGAATGTAAATGAATTTAAAAATAATTATACTTATGATATGTTTTGGAACCGTTCTAGTGTATACATAACGTTCAAAGAAGGCTCAAAAGAAACTACTCGTATTCTTTATATGTCTGATACAGATTATAATAAATACAATACTTTGTTAACAAATATGACTGAATACGATAAGATTTTTACTGACCTTCCGGACTTAGAAAAATCTACTACTGTTATTTCATCAAGATATTTGAATAACGCTCAAGCAAAAAAGATTTATGCTGAATTACAAAAAGCTATAGCTTCTAATCCTGAACCATTTATTAACTCAGTTAATGAGGATACATATTATGAAACTACTATAACCTTGGAAACTATATTCAATGGTAAGAAATGTACTGCCGAGCTTCCTGTACTTCCACAATATCAAGATTTATATAAAACATATTGTGAATATATAGCAGAAAACACTGAAAAGGACAAAGCCAAGGTACTGGATTTTTTAACTAATCCAGATAAATATGTATACGAATACAACGAACTATACTATACTTTTACTGCTTTAGATAATCAAGAAAGTAATACAACTTATTATAATGTTTTCTTCTCAAATATATTGGACTACTACATTGCTGTTAACGATCCCAAAAATTATAGCGCTGCGCAAATAGAACAATATAAAAACGAACTATTTGTTCCTAGTAAAGAGTGTTTAGAAGAATTCAAAACCATTGCAAGTTTAATTAATAACGTTTCGGATGGTGAAGAAAAGCAATTTATAATTCTAAATATTAGTGCTTCAAAGAATTATACCAATAGACAATATTTTGATTATTCGTTCGGTTTTTACATTCCAAAGGATTATGATTTATCTGTTTTAGATTCTTTTGTACCCGATTATGTAGATGAATACTATTACGGCGAAGATGATATTTGGGAATAGAAAAACACAAATTTTAAATTATTGTTACTCCTCTATTTTATAAAACAATCCCCCTCGTTATTGAGGGGGATTGTTTGTTTATACATTATTTTCATTTTGTATTTCTTTATTCTCTACACTATTTATGTTTTCTACACCTTCCATACATTCTACACTTTCTGCACCTTTATCTTGTATGTTCTTCTTTGAAGCATCTTTACCTATATGCAATTTCTTCTTAATCCCAAGAGACAACATTCTTTTTTTATTATACTTCTTATTTGCCTTACGTAGTTCTTTTCTATCGCGACGAACATAAAAATATAAAACTATTCTTTCAAGATATCTCTTTAATACAATCTGTATCTCTTCTTTGGGATTTATCTGTTTAACCAATATCGTATACATATTAGCCCTATTAGCTCCAAACACATCAGTAAATACTTGATCTCCAACGAATATGGTTTCTTCTATATCAGTTCCAATAATATTCATAGCTTCTATGTAATTCTTCGTCGAAGGCTTGCGTGCATCGCATATATATGGTGCTTCCACGGCATCTGCAAACGGCCTAACACGTTCTTCTTTGTTATTGGATATCAGGCAAACCTTAAAACCAATTTTACGCAACTTTTTAAAGAAATTAACAGCCTTATCATTTGCTGCCGCACCATGAGGTACTAGAGTATTATCAATATCAAAAAGGATACCCCTATAACCTTGCTTGTAAAATTTCTTTAAGTTGATACTATATATACTTCTAACATATTTTTTAGGATAAAACTTATCTAGAAACATCTATTACCTCTACTTAAGAATCTTCTTTAATTCATCCATAAATGTATTTACATCTTTGAATTCTCTGTATACAGAAGCAAATCTAACATAGGCAACATCATCATAGTCTTTTAGTTTGTCCATTACTATCTCGCCAATAATATGACTTGGAACTTCCTTTTCTTCTAAATTAAAAATGTTCGTCTCTATTGCATCTATCATCTCGTCTATTTGATTGATAGATACTGGTCTTTTGTGACATGAACGAATAATGCCAGATTCAATCTTTGATCTATTATATGGTTCACGATTATTATCTTTTTTTATTACAATAAGTGGAATAGTTTCAACCTTTTCATATGTTGTAAATCTTTTTCCACATACATCGCACTGTCTTCTTCTACGAATAGCACTGTTATCTTCAGCTGGTCTTGAATCAATTACTTTCGTATTTTCTTCTCCACAAAAAGGACATTTCATTTGTGTGTCCCTCCCTCATATTTTCTTATGTTTATTTTAACTTAAAATCCCACTTTGTCAAGGAAAAGCGTCCCTAAATCTATCTTTTGCACTACATTTTTTTAGACAGTCTGATTCATCCACATTTACAATTACAATATCATCTCCTATGTTGCAAATACAGCAAAATGGAATTACATATCTGTAAAAGTAAAAATAAAAAACTTTTAGACCTTGACACCTAAACTATATAGTCTTCAACTATAATTTGTAAATATTTATTCCCGTTATATTCGTTTATAGATGGATAAAAAATAAATGACACTTTAATATCCGTAGACATTCCCATTTTTAAATTATTTGTGATTTCTTCTCCATATTTAGCCTCTACACATTCAAAAAAATCCTCTGTATTTTTGAACATCACCGCTGTTAGTGTATACCCTTTTTCCTCAAGTTGCATTTTAATAATATTTTTCTGCTTTCCTATCAGGTATAATCTTGTGATTTTTGCATCCCTAACGGCAAATAATGGCTTACTATTATCCTTTCCAAAAGGCTCAATAACTGAAAGCTCATTAATAAACTCCTCGTTTATGTAGCTAAATGGAAGCTCAACATCTATCCATACCTTTTTTACTAAATCTTCCTCCGTTAATATAGCGTTTTTATTTAAAAGTTCCCTAAATTCATTGATATTTTCCTCCTTAATAGACATTCCAGCCGCCATTTCATGCCCACCAAACTTATCTAAAAGAGATGAGCATTTATTTATTTCATTGTACATATGATATCCTTCAATAGACCTTCCTGAACCTTTTACAATGTCCTCTCCATGGGTAAAAACAATTGTTGGCTTATGAAACTCTTCTCTAATCCTTCCTGCTATAATACCAACAATACTCTCATGAACATTATTTAAGTAGATAACCAAAACTCTATCCATCAGGTACTCCTTAGCTATTTTCCTTGCTTCCTCCACTCCGTTCGCAGTAAGCTCCTTCCTATGATTATTTAATTCCACTAGTTCACTAGCCTTTTTTAATGCTATTTCACTGTTAATTTCACACAAAAGATCATAGCCCATCTTTGCTGTTTCCAATCTGCCGCTGGCATTTAAACAAGGTCCAATTACAAAACCTATATGGTAGGCACTTATCTTTACACCCTCTAATCCACATTCGCTAATAAGAGCCTTTAAACCTATATTACTTGAGTTATGAATTAATTGTAATCCCCTTTTTACTATTATTCGGTTTTCTCCTGTTAAACTCACCACATCTCCAACTGTAGCTATAGCTGCAAAAATAAGCATTTCTTCCATTGCTTCCTCGAGTTTTTTCACATTATAGCCTTTTGTTTTTCCCTCTATAATCAAAGCATCTAGAAATCTATATGCAATACCTGCCCCACACATTTCCTTAAAAGGATATTTGCAATCCTCCCTCTTATGATTTACAACTGCATCCGCATTTACTAATTTATATACTTTTTTACCAGCTTCATTGCAAAATGGTACATCATGATGATCAGTTACTATTACTGTCATCCCAAGAGACTTTGCATAGTCTATTTCTTCTATTGCTGCAATCCCATTATCACATGTGCAAATAAGGTTTACACCATCTCTATATGCTCTATCAATTATTGACTTATTTATTCCATATCCATCCTTTACTCTATCTGGTATATCCATTGAAACATTGCCGTTTAGTAGTTTAAAACCTGTTGTAAGTATGTATGTTGAACAAATACCGTCGATATCATAATCACCAATAACCCTAATACTTTTATTTTCTTTTATTGCATCATAAATAAGCTCCACTGCCAATTTACAGTCCTCAAGTAAAAATGGAGATGCAAGGTCCCCTATATTGCCGTGTAGATAATTATCAATATCCTCATTTTCTATAATGTCTCTATTCCTTATAATCCTTGCTGTAACTGGTGAAATATGAAATCTTTCTGCAATACTATTAAAATCTGCTTTTTTACCATAAATCATCCATTTTTTCTTAAACATTGTAATCTCATCCTTTATTTTATTATAAAAAAGGGGCTGCCTTCGACAGCCCCAATGCTTAAAACTAGTTAGCTTTTTTGTATTTTCTTCTATCCATTAAGTACCATAATGCACCTGTTATACATACTGAAGAATATCCACCGCAAACGATACCAACAATAAGTGGCATTGCGAATTCTTTTATAGATGTAACACCCAATACATAAAGGGCAGCAACCATAACGAATGTTGTAAATGAAGTATATATAGTTCTTGTTAATGTCTGAGTTATACTCTTGTTAACAATTTCCTTTATATCCGTTCTATTTCCATCAATTGCAATATTTTCTCTAATTCTATCAAATATAACAATCGTTGCATTGATCGAGTATCCTAATATGGTAAGTATACATGCAATAAATGTATTACCAACTGTCGTCCAAGAAATAGCATAGTATGCTAAAACTATTAGAACATCATGAAGCAATGCGATAACAGCACTACTTGCAAAACCTAAATCCTTAAATCTAATAAAGATGTAAATCAATATACATATAACTGCTATAACAACTGCCACAATCGCATCGTTTCGCATTTCACCACTAATAGTTGAACTTACGCTTACTTCTTTAAAACTATCTTTATCAGCTCCAAAATCTTTAACTAACATTTCTTTTATTGTTGTCATAACTTTTGAATCTAATTCCTTAGTTCTAATAACATATTCATTTGTATCTGTTACTTCATTACCTACCACATCACTATCACCAGTGATTTCAGTAATCTTGGGAAGAATTTCATCATTAAATTCGTCAATAGAATATTTCTTATCAAATTCAACTGTAGTTGATAGACCACCCTGGAATTCAACACTGTAGTTTAATGCGTTTTCTCTATCACCTATCTTACCTGTTGAACTAAGAGCCATAGTCACAAGACCAGCTAAAATTGCAATGCTTGATGCAATAAAGAATATTGTCTTTTTGCCAAGGAAATTAATTGTCTTTCTTTCCTTGTAAACACCATACATTCCAATCTTGTCACATCCCATATGATACATTAAGTAGAGGATTCCTCTAGTAATTACCATTGCTGTAAACATTGAAAGAACTATACCAATTGCAAGGGTTTGCGCAAATCCCTGTACAGGGCCCGTTCCTCTCCACATAAGTACAAGTGCCGCAATAAATGTTGTTACATTACCATCAACAATAGCTGATGCCGCCTTCTTAAATCCAATCTTCGTAGAATCCTTAACCGACTTTCCTGTTGCAAGTTCTTCTTTGATTCTGGCAAAAACGATGACGTTTGCATCAACTGCCATACCAATAGATAAAATAATACCTGCAATACCTGGAAGGGTAAGTGTCATATCAAATCCATTAAGTGCTAATAAATCTAATGCTACATATAAAATAAGTGCGATTGATGCAGCAACACCAGGAATTCTATAAACAAAAATCATATATACACAAACTATAAGTAAACCAACTAAACCAGCAAACAAACTTGTTGAGATGGCATCTTTTCCTAGCTTTGCGCCTACAACCTTGGATGTAAGTTCTTTTAATTCAACCTTAAGAGAACCTATTCTAATAACTGATGCAAGTTTCTCAGCTTCTTCATAAGAATCCATACCATCAATTTGAGCTGTACCACCTGTAATTGTGGTCTGAACTGTTGGATAACTTACTATTTCTCCATCATACACGATGTATATTGTTTTTCCAACAAATTGTGCTGTGGCTTCTGCAAAAATTTTAGAACCCTGTTCTGTAAATTCAAGTGAAACAACATTTTTTGATGAATTATTACTATCTGTTACTACACCTGGTTGTGCATCTGCAATGTCAGCTCCTGTAAGCCATACTTTTTCATTATCTGTGCCATAGTCAGTTACAAACTGTAAAGCACCTGGCTTACCTAATGTTTCTAAAACTTCTTTTGCATCATCAGCACCTGGTATATCTACAGTAACTCTGTTGTTACCCTCCTGATATACATCTGATTCAGCAGCTAATTCATTTGCACGAAGCTGAAGCTTGTACACTGTATCAGACATATCCTCTGCTGATGGAACGTCTCCTACTGCCTCATAAGTAACACTAACACCGCCCTCAAGATCTAGTCCAAGTACAATGTTTTGTGCACTTCCTTTGTTCATTCCATTAATTGTAATACCGTATCTTGTAAGAAGGCATAAGCCAGCGATTACAGCTATACAAAGAATAAACAAAATACTACTCTTTAATTTTTTCATTTCTCCTATTCCTTTCCTAATCTGCTAAAGCAGCCTTTATCATAATGGCGCACTCGATACGTTTTCTTTGCATCTCACAACCAATATCATATGCATTTGTAATATCACCGTGGAAATTGAATGCATTAGCGGCACAACCACCACTGCAATAATATCTTGCAAAACATTCTTTGCACTTCGGTTTAGCATATACATTACACATTTTAAACTCATCAACTATGTCTGTTGCCTTAATTCCTTCATCTACATTGCCTAGTAGGAACTTTTCATTACCAACAAATTGATGACAAGGATAAAAATCACCCCAAGGAGTAACCGCTAAATATTCTGTTCCTGAACCGCATCCAGAAAGTCTTTTTGCGACACATGGTCCTTGTTCTAAATCAATCATAAAGTGGAAAAAGTTAAATCCATTACCTTCTTTTTGACGCTTTATGTATTCAACTGCAAGATTATCGTATTCTTCCATAATTTTTGGAAGATCTTCTTCCTTAATTGCATACTCTTCATAATCATCACCTACCACAGGCTCGATTGACATATGCTTAAATCCCAAATCTGCAAAGTGCTTTACATCCTCTGAAAAATCAAGATTCTGGCGGGTAAATGTACCTCGTACATAATAACTTTTGTCGCCACGACTCTCGGCAAATTTTTGAAATTTAGGAACTATTAATTCATAGCTTCCACGACCGTTTCTAAATGGTCTGTTGGCATCGTTAATCTCTTGTCTTCCATCCAGGCTTAGAACAACATTCGCCATTTCTTTATTACAAAATTCCATAATTTCATCATTTAGTAATACACCATTTGTAGTAAGCGTAAATCTAAATTTCTTATTGAGTTTAGTCTCCATAGATCTTCCATATTCAACTAGCTGTTTTACAACATCCCAGTTCATAAGTGGTTCTCCACCAAAAAAATCCACTTCCAGATTCACTCTATTGCCTGAGTTTGATATAAGAAAATCTAAAGCTTTCTTTCCTACTTCATAGCTCATCAATGCTCTGCGGCCATGATATTCGCCCTCTTCGGCAAAACAATACTTACAAGCCAGATTGCAATCGTGAGCAATATGCAAGCACATAGCTTTAACTACTGTTTTTCGACTTTTAAAATCTGTTATATATTTTTCATAAATATCTTCAGTAAATAATACTTCATTGTTAGCTAACTGATTAGTTTCAGCAATTGCCTCTTCTAATTCTTCTCTGCTATAGTTACTCTCAAGTCTGCTATATATATAATCCTTAATTTCATTCTCGGATTTTTTTTCGTTTAATGCTTCTTCGTACAGAGGAATTACATCATACATAACATCATCTACTACATGTACAGAGCCGCTGTTGACATCCATAACGATATTATATCCATTATTTTTATATCTGTGTATCACAGCTATTTCTCCTTTCAAATACCACTTAGGCAGCGGATAATCCGCTGCCTAGTGTGAAATAGTTAATTTTAACTATTATTTGTTGTTTTCACAGCTCTGATTTCCAACTGTACAAGATGTCTTGCAAGCTGACTGGCAAGATGTCTGGCATTCACCACAACCACCTTTAGCCATTGTATTCTTCAAAGTCTTTGTACTTAAGGTCTTGACATGCTTCATGATTAATCCTCCTTACATAAAATAACTCATTGTATTGTATCACAACATGGACACAATTTCAACTAAAAAAAATATCCCTAAAGTCAAAATTGAAATGATTTTTATTTAAAAAATCACCCTTATTGTAGTGCCTTCGCCTAATTTACTTTCCATTTCTATTGAAGCCTTATGAAATAAAACTCCGTGCTTTACTATGGATAAACCAAGTCCTGTTCCACCAATAGATCGTGAATGGCTTTTATCAACTCTATAAAACCTTTCAAAAACTCTTTTTTGATCTGCTTCATCTATTCCGATTCCAGTATCCCTAATCTGAACTAATTTCTTTCCATTATCATCATATACCCGTATATATACTTTTCCTCCGTCACAATTATATTTAATCGCATTCTCAACGAGATTATAAAGAATCTCATCAACAATATATTCCTCGCCACGAATTACCGTATTTTTACCGGTTAGGTCCACTGTTACATTTCTTTTCTGAGATGAGAATTTTAACCTTTCCACAACACTTTTTGCAACATTTAATAAATCCACATCCGTCCATTCTACTGTAGTTCCCTCTTCATCTAATCTAGATATCTTAATAATATCCTCAATTAGAGTAGTCATCCTCGTAGCCTCTGCGTAAATAATCTCCGAAAATCTCGTTAAATCAGCATCCTTTACCATTCCTGACTTCATAAGTTCTGCATATCCCGTTATGGATGTTAATGGTGTTTTTAGCTCGTGGGATACATTTGCCGAAAATTCTCTTCTCATTTGTTCACGAGATTCATTTTCTGTAATAGTCTGTTCCCTTATAAATTCATTCTGTTTTACAATTTTCTTCAATAGTGGACGTATTTCCTCGTATACGTGATTGTTTTCAGGATTTTCTAAATTCAAATTATTTATAGGATTTACAATTTTTTTAACTGTAAAATATGAAATAATATCTCCGATTATAAAAACTATAATTCCTATAACAAAAATATACAAAACAACATTTAATATTGTTACTAATATAGATTCCATATCAGTAGCAACCCTAAGTATTGAACCATCCTTAAGTAACACAGCATAATAAAATGTTTTTACAGATAGGGTGTCTGATTTTCTCTCATCAAAACCCTCACCATCCTTTATAGCCTCCGCTACCTCTTTTCTATTCAAATGATTGTTCATTTTTTCAATATCAGCCTCAGAGTCAAAAATAGCATCTCCCTGGGAATTAATCAGCGTAATTCTATTTTCGTTATTAGCCTCTACTGAGTTTAAATAATCCATCCCATATAACTCTACTGCTGTTTTTATATATCCTGTTTCAGAAGTTATACTGTCCTTTATACTATTTTCATATTGCTTATAGAGGAATACTGTACATAAAAAAGCAGTTAAAAAAATAGCCAGTGCTACAGCCTGGCTCATTTTTCTAAACATCATATTTTTGATAGTAAGTTTTTTGGGCTTATTAACAACCTCATATGTTATGTTATTTTGATAATTGTCGTTGTCTCTATTTTTCACTATCAGCACCATCCTCGCTTATCTTATATCCGATTCCGCGAATTGTATTTATATAGTTGCCACATTCTCCTAATTTCTGTCTTAAAGTCCTAACATGAACATCTACAGTTCTAGTCTCTCCATCAAAGTTGTATCCCCAGATAGATTCTAATATCTTATCTCTTGTTAAAACCATATTTTTATTTTCAAATAATAAAACCAATAGTTCAAACTCCTTTAGGGTTAAGACTACCTTAGTACCTGCTGCTTTTACAATATGCTTATCTACATTTACATACAAATCACCTACCGTGAATTCTTTACATGTATTTGTAATCATTTTTTGGTTCCCTACTCTTCTAAGCAAGGCATTAACTCTTGCCACCAATTCCATTATTCCAAATGGCTTTGGCACATAGTCATCGGCGCCCATATTGAGCCCTGATACTTTATCATACTCACTACCTTTAGCCGTAAGCATAATAACAGGCAACCCTTGAATCTTGCTGTTTGAACGAATTTTTTTTAATATACTTAATCCATCTTCGTCTGGAAGCATAATATCAAGCAAAACAATGTCTGGAGTTGCTTCCTCCATCGCCCTCCAAAATGCACCTGCATTTTCAAATCCTTTTGCCTCCATATTCATCTTGTTAAATGTGTACTCTACAAGCTGTCGGATATTACCGTCATCCTCTACAATATAAACCATAATTGTCTCTCATTTCTATGATTACATCTTAGGCAAAATATATTTTTCTTTAAAGAGATTATATTTTTCCTTAAATTCTGCATTATCATGTTTAACATAATCGAGATATTCGTGTGTTTCATATTCATTTTCATCTACTTGAATAAGACATACAGCAACATTAGAGCAATGATCCGAAATTCTCTCAAAGTTTGTTGTTATATCAGAGAAAATAAAACCTAGTTCAATTGTACACTTATTTTCTGCAAGTCTTCTTATATGACGATTTTTGAGTTCATCACTTAGATTATCAATAACCTCTTCCATTGGTTCAATAATACTTGCCACAACCATATCTTTTTCTTCAAAAACTACAACGGTGGACTCTACGATGTCTCTAATCGCTTTTGAAAAAACTTTTAATTCTTTATTTGCTTCTTCTGAAAAAACAAGCTTTTTCTCATGCATCTCTTTGGATGCTGCTAAAAGGTTCACAGCATGATCTGCAATTCTTTCAAAATCTCCGATACAGTGTAGAAGTTCTGTTAAAACTCTACTGTCGCTTTCCGAAAGATTACGACTACTTATTTTAACAAGATAAGTTCCAATGCGATCTTCATACTTGTCCACACGATTTTCAAGCTCTACTACATCCTTGGCTATTTCTTCATCGTAGTTCTCAAGTAAAGACATCGCCTTAAACAGACATTCTTTTGAATGATAAGCCATACTTATTGTAACTTTTCTAGCTTGATCTATAGCATATGATGGTTGGTCTAAGAAACGTAAATCTAATGCTCTGAAATCATTATCAACTTTTTTAGCTTTTTCATCATCTTTGTCATTTCTAATTGTAAGTCTTGCAAGTTTCTCAAGACCTTTTGTAAATGGCAGTAATAACAGTGTAGCTCCGATATTAAAAGTACTGTGAAGGATAGCTATATCAGCTGGACTAACAACATCATCTAAAAATGCAAAATCAATAAATGATGTCAAACTATAAAATCCTATCATAAATATGGCTACACCCATAAGATTAAAATACAAATGAACTAATGCTGTTCTCTTAGCATTTTTACTGGCTCCGATACTAGATATCATCGCTGTCACACAAGTTCCAATATTTTGACCTAAAACTATTGGAAAAACCATAGAATAGTTTAAAGAACCAGTAACGCATAATGCCTGTAATATACCTACAGATGCAGATGAACTTTGTATAATTGCAGTAAGTAACGCTCCCGCAACTACACCAAGTACAGGATTTGTAAACATTGTAAGCAAGCTAGTAAATGATGCATTATTAGCTAGAGGCTTTACAGCTGCAGACATAGTCTCCATACCAAACATAAGAATTGCAAATCCAATTAAAATATTACCTACATCCTTCATTCTCTCTTTTTTTGAGAACATAATCATTATAATACCGATAATTGCAAATATAGGTGAAAATGACGAAGGCTTTAATAGCTGTATTAATGTACTATCGCTCTCAATTCCAGATAAAGATAATATCCATGATGTAGCTGTAGTTCCTATGTTAGCACCCATAATAATACTAATAGCTTGAGTAAGCTTCATTATGCCTGAATTAACGAATCCAACTACCATAACTGTAGTTGCCGAAGATGACTGAATAGCGGCTGTTACTACAGCTCCTAACAAAACACCTTTAATTTTACTAGAAGTAAGTTTTTCTAAAATCTTTTCTAATCTTCCGCCTGAAAGTTTTGCTAAACCATCACCAAGTGCATTCATTCCATATAAGAATAATGCTAAACCTCCAAACATAGTTAATACGCTAAAAATGTCCATTTTCTGCTCCTAATCTGATTAATAAATTTCAACTCCCTATAGTATAACTATTCTATATGTTAAAAGTCAAAAGCAAAATTGTTAAATCTACGTTAAATTCTAATTTTCATCTACAATATCTTCGTTAAGTTCTTTTCTAAATACATGTACTTTATCAATACGATTCTTTTCCATACTTTCTACTACTAGGGTCAGTTCTCTTGTTTCAACTATATCTCCAACCTTTGCAAGTCTATCTAGTTGCTCCATAATGAAGCCTCCTAATGATTCGTATTCATCTGATTCTATTTTATTTTTAAGCTTAAGTTTTTCATTCAAATCATCCAGTTTTATAAGACCATCTACCTGAAATTCATCTTCACTCACTAGTTTAATATCATCTTCCTCATCGTAATCATATTCATCACGTATCTCTCCAACAATCTCTTCTAGCAAGTCTTCTAGAGTAATTAATCCTACAGATGCGCCATATTCGTCTAACACAATTATTATGTTGACAGAATCCTTTTTCATCTCAAGCATCAACTCTGAAAGTTTCTTATACTCATATGTATAAAATGCAGGGCGCAGATAATTTCTTATAGAAAATTCACCTTCCCTTTCATAAAAAAGTAAATCCTTCATATTGATGATACCCACAACATTATCCGTAGATTCTTCAAAAACAGGTATTCTCGTATATCTAAACTCTTTAAATAACTCAAGCAATTCATCATAGCCAGCATTGATATCAACCATACACATATCAATTCTAGGAATCATAACTTCTTTTGCTTCAGCATCACCAAAATCGAATACATTCTTTATCATCTCTCGTTCTTCACGCTGGATGACACCCTCTTCGTGGCTTACATCTACAATAGTTCTCAGCTCGTTTTCCGTAATGGTATTCTTATGTTTATTGGGATCATTTCCAATTAAAAGCATTACACCTCTTGCTAAAATATTTATAATAAATATTACAGGTGTAAGAATCCACATAATAGTCCAGACAACTCGAGCATACAATAGTGCAATTTTTTCAGAGTTCATAGATGCTGTCGTCTTTGGAGTTATCTCTCCAAATATTAATATTACAATCGTTAAAATTCCTGTCGCTAAACTTACTGCATAATTTCCATATATATCTTGTGCTAATACTGTGGCAAGTGATGATGCTGAAATATTAACTATATTGTTTCCAATAAGAATAGCACTAAGCATTTTTCCTTGATTGTCTATTACTTTTGTAAGTATTTTTGCCCTTTTATTTCCTTCGTCAACCAAGCTCCTAATTCTCATCCTATTCACTGTCGTAAGTGCGGTTTCTGCCGACGAAAAAAATGCCGATAGTGCAATTAAAACAATTAATACTATTACTTTTATTGCATTTCCGTTCATAATATCTCCTCTTAAAACTTCATCGAATTATTTCTATTAGCTAATTATATGCTAACAGAAATATTTAAATTATAAGTTAATTGCATATTTCTGTCAATAAAGTCATACTTGAGTTTCCGCAGTTTTATCCACAACTGCGGATTTTATCAGTTTTACAATAAACAACTTTCAAAAAATGCCCAAAATATAAGGAATCCAGACTCTTTGTTTGGTATAATTAAAGTGACAAAACAA
>FZPS01000229.1_pt243 | contig 60973 bp, 56 predicted proteins | sample 1817821 | NCBI WGS metagenome assembly FZPS01 (sample SAMEA104158645, study PRJEB21678) | metagenome | place: Germany | collected 2015-04-21 | reverse complement strand
GCTTCTTGAGTTCCTCTAGTTGTTCCACGCTTGGTTGCCAACGCGTATCTGGACCGGTGTCGATGTCAACGACTTCGTATCCCAGAGCCTTCAGTGTGTTCCGGTAGGCCGCGTATCCCGGTCGCGTCATTGCAACGCGCTCCCCCGCTTCAAACGCGGCGAGGAAGATTGCGGTAAACGCCGCCGATGATCCCGTGGTAATGACGATGTTGTCTGGATTTACCGAGGTGTCATACTCATCCTGGTAGTGCTTTGCGATCCGTTCGCGCAACGCGCGTATTCCGTTTGAGTCCGTGTAGCCAAGCTGCTCATCTTCGAGCGCCTGGTGCGCGGCCTCAAGAACAGGAGTGGGTGCAGGGGTAGATGGTTGACCCAGACACAGTGAGTAGATTTCTCTGCCATTTTGGGCAAGCTCGTTGCCCTGTTTCAAAATCTCCATTGCACGGAATGGAGGAACTTGACCTCGATTTGATAAACGCACTGCCATAACGTCATGGTGACACAAATCCGTAGCGTGCGGGGGTCTTGTTCACACGTTGAAAAACCCGAGTGGCCTGAGGTTTTGCGCGGTTAAGCGCCCTCAGTCCACTCGGGTCAATCAGAGAATCTTAGTGGGGCTACCGGCCTGCTCGGCCGGGTATTAGCCAGTACTGCTTGAGGTGAATCGCGCAGTACCAGTCCCCCTAGTCTCGCTTGAGGCGGCGGTGCGTCACGCGGTGTGGGCGTGCAGCTTCTTCACCTAGACGTTCGACCTTGTTCTTCTCGTAAGCTTCGAAGTTACCTTCAAACCAGTACCAGTTGGCAGGGTTCTCCTCTGTGCCTTCCCACGCCAGAATGTGGGTGGCGACGCGGTCAAGGAACCAGCGGTCGTGAGTCACGACAACAGCACAGCCGGGGAACTCTTCCAAAGCGTTTTCTAGCGAGTTGAGTGTCTCAACATCCAGGTCGTTAGTCGGCTCGTCAAGCAGGAGCAGGTTGCCGCCCTGCTTCAGGGTCAAAGCAAGGTTCAGGCGGTTGCGTTCACCACCGGAGAGGACTCCGGCTGGCTTCTGCTGATCCGCACCCTTAAAGCCGAAAGCGGACACGTATGCACGTGAGGGAACCTCAGTGTTACCGACCTCGATAAAGTCCAGTCCGTCAGAAACGACCTCCCACAATGTCTTATCGGGATCGATTCCGGCGCGAGTCTGGTCGACGTATGAAATCTTAACGGTTTCGCCGATCTTAAGGTCGCCGCCGTCAAGTGGTTCGAGGCCGACGATGGTCTTGAACAGCGTGGTTTTGCCGACGCCGTTCGGGCCAATAACTCCGACGATGCCGTTGCGTGGTAGTGAGAAGGACAGGCCGTCGATCAGCTTGCGGTCGCCGAAGCCCTTCTGCAAGTTCTTCGCTTCAATGACAACGTTGCCCAGGCGCGGTCCGGGCGGGATTTGGATCTCTTCAAAGTCGAGCTTGCGGGTGCGCTCGGCTTCTTCAGCCATCTCCTCGTAGCGGGCCAGACGTGCCTTCTGCTTGGCTTGGCGGCCCTTGGCGTTGGTGCGAACCCATTCGAGTTCGTCCTTCAAACGCTTGGCAAGCTTGGCGTCCTTCTTGCCCTGAATCTGAAGGCGGTCGCGCTTCTTTTCCAGGTAGGTCGTGTAGTTACCCTCGTACGGGTACAGCTGGCCGCGGTCGACCTCGGCGATCCATTCGGCGACGTGGTCAAGGAAGTACCTATCGTGCGTTACCGCGATGACAGCACCGGGGTAGGTGCTGAGGTGCTGCTCGAGCCAGAGGACGGATTCCGCGTCCAGGTGGTTAGTGGGCTCGTCGAGCAGTAGTAGGTCCGGCTGCTCTAGGAGCAGGCGGCACAGTGCGACGCGGCGACGCTCACCACCGGAGAGGACCTTTACGTCCATGTCTCCGGGAGGACAACGCAGCGCGTCCATCGCCTGGTTGAGCTGTGATTCGAGCTCCCAGCCATTGACCGCGTCGATCTGGGTCTGCAGGGTGCCCATTTCTTCCATGAGCGCATCGAAGTCAGCGTCCGGATTGGCCATTTCTTCTGAAACGGCGTTGTAGCGCTCGAGCTTTTCGACAGTGTCAGCAACGCCCAGTTGAACGTTTTCCAGAACTGTCTTGTCTTCATCTAGCGGAGGTTCCTGCTGGAGGATTCCAACCGTGTATCCCGGAGTTAGGCGAGCTTCTCCGTTTGAGGGCTCGTCTAGTCCAGCCATGATCTTCAAGATTGAAGACTTTCCGGCTCCGTTGGGGCCGACCATACCGATCTTCGCCCCGGGGAAGAACGCCATTGTGACGTCGTTAAGAATTACTTTGTCTCCGTGCGTCTTGCGCGCACGAATCATCTGATAAATGTATTCAGCCAATTGGATACCTTCATGAATCAAAGTGGCATTTGCAGTCGTGGCTAGTGTACGTGAACAACCGCTACCTTCCAACGCGATCACGCCAATTTGTAAGGGAGGTGGCGCATTACTCGCCACCTCCCCCACTTTCGTCAAGATAGAGCTTGTTTCGGCTTGGATTCTTCGGCTAGGACTTTTCTAGGCTATGGCTGGCCCTGGGCTAAGACCGTGCTACCTGCATCGGCTTCCTGGCTGGCTTAGGCTCTGGCTGGCCCTAAGCTAAGACACCTCAGGCTAGAGCTGTCTCTTTTTGTCCAACGCCCAGCGGATCATCGTTTTCTCCAGCATCTAACGAGTTGTCACCTTCACCGCCAAACGGATTGCCTGTACGTTCACCGCCCATTGGATTGCCGTCACCACCTGCGCCAAACTGACCGCCTCCGCCTGTGCTAAACGGGTTACCCCCATCATTCTCCATTGCAGTCCGGTATCCCTCTTTCTTGATTCGCTTGTATTCGGTCACCCCGTAGCCCAGGTCGTGCCCCACGGTTGTCGCGGTAATGACCAGCTCGGTTCCGCGGTTTCCGGTCTCTGAGTTCGACCACTCATTGACTTCAAACTTGCCCGTCACAACGACCGGCTGCCCCTTGAACAGTGATACCGACGCGTTCTCTCCTAACTGCCCCCACATTTTCACCGTGTACCAAGCTGTTGAAGCGTCGTGCCAGTTTCCAGCGTCGTCGCGCCCGCGGCGCGTCACCGCCAGCCGACAGCGAGCCACCTTCGTCCCCGATGGCAGTTGCTTGTAGTCAATGTCGCTGCCAATCCGGCCTCGAACTGTAATATTCACAGCATCGGACGCAAACGTCCGGAGCCTTGACGACGGCTGCACCAGCATCGTCGCGGTTGTCGTTCCATCTTCGTTGGTTGTGGGCGTGGAGTTCACGTCCCATCCGCCTGATTCGCTCATGTTTCTCCTTAGTTCTCAGTTCTTGTGTTTCGTCGACTTTCAGACCTGAACAGCAGGAACCCGAGTCCCATAGACGCAAGCGCCAGCGCAGGAATCGCCAGGTTTTCAACGCCCGTGTTCGCAAGCATCTTCACTTCCGATCGTTCAATTCGCGAGGGCGTGGCTGTGGTCTCTTCAGTTGGTTCAGGTTCCTCGGTAGGTTCGGTAACTTCGGTGGTGGGTTCCTCGATTTCGACCTGGACAACGTGGAAGGTTTCTGCGGGGATTCCGAAGTCAGAAATGAAGTCCTGTAGCAACGTCGCAGGCGTGCTGCCGGCGGCTAGGTTTTCAAGTTCGTCTGTGCCCTGGTTATGTTCTTCGCGCAAGCTTGAATCAGCTTGCGCGTTGGCGCCCGAGTCGGCGCCTTCGGAGTCCGTTTCTGACTCTTTGCCTGTCATGTCTTGGTCGTCCGCGAGCGCTGATACCACCCACGTGTAGTACCCGGCCTCAAGGTCGCCTTCCAGGGGCAGTTCCGGTGTCTCGTAGGTTCCCACACCCTGCACTGGGAAGATCCCGGTTGCAATTGGTTCTAGATCAGCCGGTGGTGAGTCTGCCTGTTCTGGCTGGGTTTCAAATGGGCCATACAGTTCAGCACGGATATTCACTGAAACCGGATTGCCGGCTTCGTCTACCGGCCAAGAATCTGCTGAAACAGTCACAAGATCTACCGGCATCTCGTCGGGCGTAATCGTTTCGTTCTTGACGTTGGTTTCGATTCCAAGTGCGAGGTTCTCAATTGGAAGGACTGCGCTTCCGCGCGCAGTAATCGTTGACCCCTTACCTGAGACAACTATTAGGTCCTGGTGTTTGGAATGCTCCCAGATTCGCAACACATCCGATGGAAGTCCAAGCACTTTCGCTTCAACCTCAACGGTGCCGGGCAGTTCCATGTCCAGATCGAACTTGACGGGCGCGCCTTCAGTCTTGAGTGTGTGGACGATCTCGCCTCTAACGGGGTGAGTCACCCTCAGTTCAACATCGAGTCCCCGGATCCAACCGCCACGCCCTCGGACGCCAATATTTTCAATATGCAACTGACGCGAATCGTAGGAGACCCACAAATCGAAATCGTACGGCCCCGCGATCTTTTCTGCGTTGGCGACCATCTGGCGTGCCAGTTTGCCTCCGTCAGAAAGGGTTGGCATAGGAAAACGGCCGAATGCACTCAGCTGGCTTTGGACTGCCCAGCTGAATGATTCGGCCTGATGACTATTCTTTGAAACCGTGTTCGCGTAGCGGTGATACAGCGCCGCGACCACCCACGACTTATCAGCGGATACGACTGTGGAAATATCCTTGTTTCCGATGGATGTGGACCAGTTACGAGGAATGGCGGATCCAACCGCATGGTCGCGGAACTTGCCAGAAGCAGGTGTTAGTGGAGCGCCTTTGCGAAGTTGGTCGTCGCCGGCGCAGACTCCGACCAGATCGCCGGATTGAGCGACGAACGCCTGACCACGACCCAAAATGTTCCACGGCTGTTCATCTGCCATCGCGTGCGGGGCCCCGACACCGATTAGTGCCGCTACTCCGATTGTGGCCGCGAGCGCCCGCAGAAGCCTCTTTCGAACCATCTGAAATCCTTTCAGCTTGATGGATGACTCCATCTTCAAAAGGACGGTGGTTCAAATCGACAATCGGACGCGCCAGCTGTGGAAAGAACGATCACGCGCGTGTCTGTGGAAAACGCATCACACCACGCCCCTCCGGCGCGAGCCGTGGATACAGTTCGAGGGCGCGGCCAGAGTCCCAGCCACGCCCTCGAAAATGAAGAAATTAAATGTTTGGAATGCCCAGTTCGACGACTTCCTGCGCGATTTCGCGGCATTCTTCGCGAGTGGGGCCCTCGCCGCGGGGGAAGAGGACGCGGCGGTAGTACTCGAGTTCCTGGATGGACTCGAGGATGTCCGCGCGAGCACGGTGTCCGCCATGCTTTTCGGGCGCTTCCTCAAACGTGCGATGGTACCAGCGCTTCGCAAGTTCCTTGATGGAAGAAACATCCACAACCCGGTAGTGCAGGAAGTCGATCAGGTTAGGCATGTCCCGCTCGAGGAACTCCTTGTCCGTCCCAATCGAATTGCCAGCTAGCAGGGCTGTGCGCTTCACGGGAACATATTTTTTCACGTATTCGAGGACGGTAGCTTCGGCTTCCTCAAGCGAAACGCCACTGTCGAACTCCTCGATGAGTCCGGAATCAGTGTGCATCTTGCGCACAAAGTCGCCCATGTTGTCCAGGGCTTCCTGGCTGGGCTTGATAACGATGTCGATGCCGGGATCGACGATATTTAATTGCTCGTCGGTAATTACAACGGCTACCTCAACGAGGGCGTCTTTTTCCAGGTCTAAACCGGTCATCTCGCAGTCAATCCACACGAGTGGCCGGCGGGGTTTCTTGTTCGTCATACCTTCTACCCTAGTAAGGAAAGGCCGATTTGTGACATTTTAGGAACCCAGCGGTGAATAAGACAGGGTTGAATGTCTCAACTTGCGACACCTTTTTAACTTGTGGAAACAGGTCTCTAAACTTGAGCCATGAGAGCGATAACAAATGTCGGAACTGTCCAAGTAAACGCCCGTGATGTCGATGAAGCTGCTCACCGGTTGGAAAACGTAGCTATTAAGACCGCACTGGAGCAGTCGCCGCGCCTTTCCGAAGAGGTCGGCGTCCCCGTCTATCTAAAGCGCGAGGACATTCAAGTTTGTCGCTCATTCAAGGTCCGCGGCGCATACAACAAGATCGCATCGCTATCTAAAGAAGAAGCGCAGCACGGTGTTGCCGCGGCGTCTGCAGGAAACCACGCGCAGGGCGTCGCCTACGCATGCGCACAGCTGGGTATCAAGGGAAAGATTTTCCTTCCTTCAAACACGCCGCGCCAAAAACGCGACCGCATCGCCACGATCGGCAAGGGCTGGGTCGAACAGATCATTGTCGACGGCTCCTTTGACAAGGCAAATGAAGAAGCCGGACGCATCGCCAACGAGGAAGGCCTAATCTTTGTTCCTCCCTACGACGACCCCATGACCATCGCCGGACAGGGAACAATCGCAGTCGAACTTGACCAGCAAATCCCCGAAGGCACCGACTCCGTCGTCATTCCCATGGGCGGTGGAGGTCTGGCCGCAGGCATCGCAGTATGGCTGAAAGAAAAGCGTCCCGACGTGAAAGTAATCGGCGTCGAACCCGACGGAGCCGCGTCAATCAAGGCCGCCATGCTCGCCGGCCACCCCGTCACGCTTGATCAGGTCGACAATTTCGTAGACGGAACCGCCGTCGGCCGCGCGGGCGACATTACGTTCCCGATCCTTAGCGAATATCTCGACGACGTTATTACAGTTCCCGAGGGCGCAGTTTGCTCAGAGATGTTGGATTTGTACCACTCTGAAGGAATCATCGCCGAACCCGCGGGCGCCTTGGCCTCTGCAGCGATACGCCGCTACCTCCCCCACATTCCAAACGGTCCGGTGGTAGCAATAGTTTCAGGCGGAAATAATGACTTGTCCAGGTACGCGGAAGTTCAGGAAAGATCACTTCGCCACGAGGGCCTGCGCCACTACTTCCTAGTTACATTCCCCCAGGAACCAGGCGCGCTACGCACATTCCTAAACGATGTCTTGGCACCCGACCAAGATGTCATTCACTTTGAGTACACCAAGAAAAATAACCGCGAAACAGGGCCCGCACTGGTCGGTATCGACCTTGCAAACGCTGCTGACATTCAGTCGTTGCGCCGCCGCATGGCACAGTCGCCTCTGCATGTTGAGCAGATCCCGCACGATTCTGAGATATTCAGAATCCTCATCTAACGATTTGGACCTAGGGCCTGCGAATATTTGGCAGGCACGCGTCACGCTCTTACAATGGCATGAGCGCAATCGCGGCTTCCTAGTGATCCGGGCGGTTCGTGGTTGTGTGAGCCTCCGTAGCTCAGTGGATAGAGCAGTTGCCTTCTAAGCAATTGGTCGCAGGTTCGAATCCTGTCGGGGGTGCTTATCGAAGTCTCGCGACATGTGTCCGCATGCGTCGCGAGATTTTCTTATCCGAACTCGACCGCGCCAAAAGCGCATACAAAAATGAGCCTGACTTTTGTCAGGCTCATTTTCTTGGCTACACCAAATGGTGGCCAGTGGATTAAACAGTCTTGCGACTAGTCCTCGATCTCGATCGCACCGGACTTGTACGCCTTGACTAGGCGACGAGGCACTCGGATTTCGCGGCCCTGCACACGGATAGTCTGAAGCTCTGGGAGATCAGCCTTCCACGTCGACCGGCGAGTGCGAGTGTTCGACCGGGACATCTTGCGCTTGGGAACTGCCATAGCCCTGCCGCTCCTTCACATCTAAAGATTCGTTAACTTACCAAAGTACACTTTGCCACGTTGCACACCTCTAACACCACTATGAACAGTGTGATTCATGCGATAAGGCATGCTGGCAACTGTCCTAGCTTAGCAAACGCTCCCCCGCCCTCCAAAGCCCTAGCTCACCAGAAACCGACGATTTGGTCACACCCGCGCCCAGCAACGCCCTCGACAATCACGCCGTCAACCGCGGCGCGCCCAGCGTCCCCCTCAACACGGAATCGCATCGCCCGCACCAGACCGCGCGTAGCACCGCCCTCGTTAAATAATGGGACAATACTTCTCGAGGTGATTAAATGCGCAGCGTGAAGACGGGCACGTGGGTTAGGAACGAACTGGAGATCCAGCGGTCACGGTTCATTACGACGCTGGCTCACGTTTCAACAGAAGATGAGGCGCGCCTGTTCATTGACGAAATACGCGCGGAGTTTCCAGACGCGACCCACAACTGTTCGGCGTTTGTGGTGAAACCGGATGACCTCAACGAAATCGGGCATTCCAACGATGATGGGGAGCCTTCCGGAACCGCCGGACCGCCCATGCTCGACGTGTTTTTGCGCGAAGAACTCGTGAACGTTGCCGCGGTCGTGACCCGATATTTTGGGGGTACGTTGCTTGGCGCGGGAGGCCTCATTCGCGCGTATTCCTCCTCCGTTTCCGAAGCGCTACAGCTCGCGCAGGTTGTTGAAATTAAGAAACTTTCCCGCTTCGAATTTGACGTTCCACATTCGTACGCAGGTCGTATTGAAGCCGATTTACGAGGACGGGGCTTCACCATCACGGATGTGAAATACCACCAGGTCGCAACAATTACTTGCGCCGTGGAAGTTGAACGAATCGATGAGCTGAAGAGTCTGGTCGCAGAACTTTCTGCTGGCGAGGTTATGCCGCGAGAAATCTCACCAACGTCGATAGAGCTCGACGCAACCCAGTAGTCGCATTATGATCGGGGTGTGACAATGATTAGCTACTTCCTTTTTCCGGCAGTTTTTTGCTCGTCTACCTGTGGGCAATGTCGTTAGGGTGCCTGCCTTTCCCGGACCCTACCGCTGGCGCACGCACCCAGTAACAAAACCACAGGCAAAACTTGATTAAGGAGCATTATTTTCATGGCTAACATTGCAAACGATGTCACGGAGACCATTGGTCGCACCCCGCTGGTACGCATCAACCGAATCACTGATGACAGCGCGACGGTGCTTGCAAAACTTGAGTTCTTCAACCCCGGCTCATCAGTCAAAGACCGCATCGGCCTAGCAATCATTGACGCCGCAGAAGCATCCGGCGAACTAGCACCGGACGGAACGATCGTCGAAGCAACCTCGGGTAACACCGGAATCGCGCTGGCCCTGGTTGGCGCTGCACGAGGCTACAAGGTCGTCATCGCGATGCCTTCATCAATGAGTGAAGAGCGCAAGCAACTCATGCGCGCCCTTGGCGCCGAACTGGTCCTAACTGACCCCGCCGACGGCGTCAAAGGTGCTGTTGCTGCCGCTGAGCAGATCGTCCGCGAACGCCCTGGTTCCATCCTGGCTTCGCAGTTCTCCAACCCGGCGAACATCAAGAAGCACGAAGAAACCACCGGCCCCGAAATCTGGGAAGACACCGACGGCAACGTTGACGTGTGGGTCGCTGGCGTTGGAACAGGCGGAACCGTTTCCGGCGTTTCGCGCACGCTGAAGAAGCACAACCCGAACCTCTACACCGTCGCCGTCGAACCGAAGGAATCGCCACTTATTTCCGAGGGCGTGGCTGGGCCGCACGGCATCCAGGGCATCGGTGCGAACTTTGTGCCTGACAACTACGACCCAGATGTGGTTGATGAGGTCATGCCGGTAGCAACGAGTTGCGCTCTAGAGATGTCCCGCAAGGCCGCCCGCGAAGAGGGCCTGCTGGTTGGGATTTCCGCAGGTGCTAACCTGTGGGCAGCCGCCCAGCTAGCTAAGCGTCCAGAATTCGCAGGAAAGACTATCGTCACCCTGCTTCCTGACACGGGCGAGCGCTACCTATCAACCCCGCTTTGGAAAGGCCTGGCTGAGTAGAGCGACAAATGGCTAAACCGCGTATTTCACTTGGCTCACTTATCAAGGAAGACCTGCAGACCGCGCGTCAAAGAGACCCGGCCGCCAGGTCCAACCTTGAGGTCGCCCTTGCCTACCCCGGTGTTCACGCAATCTGGACGCACCGGGTGGCTCACATGATGTGGAACGCCGGCGCGCGCACATCAGCCCGCGTACTGTCATCGATCTCGCGATCCTTTACCGGTATCGACATTCACCCCGGAGCCAACATCGGTCGACGAGTATTCATCGACCACGGCACCGGCGTTGTAATCGGCGAAACCACGACTGTTGGTGAAGACGTCGTGATCTTCCATGGTGTCACCCTAGGCGGCGTGGCCATGGTTAAGGGAAAGCGCCACCCCACTGTCGGCTCGAACGTCATGATCGGCGCGGGAGCCAAGGTTCTTGGCCCTATCAAGGTCGGTAACAACACCAAGGTGGGAGCCAACGCGGTTGTTGTCCGCGAAGTTCCAGACGACAACGTAGCCATCGGCATTCCCGCCCACAACCAGCCGATCTGCAAGGAATCTCGCGAAGCAGACCTGATCGTCGACCCGACGCTCTACATCTAGTTGAGACGGACGCCGGCACGGGTTGAGACTTCGCCCCCAGCAATGGGTAATGGCTTCAGTTGCACAAGTGAGCCAAGGCTCACCTGCAGTAGTCAGATCCCAAGATTGTGGCCCCGCTCTGGGCGGATTGCGTACGCAGGCGCCCTCATGGACAGCCTGGTTGTAGCGTCAATACAACAATAATTTCATGACGACAATAAGTCGCGCACGAACGCTCACTGAGATTATTTCTCGGTGAGCGTTCGTCATTTCTAGCGCGATTCGTGCGAATTCTAGGGCCCAAAGACTTACGCTATAGATATGTCACAGCTCACATTGAATGCCCAGTTGGAGGCCCTCACGGGCCTCAAAAGACCTGCCGGAATTGAGCTAGCGACACTTACCCGCTACGACATTCCGGCCCTAGCAGCCCTTGCTTTGGTTGCATACGACTCGCCGGAAACCGCGGAGAACCTGTTCGAGTCCGTGGACCAGATGCGCATGCTGTTTGCCGGCGAGTTCGGTAATCCCCTAGACAATTCCTTCGTCGGAGCCTGGTCCGAAGGCGAACTCATTGGCGCCATTTTCGTCACGATCGGCACCCCTTGGGATGACGATGACGACCAGCCCTACATTTTGGAACTGATGGTCCATCCAGATTATCGAGGGCGTGGCATCGCCACTGCTTTGATCGGAGAGGTTGCCGGCCGAGTCGGCGAAGCCGGATTCGAAGACATCGGCCTGCGCGTCGATATGCGCCAAGCTAAGGCAGCAACGAGACTCTACGACTACCTCGGGTTTGAAGAAGTCAAATAGAAAAATCTCGGGAATCAGACGCGACAGTTACAAGGCCCTAGTTTCAAAGTGGTCAAGCATTGACGAAGCTACCGGCCCGCGCTCTTAGCGCTGGCAGTGGCTACACCAAAATAAGCGGCGCCCTGCCACGAGTTGCTCTGATACTGGGGTACCGCATACCACGCACGGCCTCCCTGTTCGGTGATACACGTAGAAGCGGGATGCTTCAGCGTCTCCCTCGATGAGTTCCGAAGGAGCGTCCTCGGGGTCGATTGTCGTGATGATGCCTGTTTCGACGCCGTCTTCCATTAGGACGATCAGGTCGTCCCAGAGTTGGCCGATGCGGGTGCGCGAAGTGTTGGCGCCTTTTCTAAATGGTGAGATGCCGACCCGGAACAATGATTCCGCCCTGTAAATATTTCCTGGGCCGGCGACGACGGACTGGTCCATGACGAGCTCGCCGATGGCGCGGCGGCGTTTGCGGACCTCGTTGATGAATCGCTCCCGGTCCCCCTCTTGTGGATCCAGTGGATCGGGGCCGAGCCTGGCAATGACCTCATCGACCTCGTCACGAGTCACCAGGGCGCAGCGCGTCGGGCCCGATAGGTCAGCTACCTCTGAATCAGAAACCAGCCGGAGGCGCACCTGACCAATAGGGTCCGGAGCCTCACCCTCAACAATGCTGGAAAAACGCCACTTTCCGTACAGTCCAAGGTGGACGTGTACGAAACGGGCGGCTTCGAACTCGATGAAAAGATGCTTGCCGTGCGCGTGGGCGGAAACGATTTCGGTCCCATCTAGCAGCTGTGCCGATTCCGCAAACCGTCCCTGCGGGGACGACACTTGCAGCGCTTGGCCGCGGAAATCCTTTTCCAACCGGTTGGCGAGGCGGTGTAAAACGTGACCTTCAGGCATCCCTCATTACTATCAGTCCTCGACGTGCCGTTCAAACGACAACGATGACCGCATTTAATGAGAGTATGAAAATATGACGAACTTCAGCGACAGTGCAATCTTGTGGCAGGTCTTCCCGCTCGGCGCCCTGGGCGCACCGGATACAAACCCGGAAATCGACTGGCAAGAAGCAAACGCGCAAACGCCAGATGACCACGCAACTGCCGCTCACGACGCCGGCCAACGCACGCACGACACCGGTCAACGCACACACGACGCCGGTCAACGCACGCACGACGCCGGCCAGGAGAGCGCCGAGACCGACGCGAGCGGATTCAACTACACTCCCCCGCGGACTTTGGCGGATTTAATCCCGTGGTTGGATCACGCGATCAGGTTGGGTGCGAATGCGCTGTCGCTGGGCCCGATCTTCCACTCGTATTCCCACGGTTACGACACGATTGATTTTTATCGCATCGACCCGCGACTGGGTTCCATGCAGGATTTCAAGGACCTGGTTGCCGCAGCCCATCAACGCGGCATGAAAATAATTCTGGATGGCGTTTTCAATCACGTGGGATCTCGCCACGCGATGGTTCAGTCCCTGCGAGAAGGCCCCGATTCCAAGTACGCGGACTGCCTGTTACCAAACTGGGATGGTTGGAAGGCTGGCGAACTGCCCGAATACCACTGCTTTGAAGGCCACACCGGCCTGGCTACACTGAACCACCAGAACCCAAAGGTTCGGGAAAAGATCGCGCAGGTCATGAACTTCTGGCTTGATGAAGGCGCGGACGGGTGGCGTTTAGACGCCGCGTACTCGATGGACCCGCACGTGTGGCAAGACATCCTTCCCTCGGTTCGCAAGCAGCACCCAAACGTGTGGATCGTTGCCGAGGTAATCCACGGCGACTACCCGCAACTCGTAAAGGATTCCGGGTGGGATTCGCTCACCCAGTACGAACTGTGGAAGGCAACCTGGTCCGCACTAAACGACCAAAACTTCTTCGAACTCGACTGGACACTGCAACGCCACAACGACTTCCTAGACCAGTTCCTGCCCCAAACCTTCATCGGAAACCATGACGTAACCAGAATCGCATCCAAGCTTGAAAACGAGGACGACGTTGGGCTCGCCGTCGCGATTCTGATGACTACGGGTGGGGTGCCCTCGATTTACTACGGTGATGAACTCGGATTCACTGGTGTTAAAGAAGAACGCCTGGGCGGAGATGACGCGATCCGCCAACCCCTGCCTGACACACCGGAAGGACAGCTAGACGACCCGCGTGCGGGCAGGTTCTACCACTGGTACTCCTCTCTAGCATCACTGCGCAGGCAGCATCCGTGGCTGTGGCACGCGCGCACAAAAATGATCGAACTTGAAAACGAAGTCATGCGCTACGTGTCATACAACCCTGACGGCCACGAAGCCATCACCGTTGTCATGAACGCTAGCGATAAGCCAATACCCCGCGATCACAAGGTTTTCGCCGGGATTGGCGATGTGATCGCGGGGCAGTTTGACAGTGGCGCGCTACGCCCTCATGCCTACGTTATATTCGAGGGGGCGTGTGGATCAGACTTACGTGCATAGTGCGCGACTTGTTTGGTTCCACACTTATTTCCTCTTTGAAAACAGGTCGGTTGAAAACGTTTGCCATGTACTGGCAGTACTCAATCGCGGCAGATTCCTTCGGGCGGGTCTTCAGCTCATCGCCGGTGTAGATGTGGAAGATTCCGCATCCGCGCCTACCCGATCCCGACACGGCCGCCTTCACCTCAGTGCGAGCACCGGACGGGTGATGCAGGAACGCCGACACCGTGGCTTCCCCACCCGTGGATGCGGTTAGGTCAGTGAATGCGCGGTCACGGCCTTCAAGTGGCTTTAGCGTCAAGATGCCGGTCTCTGGGTCAAAGTTGTCCGACGGCTCAAAAGCAGGAGCCCCATCAACGGGGATCTTGTTGTGATCAACGCGCACGCGAGTACGCCCTCGCATAGTAATGAACGCGTCCTCGCGGGGACCGTCATAGCGAATGTAGGGGTGCCAGCCAAGCGCGATGGGTGCGACCTCGTCGCCAAGGTTCTGCACGGATAGGCGCATGCTGAGTTCCCAGCGCTTCTGCAGGTAATCAAGCTGGTAGGTTACGCGCGCTTTCAGCGGCACCGGGTAGGCAAGTTTCCCGTAGTGATAGGTCGTTCCAAGTTCTTTCTTGGTGATCTCGGATTCCAGCACGATCGAGTTCGAATCAGCTTCAACAAGCTTGAAATCGCGGCCTACGAACAGGCCGTGCAGGCCCTCGCGAAGACCGTTCTTATCCGGCCCAAGGTCGTATTCAACGCCGTTCCACACGTACTTTGAATCGCGGATGCGGTTCGACCACGGGGCCAAGATCGCACTGCGCGCGCCGTGTCCTTCCAGGACTTCCTCCGGCGTCGCGTAACCATCAATGACGTCAAACGTCCGGTCCCCCGAAGGAACCTTCCACGACGTCACAACGCCGCCCTTCAGGCAGATTGTCGCACTTGAACCCGAGTTTGAAATCGTGTGATATTCGATCGAGGTTACCATGGTTTCTCCGTTCTTAGTTTAAGAAAAAGATACCGCGATTAGAGTGTCTGTACACCCTAATCGCGGTACTTTCTTACCTGTCAGAACAGGCGCCAATCCCTGCGCGCGAGTCGCGTTACCAAGTCACGAAACCGGCCGCGCTTCAGCGCAATGCGCCTTACTTCGGCACGACGATACTGACGAGCTTCGGCGCGCGCACGATCACCTTGACCGGATCCCGTCCGTCCAGCGCCTTCACAGCAGCGTCCGTTTCCAAAGCGAGTTTTTCAAGCTCGTCCTCGGAAATCGAAGGTGAAACTTCCAAACGCGCCCGGACCTTGCCGGCGATTTGGACGACGGCTGTGACCTTTTCTTCCTCAAGTAGCGATTCGTCTTCAACTACGGGGAATTCGGCACGGACCAGCGACTCTTCGTGACCGAGCTTCGACCACAGCTCTTCCGCAATGTGCGGCGCGAGTGGCGAAACCATCAGTACCAGCGGTTCGATCGCTTCACGCGGAACGCGATCAATCGACGTTAGATGATTATTGAGGACGATCATGCGTGCTGCCGCGGTGTTCATGCGGAGGTGTTCGAATTCCTCTGTAACGTCAGCGATGGTGCGGGCGACGAGCTTCTTGGTTTCGAGGTCGGCGGGCTCGTCGGTGACCGTGACTTCGCCGGTGGTTTCATCGATCACGTTGCGCCACAGACGCTGCAGGAAGCGGAACGATCCAACAACCGCGCGAGTATCCCACGGGCGCGAAACGTCCAGCGGACCCATCGACATCTCGTACAGGCGGAACGTGTCGGCACCGTACTCGGCGCACATTTCGTCAGGTGTGACCGTGTTCTTCAGGGACTTGCCCATCTTGCCGTATTCGCGGAAGACTTCGCGGCCCTTGTAGGTCCAGCCGGTTTCCTCATCACCTTCAACTTCGGCTGCAGGTACGTATTCGCCGCGCTTGTCGGTGAATGCGTAGGCCTGGATGTAACCCTGGTTGAACAGCTTGTAGAACGGCTCAGACGATGACACGTGGCCCAGGTCATACAGGATCTTGTGCCAGAAACGCGCGTACAGCAGGTGCAGCACGGCGTGCTCGATGCCGCCAATGTAGAGGTCAGTTCCACCGGGGTGGCCCTTCCCCTTTGGTCCCATCCAGTACGCTTCGTTTTCCTTATCGATCAGCTTTTCAGCGTTGTGAGGATCGGCGTAGCGGATCTCGTACCACGATGAACCTGCCCAGTTCGGCATAGTGTTGGTATCGCGGTAGTAGGTCTTCTTGCCATCACCCAGGTCGAGTTCAACCTTGACCCAATCCTTCGCGCGTGACAGCGACGCCTCCGGCTTGGACTTCGCATCGTAGGGGTCGAAAGTGCGAGGGCGGAAATCCTCGAGCTCAGGCAGGGTTACCGGAAGCATGTCCTCTGGTAGTGCGTGCACATGCCCGTCCTCGTCGTAAACAACCGGGAACGGTTCGCCCCAGTAGCGCTGGCGCGAGAACAGCCAGTCCCGCAAACGATACGTTACGGTTGGGAAGCCGTAGCCCTTCTCCTCAAGCCACTTCGTGATCCGATCGATCGCGTCGGCCTTGTTCAAACCGTTCAGGGAGATCTCATCATTTTCAGAGTTGACAATCACCCCATCACCGACCCAAGGCCCGTCCTCGTGATCTTCATCGGGCTGGATCGTCGTGACAATGTCCAGGTTGAACTGCGTTGCGAACGCGTAGTCACGCTCATCGTGCGCGGGAACGGCCATGATCGCGCCAGTTCCATATCCCATGAGGACGTAGTCGGCTACGAACACCGGGATTTGCTTCCCATTCACCGGGTTTGTGCCGAAAATGCCCGTGAACACGCCGGTCTTTTGGGTGCCTTCTTCGAGGCGCTCATCATCCGTGCGCTCTGATGCCCACTTGCGGTACGCTGCAACTGCTTCTCGCGGGGTGGCGTGTCCACCCGTCCACTGTTCGCGAGTTCCCTCCGGCCACGCATCCGGCACAGTCAGTTCCGTCGCGGTTGCGTCTTCGCCGCCAACCAGGTCGTGCTCGGGGGCAACGACCATGAATGTCGCACCAAACAGCGTGTCGGGGCGCGTCGTGAAAACAGTAAGGTGCTTCGACTCGGTTGCCTGACCTTCCGCAACGTCGAAGTGAACGGTCGCTCCGTCAGAGCGGCCAATCCAGTTGCGCTGCTGCGTCTTGACCTTGTCGGGCCAGTCCACAGTGTCCAGGTCTTCCGCAAGACGATCAGCGTAAGCGGTGATGCGCATCATCCACTGACGCAAACGAGACTTGAAAACCGGGTAGTTCCCACGCTCAGAACGCCCATCAGCGGTTACTTCTTCATCGGCAAGTACCGTGCCCAGTCCGGGACACCAGTTCACCGGCGAATTTGCAACGTATGCAAGACGGTATTCATCAATGAGGTCGGCGCGCTCCAGCGCATCCATTTCGGCCCACGGCTTCTCCGGGGTTTCGCGCTTGCCTGATTCGAACTCTTCGATCAGTTCCTCAATCGGGCGGGCGGTCCCCTTCTTACCATCGTGGCGAGTGGCGTCCGGATCATACCAGGAGTTAAAAATCTGCAGGAAGATCCACTGCGTCCACTTCACGTAGTCCTCATCCGTAGTTGAGAACACGCGACGCTTGTCATGGGACAGGCCAATGCGCTCCAGCTGACGGGTCATGTTTGCGACATTGTGTTCCGTCGTGATGCGCGGGTGCTGTCCGGTTTGGACCGCGTACTGCTCAGCGGGCAGGCCAAACGAGTCAAAACCAAGCGTGTACAGGACGTTCTTGTCCTGCATGCGCTGGTAGCGAGCGATCGTGTCGGTCGCGATGTAACCAAGCGGGTGTCCCACGTGCAAGCCCGCTCCTGACGGGTACGGGAACATGTCGAGCAGGTAGAACTTCTCCTTATCAGAAAGCGGTCCCGCTAGGTCTCCTACCGGGTTGTCTGCACGGAAAGCGTTTGCTTCCGCCCACTTTTCCTGCCAGCGGGCTTCAATTTCATTAGCTAAAGCCGCGTCGTAACGGTACGGAGTTTCGCCTGCGGTTTCGTTACTCATCTTGACCTCGATCCTTGTTCAAAATCCGGTAGTAGACTACCGCAAAATCGCGCGACTTCGCGCATCCGTCCAATGAGGGGAACACTGCGACGGTCCGCACTTGTTCGAATAGCTGTGATTCACCCTGTACCCGTGCACAATGGGGGTATGACTGTTTTTGAGATGATCATCGCCGGAGACATTCCCGGCCGTTTCGTTTACGCAGACGAAAAGTGCGTAGTGTTTGCAACGATTGAACCAGTGCGTCCCGGCCACGTCCTCGTCGTACCACGTGAAGCCGTTCCCGCGTGGACTGATTTGCCCGAGGACGATGCTGCCCACCTGTTTAAGGTCGCGCAGAAGATTGGTAAGGCGCAGCTTAAGACGTTTGAGTGTGAACGCATCGGCCTCACGATTGCTGGTTTCGAAGTTCCACACACGCACTTGCATGTGATTCCACTTCGGTCGGAGGCTGATTTGGCGCTTTCTAATGCTAGTAAGGTTCCCGACGAGGTCCTGGAGTCAACTATGCAGGCGCTACGAACTGAGTTGGAGAACCAGGGATTGGGAGATAACGTCCCTGTTTCAATAGATTCTCCTGACTTGAACTAATGTTCAGAAATCTTGAATAGCTTGGAAAAAACTAGTTTTCTTCGGGGGCGGGTGTCACTTTGATGTCCGCCCCTAATCCTTTGGACACGTCAATGCGGTTGCCATTGATTGAAACGCCGATGACTCCGGTGACCTTGGAGCGGTCGAGGACGCGAATCGTAGTGCCGGGCACCAGGTTTCTTTGCTCGAAGTAGCGCAGGACTTCCGGTTCACCGTCGCGGATGCGCACAATCGTGAGGTCCTCCCCTATTGGCGCAGTCAGAAGTGTTGGATTAGAGGTAGTCGCGACCGACCCGTCCTTTGCGGGAATCGGGTCACCGTGTGGATCCATTTTCGGAAAATCCAGAGCCTTATCAAGCTTGTCGATGAACCTGTCGGACACGGCGTGCTCAAGATCTTCAGCTTCTTCATGGACTTCGTCCCACGAAAAGCCCAGAGACCTGTGCAGGAAAGTTTCTAGCAGTCGGTGGCGGCGCACCATCTTCACAGCCTCCACGCGGCCCTTCTCAGTCAGGCGGACGCGCTGGTATGGACGGTGGTCAAGCAGGCCGGCCTCGCGAAGTTTGCGGACGTTTTCAGACGCAGTCGATGGCACGACATCCATTAGCTCTGCAAGTTCGGTAACTCCCACGCCCTCGTCGTGCCATTCCTCAACGGAATACACGGCACGCAGGTAGTCCTCTGCAACTGTAGAAAACTCGCGCTTCTGTTTCACTAGATACCTCCGATTTGGTCACTCATCGAAAACAGGACGACGATTACGACAATCAGGTGAAGGGACACGATCCACGCCCACGTATAGCGCTGCATATGTTTTCCTGTGTTCGCAGTAGCGGGAATGTTAGCCAGGGCGAACGGGATCAGGACACCAGCCAAGATCAGGGCCCCCGACCACACGACCATGCAGTACGGACACAGCGAACTAAACTTCGTAGCGGACAGGTAGAGGAAGTAACCCACAAACGCTAGGCCACCAATCGTGCCCAGGCCTGCGAGCAAAGGAACGATGCGGGGCATGGACACGCGCAGTAGCAGGAGCAGTCCTAGCGTGCCCGTGGCGGAGAACAGCGCGATTCCTAACGCGGAGTTGGGAAAGCCCAGCAGGTGTGCCTCTGGGGACATTAGGGAGGCCCCACATCCAATCAGGATGTTCACGTCACAGCCAAGGGCAGCCATTGGATTCTTGATGTGTTCAAGCTCCGTTTGAAGTAATCCAAGTGATGCGCCAAATCCCATTACGGAACCGATTACTACTGCTAGTGCGTTTAACGCACCCAATCTAGTTCGGCCGGCTTCTAAGCCCGACTTGGTCGCGTTCACTGCTCACTCCCTTTATTCCTTTTGTATCTACCCTACGTGTATACGCTACTGCCTTCACGAAGATCTGCACCTTGAGTGACAGTCTTTAAGATTACCGATCGAATCTGATTACAACCTGGAATTCGATGACGAAAGGCCCTAGAATCCGCGTCTTTGAGGCATGTGTGCATGTTCGTTGCACATATGTGGCGTAAAGCTCACTTAAGGATTTTGCACTTTGAGGCTTTTCAGCGTAAAGTTTTTTCTTGCACGCGCCGTTAGCTCAATTGGCAGAGCAGTTGGCTCTTAACCAGCGGGTTGGGGGTTCGATTCCCTCACGGCGCACAATACCCCGGTCTTTTGGCCGGGGTTTTTTGTGTTCTTGATCCAAGCGGTTTGTCTGAGACTATTCGCGGTGGTATTCTGACTCTCGTTGTTCTTACGACAAACCGTAAAGAAACAACAAAGCGCCGTTAGCTCAATTGGCAGAGCAGTTGGCTCTTAACCAGCGGGTTGGGGGTTCGATTCCCTCACGGCGCACTAAATTTATCACCGCTTAGCTCCTTCGATGCGGTGGAAAAACTCGAAAGGGCGGAGTGCGTGCGCCATCTGTCAGCGGATGAAGAGCGTCTCCTGGTAGCGGTCCGAAAGCGCCTTGCAGATGCTAAAAAAACCCACATTAATGATGCGGTGATCGAAGAGGTCACCCGCATGATTTCCGTGCTCACCGCCCCTCGCAAGTCCGTTGTGGACGAGGTCGGTCCCGTTTGTTCAACCGCTGATCTAGTTGATTGGATGGGAATTTCCCGTCAGGCCATTAATAAGGCCGTTAAAGAATGCCGGATTTTGGGTGTTCGTCGAGGGCGTGGCTCGTGGATGTATCCCACGTGGCAGCTGACTGCTGATTACCAGATCTTAGACGGGCTTCCCGAGGTGCTCGGCCGACTTGAAGGTGTATCAGACTCTTTCGAGATCGGTAGCTGGTTTATTACTGGTCACCGCGATCTAGATGGCCTGTCCCCTGCCAAGTGGTTGCGCGAGGAACGCGATGTGAGCCAGGTTGTTCGCGTTGCTGAGAACCTGGCTCGCCACCGCCGTAACCACGCGTAAGAACTAGGCGTCGCAGCCGAGGGCCTTGCGAACGCGTGCTACGTGTCCCTTTGCACGCACGTTGTACATGGCTTGCTGAACTTTTCGGTCCTTACCGATAACCAGCGTTGAGCGGATTACGCCCTGCACGATCTTGCCGTAGTTCTTCTTTTCGCCGAATGCTCCCCACGGTTCCATGACTTCCTTCTCCGGGTCAGAGGCGAGCGGGAAGTTTAGGCTCTGATTGTCGCGGAACTTCTCTAGCGCGGGCATCTTGTCAGGGCTGATACCGATGACGCTGTAACCACAGGACTTGAGTGAGCTCAAGGAGTCGCGGAAGTCGCAGGCCTCAGTCGTGCAACCGGGTGTGGATGCGCGCGGGTAGAAGTAGACAACGACGCCCTTAGCGGCGGCGTCGATTGTGTCGTATAGGTTGATTTTTCCTTCGGTCGATTCCAGAGTGAAGTCTGGAACCTCCTGTCCTTCTTCAAAACGTGCCATGCCCCCATTGTGCACAATCTAGGGCAAAGTGGCATGCGCAGTCTTAAATGAAGTCCTCGGTTTTACCCCACTGGTTGCGGCCCAGCTTTGATAGAGGGTTCAGTTTCTTGAAGTCCGCCATGCCATCCGCAGCCATGATCGTGGGGTCCACGTGGATCGCCCTGACTTCACCGATTGTAAGGACGGATGTTTCCAGTTCAACAAAGGTGTGAACCTCGCACTCAAACGCCACGCCCGCGTCATCCATGATCGGAGCGTTCACGTTCGGAGCCTTTGTCCATGACATGCCCACGGCATCCGCCTCAGACTCGCCCTCGGGAAATTCTTGCGACGTGATGGCGACTTTCGGTTTCTGGCTGACTGTTGGAATGTGGACTGTGAACGCGCCTTCGCGTTTGGCGTTCTTGTACGAGTCCTTCGGGGACCTGGACGCGAACTGCATCATCATCGGGTCAGTGCAAACCACCGAGAACAGCGCATACGGCGCCAGATTCACCGACCCGTCAGCGTTGAACGTGCCGATCCACGCGATAGGACGCGGGACGACGAGGCTCATCGATAGTTTGTAGTTATCCACTGAGGAGCGTTCATCCATCAGGTAAATATCGCGTTTCAAAGTGACCCTTTCAGTAGCTACTGGCTATACCGTACTGATTTTGCGCCGCTCCCGGCCATGCCAACCATAGGGCGAACATTTCACAGAGACAGGGGCTGCCGCACTCCCCTAGGTCTGCCACACCGCGAACACATCAAAGAGACTGTCCCCAGCCACGCCCTCGAAAATAGGTAGCAAAATGCCCCGACTTCTGGACTTTTCGTCTAAAAGCCGGGGCTAATCGTGCCCGAGAAGGGACTTGAACCCCCACGTCCGAAGACACCAGAACCTAAATCTGGCGCGTCTGCCAATTCCGCCACTCGGGCAACAAATAGAAGTATAGCTAAACAGTTTGGCCAGACGTCAATTCCAAAACAGTGAGATACGCCCCGTTTCGCAGTGACGCAAAGCAGTCCCGCAATACGCGCGGCGTCCATGCGCTAGGTATGCGCGACCGCCCAGCGTGCACACCGTTCCCAGACGTGCGTTAGGCGTGCGCCACCGCGTCCTCGCCTACGCGCGTTCGTTCGATTTTCGAGGGCGATGTTGCCGAACTGTTCACGACATTCGTGCGGTTCGTGGAGTCAATCACCGACTGGGCGATGACTCGGTTGCCGCGGTACAGAACCAAGGTCTGTCCGGGTGCAATGCCGCGCACGCGTTCAGCCAGGGTTACGCGCAGACCGTCCTCGAAGCGCTCAAGCTTTTTCACGGGAACGGGACGCCCGTGAGCGCGCATCTGCGCGTACAGGCATTCATCGTCATCCGTGCCGAACGGCTTCGCCTCAACAGTGCGAACATCGCCCATGTCGTCGCCGGCATCCCACACCAGGTCCTGCGTGTTTACAACGTCAACGCTCAACAACTCCGCGGGCCCAACCACAACAACGTTTTCGGAAGGTCGCGTTTCCAATACATAACGAGGGCGGCCATCGCTTGCTGGACGTTCTATGCTCAGGCCCTTGCGCTGGCCAACCGTGTATTCAAAGTGACCCCTGTGCGAGCCCAGCACGTTTCCGTCGGTGTCCACGATGTCGCCCGAAGATTCTCCCAGGCGCTTGCGTAGGAATCCCTGCGTGTCACCATCGGGAATGAAGCAAATGTCGAAAGAGTCCGGCTTATTGGAAACTCCCAGGCCGCGCTCCTCAGCTTCAGCACGCACGGCCGCCTTTGACGGCATATCACCTAGCGGCAGGATGACGCGGGATAGTTCTTCCTCCCCCATCACTGCAAGCACGTAGGACTGATCCTTCGCGAGGTCGCGTGCGCGCAACAGATGGTAGCGGTCGCCGACCTTCTCCACGCGCGCGTAATGTCCAGTAACCACCGCGTCGAACCCGAGTTCGCGTGCACGCTCAGTGAGTTCACGGAACTTGACGAACTCGTTGCAACGCACGCACGGATTAGGAGTGCGTCCCTGACGGTACTGTTCAACGAAGTCTGAGATGACGTTTTCTTCAAACTCATCAGCCAGGTCCCACACGTGGAACGGGATACCAAGCTTTTCACAAGCTGCCGCGGCATCCGCCTTATCCTGCGGGTTTGAACAACCCCTGGTGCTTCCACAAGCCTCGCCCTCAGTCTTTAGGGCCATGTGGACAGCCGTTACGTCGTATCCAGCTTCAACTGCGCGAGCAGCTGCAACAGCGGAGTCAACTCCACCGGAAAGTGCTGCAAGAACCTTCATACGTTTAGAATCCCTTTTCTGCCAGTGCCTCAAGGGCCTGTGGAATCACCTCATTGACGTCACCAACCACGCCAAAATCTGCGATGTCAAAGATCGGAGCATCCGGATCGTCACACACAGCAACGATGTGGCGGGAAGCCTGTATACCGCAGACATGGTGAATAGCGCCTGAAACGCCCAAGCCAACATAGAGGTTTGGGGCGACACTCACACCCGTCTGACCGATCTGCGTGCTGCGGTCAATCCAGCCTTCATCAGCGGCAACGCGAGTTGATCCAACGGCTCCGCCCAGGCGGTCGGCCAATTCTTCAGCAGCAGTAAAGTCACCATCAACTCCGCGGCCACCACACACGACCACCGGAGCTTCAGTGAGCGCAACTCGACCAGAACCCGACTGCTCGGTCGACGCAACCACTTCAACACCGCGTGCTGCCGCGGAATAATCGACGTCCATTGCGATGACTTCGGGTTTGCTCGGCTCATCCACCTCAACAGCATCAACAGAGGACGGACGCAAAGCGATCACAGGAGTTCCGCGAGTAACCGTGAATACCGTGGTCCAGGAACCAGCTAGAACAGACTTCTTAGCTTCGATCTCGCCGTCAATTACTCGACATGCAGTTACATCAACGACTGCGCCAGATCCAAGTCGAACGGCAAGCCCAGCTGCGACCTCACGGCCTCGATAATTGGAAACAACCAATATTGCGGCGTAAGTGTCATCGTGCTGCGCGGCAACGTACGCGGCTTCCGCAACGACGGCTCCAACGCGCGGGGACATGCGCGTCAAGTCAGGAGTGAAGACGCGGGACACGCCGTACTTGGCGAGTTCCTCGACCTGCGGCTGCGGGTTCAAAGCAATCGCATCGATCCGCCCATTAGTTAGCTGACCTGCAAGCGTCAACAGTTGCTTCGACGGCGAAGTGAGGACAAAACCATCCCCAAGATTTCCCGTGTGGTCAGTTACAACCAGAATCGGAGCATCCAACTTTTCCATTACTTCAGTACCTCCGCAATGTATTCCGCGAGCTTCTTGCCACCCTCGCCGGCGTCTTGAATGACCTGGCCGGCGGAGCGCTCCGGCTCCTCATCCGCGGAAAGGACCATCGTTCCAGCGCCATGCTTACCGATCGCCATATTGGAGACGTCAACCACGTCTGCCAAATCATCCAGCGACCACACGTCCAACGGCTTCTTGCGGGCAGCGCGCATGTCCTTAAAGTTCGGGAAGCGCGGCTCATTCACCTGGTCAGTAACCGACACAACTGCCGGCAGGCCTGCACGCAGGCGGTCGTCAAACCCGTCAGCGGAACGGAAGACCTCAACTGCGTCCTCGTCAATCTGAATTTCTGACGCGAGCGAAAGGTACGGCCACTGCAGATCGGCCGCGATGGCGGCGGGAACCATGGAGGTCATGCCGTCCAGGCTCGCCATTCCTGTGATGATTAGGTCAATCGGTTCTTCTTCAGCCAGTTTTCGCGCAACAGCAGTCAATACTTGCGCGGTGCCCACAACGTCGGAACCTGCCAGGCGGTCATCGGTTACGACAATCGCGCGGTCGGCTCCCTTCTGCAGGGCGAGCATCGCGGAATCCTCCGCGCCCTCGGGCCCCATGGTCACGGCAATGACTTCGCCACCGTGATCTTCAACGGCCTGCACAGCAGCTTCGATTGCGTTCTCGTCCAACTCGTTTAGGGTGTCGTCTTCACCGCGGACGAGCCGCCCGTTCTCAATACGACGTTCGGACATGACATCCGGCACATGCTTAATGCTGACAAAAACTCTCATACCTTCTACAGTGCCACAATTTTGGGCATATTGCCGTATTCAAAATGCTGTTGTGATCTACGTTAACAAGGCATGGCTCAGGCTTGATAACACTGTTTTTGCATTCCTCAGGTATAGTTTTTGACGATTACCATAAAGCCTCACAAGGCTTTTCAAATGGCCCAAAAGGCCCATACAGAATGAAACGGTGATTTAGTTTCATGGCTGAAAAAGCGACGCAGGAAGTTCCTTTGAAACTCTGGCAAAGAGCAACCAAAACGTTGCCACCTGCAACAGTTCAGCCAGCGACCCTTGGGGCCAATATTGTCGAGGGCGGAGTTGACTTCGCTGTAGCCGCACCGGGCGCCTACGGGGTGGAGCTCTGTATTTTTGACGGCTCCAGCCGCGACGCGGTCGAATACCGCTACCAGATGAATAAGCACGAGGGCGGAATCTGGTCCGCGCACCTGTCGGGCGCGACGGCGGGCACAGTTTACGGGTATCGCGTCAATGGTCCGTGGGATCCCGAGGGCGCGCAGAGCTTCAACCCTTTCAAACTGCTTCTGGACCCCTACGGCAAGGGCGTTGAAGGCGACGTACTACTGAGCGCCGCCATCCACGGGCACGAGGTCGATGAGAACCTGGACCCGACCGAGACTCCTTTCATTCAGTCAACGATTGATTCAGCTCCATACACTGCGCGCAGCGTTGTAGTGGAGACCCCCGAGTTCGGTGTTGTTGAGCAGCCCCGCACGCCATGGAACGAAACCGTTATTTACGAACTTCACGTCAAGGGCTTCACAAAGCAGATGGAGGGCGTGCCCGCCGAACTTAGGGGCACTTACGCGGGTCTTGCACATCCGGCGGCGATCTCGCACCTGAAGGCACTGGGTGTAACCGCAGTTGAGCTCCTGCCGATCCACGCGAAGTGGCCCGAACCGTTCCTCACCGAGAAGCGCCTGACGAACTACTGGGGCTACTCGACACTGTCATTCTTTAGCCCGGAACCTTCCTACGCGACAAAGCACGCACAGCAGCTAGGTGCGCAAGCCGTGCTGGACGAGGTTCGCGGCATGGTTTCGATCCTGCATGAACACGGCATCGAGGTAATCCTCGACGTGGTCTACAACCACACCTGTGAGGGAGGCTCCCCCGGCCAGATGATTTCCTGGCGCGGGTTTGGCCAAAACATGTACTACCGCCACACCGCACACCGCCCCGTCCACATGATTGACGACACCGGATGCGGCAACACGGTTAACTTCGATGAAGCTCGCGTTGTTCAGATGACTCTGGATTCGCTTCGGTACTGGTCTGAAGAAATAGGTGTAGACGGATTCCGTTTCGACCTGGCCACTACCCTGGGCCGCTTCGCAACTGGTTTCACTCCGCGCCACCCGTTTTTGGTCGCATTGGCTGCAGACCCTATTTTGTCGAAGCAAAAAATAATCGCGGAGCCCTGGGATATCGGTCCCGGCGGCTGGCAAACCGGGAACTTTCCACTGCCCTGGTCGGAGTGGAATGACCGCTACCGCGACACCATCCGATCCTTTTGGCTTGCCGACATTGCAAACCTGGAAGCAGGACGCCCATCGCCCGGCCCACAGGATATTGCAACCAGGATCTCCGGTTCCGCAGACATGTTTGCCTCCACAATCGGACACAACCGTCCAGCGCGGTCTTCAATCAACTTCATCACCGCCCACGACGGCTTCACCCTGGCTGACCTGACGGCGTACAACCACAAGAACAACTTTGACAACCTCGAGGGCAACCGCGACGGCACGTCACAGAACCTCTCTTGGAACCACGGCATCGAGGGTCACATGAAACGCCTTCCGCGAAGGGCCACGGATGACTCAACTACGCCCTCGGGAATGTTGGATTCGGTGTTCTACGCCCGCGAGCGTTCAATGCGTAACTTGATGGCCACGCTGCTGATGTCGGTGGGAACGCCGATGCTGACGGCTGGTGACGAAATCGGTCGGACCCAGTACGGAAATAACAACGCCTACTGTCAGGACAACCCGATTTCGTGGGTTAACTGGGATATGGACTCGTGGCAGCACGACATGTTTGACACGGTGCGATACCTGCTGGCGCTACGCAAGAAGCACCCGGTATTCCGCCCGGAATACTTCGCAACCGGCATGGTCTATCCCGGCGACGAGATCTGCGACCTTTCTTGGTACACCGCCACGAGCACGAAGATGAAGCCGGAAAACTGGAACGACGTTCAGCACCGCACGCTGCAGGCGCTACGATCCGGATTCCGCTACGACGACGTCGACCTGCTCGCAGTGTTTAACGGAACGCTGAACTCCGCTTCCGTGAAATTAACCGAGGGGCGCGGCCGCAAATACCGGCTAGTTTTCGATTCCTCATGGACAAATCCCAACGAGGGCGGTGCTGTGTCGAACGCTTCTGATCACAGCTACTGTGACTCGGTGGACCCGGGATCGACGATTCATATCGAGCCGCAGTCACTGCAGATTTACCTGACCGAGTAGTGCGATAAGATGGCGCGCGTGAGTAATACTGCTGAAGAAACCCTGAGTAAGAGTACTGATTCGGCTTCCCTTGCGCGCACGCAAGCCCGGTCTGCCGAGATCGAAAGAGAGATTGACAAGGACCCCTCGCGGTTCAGGATTCTGACTGGCGACAGGCCGACTGGACACCTGCACCTGGGGCACTACTTCGGAACTATCAAGAACCGGGTAGAGCTTCAGAAGCGCGGCGTTGAAACCTGGCAGCTTATCGCTGACTACCAGGTGATTACCGACCGCGATGGTGTTGGCCCGCTTCGTGAGCGCGTTCTTTCGCTCTTGACGGATTACTTGGCTGTGGGCATGGATCCGCAGAAGGCAACTATTTTCACGCACTCCGCGGTTCCGGCTTTGAACCAGCTGATGCTTCCGTTCCTGTCCCTGGTTACCGAGGCCGAGCTTCACCGCAACCCGACTGTGAAGGCTGAACTGGAAGCAACCGATGGCCGCGCAATGTCCGGCCTACTACTTACCTACCCCGTCCACCAGGCAGCAGACATTCTATTTTGTAGGGCGAACCTGGTTCCGGTTGGGCAAGATCAGCTCCCGCACCTGGAGCAGGCCCGCCTCATCGCCACTCGCTTTGACAAGCGCTACGGCCGAGTAGACCCCGACCGTCCGGTGTTCAGGCGTCCCGAAGCGCTGCTTTCTGAGGCCGCGCACGTGCTCGGCCTCGACGGTGAAAAAATGTCGAAGTCGCGTGGCAACACGATTGAGCTTCGCATGTCTGCAGACGAAACCGCGAAGCGACTCAAGAAGGCTAAGACGGATGCGGACAGGGTCATCACCTACGATCCGGTCAATCGCCCAGAGGTGTCGAACCTGCTGTTGATGGCATCAATGGCTAGTGGAGTAGCTCCCGAGGTCATCGCTGACGAGATTGGCGACGGTGGTGGCGGCGCACTGAAGGCCCGCGTCACTGAAGACCTGAATACGATGCTTGCGCCTATTCGTGCGCGTCGCGCAGAGCTGGAGAAGAACGAGGACTACCTGATTCAAATCCTGCGTGAAGGCAACGAGCGCGCAAACGAAGTAGCAAACGAAACGCTTGCCGACGTCATCAAGGCAATGCACATGGACTACGTCTAGGAAAATTGCAAATCCTTGAGATGTTAGTGGGATAGCGCGAAATAAGGCGTAGATAATTTTAGGGTTGAAGTAGAGATTCACCAGATATCAAGCACTAAGGAGTCTTGACCAATGGCGAAAGCAAAGGCCAGCCAACCGGCTCCGGCACGGACGAAGAATCTAGCTCCACCCCGTGCTCGGATTACTCGTATTCCTGCAACCGAGGTTTTCCCCGTAATTGAGCAGGGAACGTGGCCAGCCAAGGCCACTGAAGGGGAATCATTCCCCGTCCGAGCAACTGTTTTCCGCGAAGGCCATGACGCGCTCGGCGCTGAAGCGGTACTAATCGACCCGGATGGCAAGGAGCACATGCGCGCCAAGATGGTTGACATTGCTCCGGGGCTTGACCGCTACGAAGCCTGGCTCATGCCGGACCGCCCGGGTGCGTGGAAGTTTCGCATCGAAACCTGGTCTGATCCCTACGCTTCCTGGAGCCACGACGCCGCGATCAAGATCGCAGCTGACACTGACGTTGAACTCATGCTTGAAGAGGGCGCGCTCCTCATGGAACGCGCAGCTGAAGGACGTCCGCGTCCAAAGGGTTCCCGCAAACAGAAGGCTCCGTCCAAGAAGAACCAAGAAATCCTACTTGAGGCCGCGAAACTCCTGCGCGACCAGGACGCTTCACCGCAGCGCAGGCTTTCCGCCGGCCTGTCCTCCCAGGTACGCTCAGTCTTTAGGGAATCGCCCCTGCGCGAACTCCTAACCCGCACCCGCACCTTCCCACTGAAGGTGGACCGCACCCGCGCCCTCTTTTCATCCTGGTACGAAATCTTCCCGCGTTCCTACGGGGCACATCGCGACGAGGACGGAAATTGGATCTCGGGTACCCTGCGCGACGCGGCTGAGCATTTGCCGCGCATCGCGAACATGGGCTTTGACGTCATCTACTTAACGCCGATCCATCCGATCGGTACTACTTTCCGCAAGGGACGCAACAACACGCTTGAAGCTGGCCCGCAGGATCCGGGTTCGCCGTACGGTATTGGCGCTGCGGAGGGTGGCCACGACGCGATTCACCCAGACCTTGGCACGTTCGATGACTTCGACGCGTTCGTAAAGCGCGCTCGTGAACTCGACATGGAAGTTGCGCTTGACCTGGCACTTCAGTGCTCCCCGGATCACCCCTGGGTTAAGGATCACCCGGAGTGGTTCTCGGCACGCGCTGACGGTTCGATCGCCTACGCAGAGAATCCGCCCAAGAAGTACCAGGACATCTATCCGCTGAACTTCGACAACGATCCCGAAGGCATCTACCAGGCCGTCAAGGACGTTGTCATGAAGTGGATCGATCACGGTGTGACCCTGTTCCGCGTGGATAACCCGCACACGAAGCCGCTCACGTTCTGGCAGCGCTTCCTCGCAGACATTAATTCCACGCACCCCGAAGTTATTTTCCTGTCGGAAGCATTTACGCGCCCAGCAATGATGCGCACGCTTGGTGGAATCGGATTCCACCAGTCCTACACGTACTTCACGTGGCGCACCGAGAAGCAGGAACTCCTGGATTATTTCGTCGAGGTCGCTGAAGAGACCGCGCAGTACATGCGCCCGAACTTCTGGCCAACCACTCACGACATCCTCACCCAGCAAATGACCACGGGCGGAACCGCAATATTTGCGCTACGTGCAGTATTAGCTGCCACAGCAGCGCCCTCGTGGGGAATTTGTTCTGGTTACGAATTTGTTGAAAACGTTCAACGACCGGGCTTTGAAGAGCAAATCGACAATGAAAAGTACGAGTTCCGCCCCCGCAACTGGGACCAGGCGAACCAGTACGGTCTGCAGAACCTGCTGACGCTGTTGAACTCGGCGCGTAAACGCCACCCGGCACTGCAGCAGCTGCACCGCATCCAGGTTCACCCCACGTCTGATAATCGCCTGCTGTGCTTCTCGAAGCACGTTCCGGCGAAGTTTTCGCCAACCGGAGAAGAAGACACCGTCATCGTCGTGGTGAACCTCGACCCGCACAACGAGGTCGTTGGATCCGTGGAGATTGACCTGTCGAAGCTGGGTTCCACCATCAACTACGGAACCGGTGGCCCGATCCTAGAAGTTGTAGATGAACTAGATGGCCAGGAATACCAGTGGGGCGAGCACAACTTTGTGAAACTCAACCCGCAGGAACGCACCGCGCACATCATGGCCGTAAAGAACCACAAGACCAACTAAGAGCACCGCTCTAAGGTGAGTGGGGCGGGCTGGGTCCGCCCCACTTGCTGTAATTGGACCGTTAGGTAGGAACTGAATGACACCACCACCCAATGACCCAACGCCCACGGGCGCTATCCCTTTGATCCCGCAGCCGGATCACGGCCACGTCTCGCACGAGGTACCGAAGGAAAGGGTCGTCGCAAAGCTACCCACTCCGGCAGAAGACCCGCAATGGTATAGGACCGCGGTGTTTTACGAAGTGTTGCTGCACTCGTTCTTCGATTCCAATGATGATGGAACCGGAGATTTTGAAGGACTTCGCCAGAAGCTGGATTACTTAGCTTGGCTTGGCGTGGACGCGCTGTGGATTCCGCCGTTCTACCCGTCCCCCATGGCGGATGGCGGTTACGACATCGCGGATTACACTTCCGTTGACCCGCGCTACGGCGGTATGGAGGACTTCAACAGGCTCGTTGAGGAAGCACACGATCGCGGTATAAGAATCGTGATTGACATGGTCATGAACCACACTTCTGACCAGCACCCGTGGTTCCAGGCTTCCCGCAACGACCCGACTGGGCCGTACGGTGACTTCTACGTGTGGCGCGACCGCCCGTCAGAGTATCTGGACGCCCGCATCATTTTCATTGACACGGAAGATTCCAACTGGAGCTACGACGAAGTTCGAGGACAGTACTACTGGCACCGCTTCTTCAGCCACCAGCCTGACCTGAACTTTGACAACCCCGCGGTCCGCGAAGCCATCAAAAACGTCCTGCGCTACTGGGCTGACACGGGCGTTGACGGCTTCCGCCTGGATGCCATCCCCTACCTGTATGAGCAAGATGGCACCAACTGCGAGAACCTGCCTCCAACTCACGATTTCATCTCTGAATTGCGTCAGATGGTGGATGAGGAGTATCCCGGCACCGTCCTCATCGCGGAAGCTAACCAGCCCCCGCACGAGGTCGTGGCTTACTTCGGTACGGATGCAGAACCTGAGTGTCATATCTGCTTCCACTTCCCGATCATGCCGAAGATTTTTGCGGCACTTCGCGAGGAAACGTCGCGAGGTGTACGAGAAGCTTTCGCGGCTACTCCCCCGCTTCCAAAGGGCGGACAGTGGGGAACGTTCCTACGCAACCACGACGAGCTGACTTTGGAAATGGTGACGGAGGAAGAACGCCAGGCAATGTATGGCTGGTATGCCCCCGAACCGAGGATGAGGTCGAACGTCGGAATCCGGCGCCGCCTAATGCCACTATTGCGCGGTTCGCGTCGCGAGGTCGAGCTGGCGCACGCCCTGCTCCTGTCCTTCCCGGGTTCTCCGTTCCTGTACTACGGCGACGAAATCGGAATGGGCGACGACATTTGGCTGGACGACCGAAACGGTGTGCGCACGCCGATGCAGTGGGATTCCTCGGAGGGCGCGGGATTCTCGAAGGCTGATCCAAAAGATTTCTATCTGCCGCTCGTCTCATCGGGATCCTACGCGCCCGCCGCAGTTAACGTGGCTGAGCACCGCAAGCGCCCGACCTCAATGCTGAACTGGCTACGATCGATGCTGGAGGTACGCAAACGCTACCCCGTGTTCGGTATTGGCTCGCTGACTTTGCTGTCAACGTCTGATGATGCCGTGCTCGCGTTCTTGCGCCGCGATGAGCGCCAAACCGTTTTGTGCGTGAACAACCTGTCCACTACGTCGCGTTCGGCGACTATCCAGCTACCCGGTATGGGCGGATGGCACCTGTACGACACCGCGTCCGGCAACCGTTTCCCAGATGTCCGCGAGGACGAAACCGTCGACATTACTCTTGGTCGCCACGGTTTCTACTGGCTTGATGTGACTTTCCTAGACAACGAAGAGGATGAAGATAACCAATGAGCGCTTCCTGGCCGCCCGATGTTGATCTGCTAGACGAGATCGACACCTGGCTCTACAAGCAAAGATGGTTCCCCGGTTCGACCGGCGATTCCGTGCGTCTAGTTGCAAACATTGACCTTTCCGCATACTCCGCCCCGGTGGATTTCGATCCCGATTCCGGTGAAGGCCTGGATCCCGTGTGGATTTCCATAATCCAGGTCGGCGAAACCTACATTCAGGTACCGCTCGTCTACACGGACGTGAAGCCGGATTACGGCGTAGTTTCCGAAGTCCGTGACGCCTACATTGTTGACGGCGCGTTTGCGCCTTCATTCCTGAGGGCGTGGCTGCGCAAAGCGTATGAGAATAAGACGCTTTCCCCGGTTGAGCCAGAACTCGCGGAGGATGTGCTGAACGACCTGCTCCAGGCCGCCAGTACCGCGTTTGTTCTGACCGGGGAGCAGTCGAACACTTCGGTGATGTTTGATTCGAAATACTCCTGTGTTCTGAAGATTTTGCGCGTCCTGCATCCGGGCACGCACCCCGAGGTTGAAATCACCACGGGCCTAGCGAAGCAGGGTTGGAACCACATCGCTAAGCCGATCGCCTACCTGGAGGAGCGCATCCCCGTTGGCGAGCTGGCAGCTGCACCGAGCGTGCTCGGTTTCGCTGGGGCTGCGGTTCAGCATGCGCGCGACGGTTTCGAACTGTTCGTTGAGATGGCTGGACGCAATGAGGATCCCACCCACCTGGCCCGCGAACTCGGCGTCACGACTGCGGGACTTCACGAGCACCTGGCCACCGCATTTGGCGCGTCGGGCACGCTCACTCCTTCAGAACTTCACGAACGTTTGCAGGTGAACCTCTCGGCGGCCGCCGCTGAGGTCCCCGAACTTCGCGACAGTGACATCACCCCCGCACTGGAGAGAGCGATCGACAGGATCGATGACCTCGAAGAACTGCCTCCGCTGATCCGCATTCACGGGGACTACCACCTGGGGCAAGTGCTTCTTGGTGATCAGGGATGGGTCATTTTAGATTTCGAGGGCGAGCCTCTGCGTCCCCTGGATGAACGCAGGGTCCCCGACCTGGCACTGCGTGATGTTGCGGGAATGCTGCGCTCCTTTGACTACGCTGCCGCAAAGGGTGGTGCTGAGGACTGGTGGCTAGAAAATGCGCGCAACGCATTCATCGCTGGTTACACGAACGACGGAGGGTTCGGCCCTGTTGAGAGCGAACTAATCCGCGTCCTCGAGATTGAAAAGGCCGCCTACGAAGCGGTTTATGAGTACCGCATGCGTCCGGACTGGATTTGGATTCCGGAAAATGCGCTACGCCGTCTCGCGCAGTGACGATCATTTCCATTTCCGCACTAATTAGCTCCCTTCATGGAAGAATTGCACACATGAATGCCACACCAATTCCTGTAGATGAACACACGCTTGCCGCGGTTGCCGGAGCCCGGCATCATTCGCCGCACTCCGTCCTAGGCGGCCACGTTTCCGATGGTCACGTAACTATCCGCGCGGTGCGCCACCTGGCCGATTCCGTTCAGATTGTCACCAAGGACAAGACCTATGACGCCGTCCACGAACAAGACGGCATTTGGGTTGCGGTCCTACCTGGAGACCACGTGCCGGACTACCGCCTGCGCGTAACTTACGGCGACCAGGTCGTAGAAGCTGACGATCCGTACCGGTTCTTGCCAACGCTTGGCGAGATGGACCTGTACCTGATTGGCGAGGGTCGCCACGAAACGCTGTGGAACGCCCTGGGCTCGCACGTTCGTGAATACGACGGCGAGATGGGCCCCGTTCGCGGTGTTTCCTTCGCTGTGTGGGCGCCGAATGCACAGGCTGTCCGCGTGGTTGGCGATTTCAACTACTGGGATGGCACGGGCAGCTCGATGCGTTCATTGGGCGCGTCCGGCGTGTGGGAACTTTTCATTCCAGACGTGGAGGTCGGAGCTCGCTACAAGTACGAGATCTGCGGCCCCGACGGTAACTGGATGCAAAAGGCGGATCCGCTGGCTCGAGCAACGGAGATTCCTCCAGCAACGGCCTCGGTTGTAACAGACCGGTTCCATGAATGGGGAGACGACGAATGGATGGAAAACCGTCCTAAGAAGGATCCTCACGCGGGCCCAATGTCAATCTATGAGGTTCACATTGGTTCCTGGAAGCAGGGCTTGGGATACCGTGACCTGGCTGATGAGCTAATCCCCTACCTGAAGCGGATGGGGTACACGCACGTTGAGTTCATGCCCGTTGCAGAGCACCCGTTCGGCGGCTCCTGGGGCTACCAGGTGACGTCGTACTACGCTCCGACTGCACGGTTTGGAACGCCGGATGACTTCCGCTACCTGGTTGACAAGCTGCACCAGGCCGGCATTGGTGTCTTCCTTGACTGGGTTCCCGCCCACTTCCCGAAAGACAGCTGGGCGCTGGCTCGCTTCGATGGAACCGCGCTGTACGAGGACCCGGATCCTTTGCGCGGTGAGCACCCGGACTGGGGCACGCTGGTCTTCAACTTTGGCCGCCGCGAGGTGCGCAACTTCCTGGTTGCGAACGCACTGTACTGGCTGGAAGAGTTCCACGTTGACGGCCTGCGCGTAGATGCTGTGGCTTCGATGCTGTACCTGGATTACTCCCGTAACGACGGCGAGTGGCGTCCAAACCAGTACGGAGGTCGCGAGCACCTGGAGGCAATCCAGTTCCTGCAGGAAACCAATGCAACCGCATACCGTCGCAACCCCGGCATCGTTATGATCGCCGAGGAGTCGACCGCGTGGCCTGGCGTTACCGCCCCGACTTCCGGTGGTGGCCTGGGCTTCGGCATGAAGTGGAACATGGGTTGGATGAACGACACCCTGCGCTACATGCAGGAAGACCCGGTGAACCGTCGCTGGCACCACGGTGAGCTGACATTCTCGCTGGTCTACGCGTTCTCCGAGAACTTCATCCTCCCGCTGTCACACGACGAGGTCGTACACGGCAAGGGCTCCCTGATTTCGAAGATGCCTGGCGATAAGTGGCGCCGCTTGGCTGGACTTCGTTCACTGCTGGCCTACCAGTGGTCGCACCCCGGCAAGCAGCTACTGTTCATGGGCCAGGACTTCGGACAGGAATCCGAATGGTCCGACGCGTACTCGCTTGACTGGTGGCTGCTGGACGACCCGGGCCATCGCGGCGTGAACCGTCTGGTCGCAAACATGAACGAGATCTACACGAGCTCCCCCGCTATGTGGGATGACAACTTCACGGGGTACGAGTGGATTGAGGCTGGCGACGCCGACCACAACGTCATTTCTTACATCCGCAAGGGCAAGAATGACGAGGGCGAGCAGGACCTCATCGTTTGTATCTCTAACTTTGCGGGCAACCCGCACGAGGGATACCGCGTAGGCCTACCGTTTGCCGGTGCCTGGGAAGAAATCCTGAACACTGACGCTGAGATCTATGGCGGCTCTGGTGTGGAGAACATGGGCGAAATCGTCGCTGAAGAAGTTCCGTGGAACGGTCGCCCCGCATCCGCGCAACTTCGCGTTCCCCCGCTAGGCGCTGTCTGGCTACGTCCGGTCAAGAGGGGTTAAGAAACTTCCGGCCTAGGGGTCTGTAGGACCGAATCTGTAGGATCGAGTCTTTTGGACCTAGTCTGTAGGATCGAGTCTTTAGAACTTAGTCTGTAGGACCCTCCGAGCCTGCCAGCGCTAGAAAGCCAACAGTTAAGGGGCCGCACCCAGTAGGGTGCGGCCCCTTTGACTTGCTCTATTTGATTCGGAAACCGGGCACTCGTGTCCACATCGCTAGGTGTGCGCAAGACTTCCCAGAGTTGCCTGCTAGAGCCTCGTCTGGTTCTCGCCGAAAAATGTAAACGCGAAAGACCCCGCGAGCCACCGGCTAGAACTGCCGGCTTGAGCGGCGTCCCTCGTGTTCTCGCCGAAAATGTAAACGCGAGAGACCTCGCGAGATATCGACTAGAACAGCAGGCTTGAGAGGCGTCCTCGGGCTATCTTCACACGCGGATCGGCGTTGCCGAGGACGGTGAACATTTCCAGCAGGCGCGTGCGAGCCTCCTCGAAGGCATCATCGTCGCTACCCTTGGATTTCTGGATGATGTCAAGCAGGATGCCAAACGCAGAATCCGCGTCACCATCCACAAACGCCTGGTCGGCGCGAGCCATGGGTGAGTCTTCCCCTGACTCAGCTCCGGCCTCTTTGACGCGCTGCGCAAGCTTCAAACGGGCAATGGCTTCCTTCGCAACCTCATCCTTAGGTGAGTTCGCCAAAACCTTGTGCCACTGCGCAATCGCGCCCTCCAAATCGCCGGCGTCCTCAGCGGCAAGGGCGGCCTCGTGCAGCGGATCAACCTTCGGCGCGGACTGCGCCTGATCAACTATGCGGCCAGTCAGCCCAGCATTTGCAGCAACCTTGAGGAGCTCATTGAAGATCTCCACAATCTGTTGCTTCGGCTGTGCGCCCTGGAACAGCGGTACAGGACGCCCTCCGATAATCGCAACGACGGTCGGAATGGACTGCGCCTGGAAGATTTGCGCCAACTGCGGATTTGCTTCAACGTCAATTTTTGCCAGGAGGACGCGGCCGTCAAGCTCGGTGACGATTTCCTCAAGTACGGGTGTGAGCTGTTTGCACGGCTGGCACCAGTCCGCCCACAGGTCAATGATGACGGGTAGGTGGTTGGAGATTTGTACGATCTCTTCGAAGTTGGCCTCATCGACGTCGCGGATGATCGGGCCGGTTAGCTCGCCCGGCTGGCCTGTAGCACCAGCGGCGCCCGGTTGGGCCTGACTGGGCTGTGCGTAAGCGTTTGCCGCTCCGGGTTGCCCGGCCTGTGCGTACGCGTCCGTGGCCCCGCGATGCCCGGCCTGGGCAGAAGTGTTGGCTGCTCCAGGTTGAGCGCCCTGCTGACCAAGTTCAACCGCACCGTGGGTGTCTGCAGGCATGCTTTGTTCCTGTTCATTAGCCATTGTTGATTCCTCTTTCAAAAGGTTTACCTGTGAAAAATTCGGGGATTTATCTGATTGTTTAAACGATGAGGGCGTTCCCTGCGCACCGCCGGCCGGAGCGACGACCGCTAGCAGGAGCGGCACACCACCGACCAGAGCGTCGGCCTCTTGCCGCGCTGATGCTACTCTTCGAGTCGCTTAACAGACTGGATTACGCGTTCCGCACCAACGGCTTGGATCTTCGCGTCGGAGCCCTTTTCAGGGATGGACAGTACGACCGTGGTCAGGTAGGTGACTTGAACAGGTTCCTCGTGCACGGTCGGGTCGTCCATTAGTTCGCCTGCGGATCCGCCAATGGTGATGTTGGCGCGCTCATCTGAACGCTCATACGTGACGGTGTAGGTGATGTGCCCAGCAACCAGTGCGCTGCCATCCACGAGCTCAACCGCAGTCAGCGGTGACTCAGCGGCCGTGGCCTTGAACGTGACCGTGCCGCTCTCCCCCAGGGCGTCACTGAGCTTCTTGCGTTCATTCTGGTAGTAGGTGGTGAAATCGTCCTCCGCGAGCAAGTCCGCGTTCTCTTCACCACCATCAAGGCGCTGCGCCCACGCGGTCATGGCTTGCGTCGGAGAAAGTAGGAACGCCTCCGAATCGTTCGGTACGACGGGAGTGCCCTCTGATACCGCGGCGGTTTGCACGGTCTGTCCGGGGAACATGCGCACCCAGTTCTGCATCTTGTAGTCATCGCGCGCTGAATCCTGCGTGATGAAAACTAATGCCGGCAGCTCGCCTTCAGCAGCCTGTGTCGGCACCACGATCGCGCGCGGCCACTCATCAGTCTTCGTAACCGTAGCGCTCTTCGTATCGAGATTAATACCGCTCATGTCAGTTCCACGAGCAGCAGCAAGCTTGTAAAAACCAGCCCTAAGCGTCGACGCAGGTGCCTTCACGCGCGGCTCAAGAAGTTTCGGATCCTTCGCCTCGTCGGCCTCCTTAACGACGGCCATTACGTCCTCGAGGACAGTCTGCACCTGCTCAGAATCCAAGTTTGGGCTCTCCACCTCTGAAGTCCCCTCAACAGGTTCGGGGACCTCCGGCACCTCGTCGGCGCATCCAGCCAAACCGGTCCCAGTCAGCGCCAACGCAAGAGCGACAAGTGCTGCACGCGTGCGTTTCATAAGTCGTTCCCCTACTTCTTTGCTTCGTCAGTATTTTCAGTTTTCGAGGGCGAGCCTAGGTCCTCTTCTTCAACCTCACGGACCTTCTTCACGATGGGTATCAACCCCGTTTCGAAGTTTTGGCCATCCACTGTAACGGTCGATTCACCGCGCTCACGTGCCTCTCGGATGGCTGCGCGCGAAGGCAGTACGTGGGTCTTACCGCCGACCGTGGTCTCAATCGTGCGTCGAACTGGGGCATCGGTGCGACGCTGACGCTCAAACTCTGCCTGCCTGCGCTTCTCGATTTCTTCCGGCTTGTCCTCATCGTCACTGCGACGCGTGTGGTAAACGAACAGGGTGATTCCAAGAATCACTAGGATCGCTCCAATTACGATCAGCACTATGATCCATGCGATTGGGTTACTGCGTTCCCACGTCAAAGTAATGCTCGGCGCTGCGGCGCTACCGTCCGTGGCCGCCAGTAGGACCAGGTTAGAGTCGGGGTTTTGAAGCGTCCAATCGACCTCACCCTTACCCGTCTTAACCTCCAGCCACATATCCGAGTCAGCTAAATTTCCGTCAACGCTAGCATCGTCCTCGCCCTCGACAACATTTGTTTTCAAGGTGTCCCAACTGGAAAGGCCGCTGATTTCGGTATAGGAAACCCCGTGGAGCCAGGCCTGCACGTCGGCGCCCCGGCCGAGTACGACGGTGACTTCCTGATCATTGGGTGCGCTGGCGGTGACGGTGACTTCTTCATTCACAAGGTTTAGGACGCCCTCGTGGGTGACAAAATAGGCGGTTGTCGGAGCCTCCGAAGACGCGTTAACCGTCGTATCAGGACGGAAAACAGTTGAGAAGAGCACGCCGACAACAACCATAACTAGCCCCAGCACAGCCAAAACGGTGGCCACACCTTGACGTTTCCAAGCTGTTTTCAACGGATACCCCTGTACGTATACAAAAATTTGAATATATGTAAAGGTTAGGCGCAAACGTGCTATTAGACCACAATTGAACGGTAGTAGCGACTAATGACACCTTTTCGATAGTGTTGAGGGGTCTAAAATCCGTAGTTTTTCACGCTAAGCCGCGCGGTTGTTTACACTAGGCAATAGCGTGTAGATTTAGTGCACTTTATCCACAAAGGAGCAATCGGTGAGCGAAGAGCAAACAGACTTCCCGGTCGTCATGCGCGGGTACGACCGAGTCCAGGTCGACGAGCAACTTCAGACCCTAATGACCGCCCTATCAGAGGCGCGCAGGCGGGCCGAGGTCGCAGAAGATCGTGCGCGCGGACTTGAAGCAGACCTGGAAGACTACCGATCGCGACTAGAAGAGCAGGAACGCGCATCCTTCACCGGCATTGGCGCCCGTGTTGAGCAGCTCCTGCGTTCCGCCGAGGAGCAGGCAACTGCCGTGACCACGAAGTCGCGTGCCGAGGCCGATGCCCTGTTGGAGCGGACTCGCACTCAGACGCAGCGCTTGACCCAGCGTGCTGAGGCCGAGGCGGAAGCCCTACTCGCTGAAGCCCGCCGTGAAGCTGATGAGCGCACCTCGCGTGCACACACCGAAGCTGAAACCGTACTCACTAACGCGCAGCACCGTGCAGACGAAATGGTTGCATCCGCCGAGCGTGACGCACAGTCCGCCCGCGCTGAGACCAACACGTACGTAAACGACGCACGCGCCTCCGTTGAGCGCGAAGTTGAAGTTCTACGCGCCCGCACCGAGAAGGACGTCGTAGAAATGCGCGTCCAGGCCGAACAGGAATCCACGCAGTTGCGTTCCGACGCTAACGCTGATTCCCAGGCTGTCCGCGAGGCCGCCAATGCTGAGGCGAAGCAGACCATTGAGAGTGCTCGCGCCTCCGCTGAAAAGGCCCTGGCATCTGCGCGTGCTGAAGCAGAGAGCCTACTTCGCGACGCTCGCCAGCAGGCCGATGAGGCCCGCGCGGCCAGCACCCGTGAACGCCAGGAAGCTGAGCAAGAAATCGCTGACATGCGTGCCCAGGCGCGTGAAGCCGACGCGAAGGCTCACGAGCAGGCTCGTGAAGAGACCTCCGGCATGATTGCCGCCGCCCGCGCACAGGTTTCCGAGGCCGAGAAGCACCTATCTGAAACCCTGCAGCGCGCTGAGCGCCTGCTCACCGACACCGACGCTGTGGTTCGCCGCCGTCAAGAGGACGCCCGCCGCAACGCAGAAGCCATGCTTGCTGCCGCGGAGGCCGAAGCCGAGCAGCTACGCGAAGCCGCCCGCCAAGAGGCGCTCAACGAGCGCGCGACCGCACAGCGGACCGTTGAGAAACTGGAACGCCAGCGCGAATCCATCGCTTCCTACCTGGACGAAATGCGCGGCCTACTCGGCTCCCCCACCGCCCGGAGCATCTCCGGACTGGAACCGCTTGAGCCCAAGAAAGAAGAGGCGAACAACCCCGCCCTCTTCGATGAAACACAAAAGGCTGCCGAAGGCGACAGCGAAGAAAAGTAGAGTCGCGCCCGAAAAGTGTCGCCTAGAAGTAGGCGGTATTTCCGATGCCGCTGTCCCAGCAGTGCGGATGCCAGTGGCGACGCGAATCGACACCGTGATCGAGGCCGAATCGGCCCTCTTCACGCCACACCACTACGTGCGGTGATCCAACGTTGATTGGGCGGTGACAACCCGGGCACGTGTACTGCTTGGAAGCGCTGGAGAGGCGTTGCACGCTGAAGGTTTCGCCTCCGCGGTCAGTTGAACGCGGCATGGACGCCAAACGATCCATATTCAAAGGCCGGTGCGGCTGATTGTACGGGCGCTTACGCGAGCGGCGAGCCACCTTCAACTCCTAAAACTCAAAACAGCAAAAGCCAACTTTGAACGAGTATACGCCCTGACCAAAAGTCAGGGCGTACCTCAATCTGTATAGGGAGTTTTTGCAGACGGGTTGTCTAGCGGTTTTATGCATACAACTTGTCTTGTGCATTTGTGCTCGACAACCCGTCTGCGTGGTTGGTATAAGACGATTTTTCCGTGCCGCTTAGCACGCGTTTGTCTGTGGATTAGACGAGCTCACCGCGGCGGTAAACGGCCTCCGGGTTCAGTTCCTTGTCTGTGACTAGGACGTCTCCCTTTGCGCCGGGACGCAGGTGTCCAACGGTTGTGTCGCCGAGGATGTCAGCTCCCTGCTTGGTAGCCATGTAAACAGCATCTACGAGCGGGACGTATCCTCCGTTTACGAGTAGCCGAACCTGGTCCAGCAGGTGTGACGTTCCGCCCGCAATCGAGTTGCCGTTTGTCAGGCGAGCTACGCCGTCCTTAACGGTCACTGCCTGGGGGCCAAGCTGGTATGAACCATCGGGCATTCCCGCGGCTGCCATAGCGTCCGTTACGAACACGAGGGCGTCGCGACCAATGGTTTCGTACACGGCACGCACCATGTCTGGGGCGACGTGAATTCCATCAGCAATCAACTCGAGGATTGCGCCATCCTGGGCTGCGTCTGCCACGAACTCAGGGACCGGGCCCGGGTCGCGATGGTGAATCGGACGCATGCCGTTGAACAAGTGGGTTGCAGTTGCCTTAGGCGACCTCGGAGCAATCTGCTCCAGCTTCTTACGCGAGTACTTCAAGGCCTCACGGACGTGCTCAGGGCCAGAGTCAGTGTGACCCCAAGACGGCAAAGCACCGCCCTCGATAAGCACCTCTGCAACAGAACCCTCGCCGTACGCCCTGTCCTTTTCGGGAGCGAGCGTCATGGTTACGCAGTAGCCTTCGCACAGGTCGATGAGCTCCTGGGTAAGTGCCGGATCGGGATCGATGATGTAGGTTGCGTCCTGAGCGCCGCGACGCTCCACGGACACGAATGGGCCCTCGAAGTGAATGCCGGCGAGCTCGCCTTCCTTACAAAGCTCCGTCAGCGTCTTTGCACGCTCTCGCAGGACATCCGCTGACGCCGTCACACCGGAAGCAACCAGCGTAGTGGTGCCGTGCTTGCGGTGTTCCATGATAGCAACGCGCGCCTGGTCGGTAGTTTCAGAGTTCGGGAAGGACTCCCCACCACCACCGTGGCAGTGAACGTCAACCAGACCGGGAAGGATGTAGCCCTCAACAGTCTTAGCCTGCGCTGCTTCAGCTTCAGTTAGGACCTCAGATGCGCGACCAGATTTCTTGACTTCCTCGTCAAATACGACCGCACCGTCGTCAATGATTTCAGTATCTGTTACAAGTTTTCCACGAAGAACAATTGGTGTGTTCATGCCTCTATTGTCCTACAACTTTACGCTTTATAAACCTCTGCGAGTGAGTTGTAACGATTGTCACCGGATTCGATCAGTTTCAATCATTCACACCTCAAGAAATTTTACCTAGGCGTTAGAACAACCGAGATTCAACGTCATCCATTCCACGCATCGCGTCGTAGTCCAGGATCACACAGCGGATCCCTCGGTCCTCTGCCAGTGTTCGTGCCTGGCGAGTGATTTCCTGGGCCGCAAAGATTCCTGTGATTCCTTCTAGTAGCGGATCGCGTCCAAGCAGTTCCAGATACCTGGTTAGCTGCTCTACCCCATCGATCCCACCGCGGCGTTTGATCTCAACTGCGACGGGCTCGTTCTCATCGGTGCGAACCATCAGGTCAACAGGCCCGATTGCGGTTGGGTATTCCCTGCGAACGGTCCTCCAACCATCGCCCAGGATCTCGACCTGGTCAGCCAGGAGCTCCTGCAGGTGTGCTTCCACACCGTCCTTCGTTAGGCCCGGATCGATCCCCAGACTTTCCTCATGATCCAAAAAGACCTCGCCCAGCCGGATCACCAGAGTGTCATCGGTCTTGCTCGCCTCAATACGCCAGACCTTCTTCACGCCGTTGTCAGCCTCGTCCTCGGACGGTTCTTCTTCATGCATTGTGCAAGGCGCGGTCATCCAGTTTAAGGGCTTGTAGGAACCCCCATCGGAATGGATCAGGACAGAGCCGTCACCTTTCAGCATGAGGACGCGCTTCGCCTTCGGCAAATGGGCATCTAAGCGTCCGGAATAATCCACTGAGCATTCTGCAATCACAATACGCACACGGATTACCCTAACAAACCCAAAACAAAAGGCGCACCCGACGGTGCGCCACAAAGTTGTCCAGAGCCTCTAATACTCCTCTCGTGGTTTTGGCGGTCCGGATTCGACCCAGGAGACCAGCCCGTTGTACCACTCTGCGCGCATAGCCAGGTACTGCTGGAAGTCCTTACTGGAGACGACCACCTCAACTACGCCCTCCTGGCGTGAAATCGGGGTGGAAACCTTCAGGCCTTCACGCGGCATTCGAAGCTGCGGGCCAATGTAAAAGCCGACCAAGCGGAACCACTGGAGTTCGTGGGCGCCGAATCGCGCCATGCCCGCTACCCAACCGGAAGACGTGTCTGGACGCGTCCAACATTCAAACGTTCCAACAATGCGGCCAATCGTGCGCACGCGGAACAGTAGGAACAGCACGGCGATAAGGCCCACTGCCAACAACAGAAGAAGGAGGACAAGCATAAACGTACCTAAGACGCTCATTTTTGCCCTCCTTCTTCCATAGTTTCAACTACTTAGCGAAGTTTCCTTCTTCTGCCACTATAGTTACGAAGTCGGAGTCGACGGAGGCGAATCCACCGGATACTTCAACCTGTACGCGGCCTTCGTTCTCGGAATCAATTCTAACCGAGCCCGGACGCAGTACAGCGAGCAACGGGGCGCGACCAATTAGGACGCCTAGATCGCCTTCGACCGACGGGACAATCACCGAGGACGCCAGACCGTGCCAGAGCCGCTCGGTTCTTGTCACCACCTCGACTTGGAGCATTCCAGTTTTCGTCGCCATAGTCGTTACGCCTTCTGCAGTTCTGCGTAAGCGCGTTCGAGGTCCTCGATGCCACCAATGTTGAAGAAGGCCTGCTCCGGAACGTGGTCGTACTCACCGTCAGCGATGAGCTTGAACGCTTCGATGGTCTCTTCAAGCGGAACCGTGGAGCCTTCCACGCCGGTGAACTTCTCAGCCATGTACGTGTTCTGAGATAGGAACTGCTCGATACGGCGTGCACGCGCAACCGTGACCTTGTCCTCTTCAGACAGTTCGTCAACACCGAGAATCGCGATGATGTCCTGCAGTTCCTTGTTCTTTTGCAGGATAGCCTTCACGCGGTTCGCCACGCGGTAGTGTTCTTCACCGACGTATGCCGGGTCCAAAATTCGCGAGGTCGATGCTAGTGGGTCAACTGCCGGGTAGAGGCCTCGCGATGCGATGTCACGCGAAAGTTCGGTCGTGGCATCGAGGTGCGCGAAGGTCGTGGCCGGAGCCGGGTCCGTGTAGTCGTCAGCGGGAACGTAAATAGCCTGCAGTGAGGTAATCGAGTTACCACCCGCAGAGGTAATGCGTTCCTGAAGCTGGCCCATCTCGTCAGCCAGGTTTGGCTGGTATCCCACTGCTGAAGGCATGCGGCCCAGTAGTGTGGAAACCTCAGAGCCTGCCTGCGTGAAGCGGAAGATGTTGTCAATGAAGAGCAGCACGTCCTGGTTCTTTACATCGCGGAAGTACTCCGCCATGGTCAGACCGGTCAGCGCGATACGAAGACGCGTTCCTGGCGGCTCATCCATCTGGCCGAAGACAAGCGCGGTCTTATCGAATACGCCTGCTTCTTCCATTTCGTGGATCAGGTCGTTACCTTCACGGGTACGCTCACCAACACCGGCGAATACGGAAACACCACCGTGTTCCTGCGCCACGCGCTGGATCATTTCCTGGATCAGAACGGTCTTGCCAACACCTGCACCACCGAACAGGCCGATCTTACCGCCCTGAACATACGGGGTGAGAAGGTCGATGACCTTAATGCCGGTCTCGAACATCTTCGTCTTCGGCTCGAGCTGATCGAATGCCGGAGGCTGGCGGTGAATGGGCCAGCGCTCGGTCACTTCGAGCTTCTCGTCGCCACAGTTGAGGCAGTCGCCAACAACGTCGAACACGTGTCCGCGGGTGATGTCACCAACGGGAACGCTGATCGGGCCGCCGGTGTCGCGCACCTTAGCGCCACGAACCAGGCCGTCGGTGGGCTTCAAAGCAATGGCGCGGACGAGGTTATCGCCAATGAACTGGGCGACCTCAAGCGTCATCGTGAAGGAGTTTTCGCCCTCACCCTGGTTGCTTAGGTCCACATCCACGTGGAGGGCGTTATACATCGCGGGCATCTGGTCCGGTGGGAACTCGATGTCCACAACCGGGCCGATGACGCGGGCGATGCGACCCACGCCCGGAGTCTGGTTAGATTCCTGAGTCATATTAATTCCTTGTCCCTGCCTCAGCCGTTCGCTAGAGCGTCGGCACCGGAAACGATCTCGCTGATCTCTTGCGTGATCTCCGCCTGGCGGGCCGAGTTCGCCAAGCGAGTGTAGTCTTCAATGAGCTCTTCCGCGTTCTCGGTCGCGGTGTGCATTGCGCGTTGACGTGAAGCCAACTCGGATGCTGCGGCCTGCAGAAGTGCGTTGCGGATTCGGTTTTCCACGTAGAGCGGTAGGAGCGCGTCCAGCACAGCCTCTTCACTCGGCTCGAACTCGTATTCGGGGAACGCGAGCTCGGGGTGGTCCTCAAATCCGAGTTCCTTCTCCCGTTCAACGTCCTGCTCTGGCGTGTCAACGACAGTAAGCGGAACCATCTGACGGATTTCTGGAACCTGGACCACCATGTTCTTAAACCGTGTAAAGACTAGGTAGACCTCAGCAACGCCCTCGTTAGGATCTTCATTTAGGAAGGCCCCTAAAAGTTCACGTCCAATTTCGTGAATCATTTCCGAGGACGGGGCGTCGGACTCGCCATCCCACGACTTCTCGACAGTCTGGTCGCGGAATCGGAAGTACGATCCCGCGCGACGACCAGAGGTGTACAGCACGGGCTCTTTGCCCTGCTCCCGCAGTTCGGCGAGTAGTTTCTCCGTTTCACGCAGGATGGTCGCCGAGTACGCGCCAGCCATACCGCGGTCAGAGGTAACGGCGAGCACCGCAACACGTTTCGTGTCCTCACGCTTCTGCGTGAGGGGGTGCTCAAGGTTACCGTGAACCGCAACGGCTGCAACGGCTTGGGTCAGCGCCTTTTCGTAAGGGCCGGCCGAAGTCGCTTTATCGCGCGCCTTTCCGATTCGAGAAGCCGCGATGAGCTCCATCGCACGGAAAACCTTCTGAAGCTTTTCCGTCGAAGCTATTCGCTGCTTGTAGACTCTTAGATTGCCTGCCATGGATCAGGCCTTCTTGCCGCGAACGATCTGCTCTTGCGTGTGCTCTGCTTCGACTTCGCCGTCCACGTCAGCGTCCGGCTTCAGGCCCTCAGAAGACATGAAGGATTCGAGGTAGTCCCCTACGCCCTTCTTGAGGCCTTCAACGACGTCGTCGCTTAGCTGACCAGTTTCCTTGATCTTCTGAAGCACGTCGCTGCGGTTGCGCAAGTATTCGAGCATTCCGTGCTCAAAACGGGCAACGTCCTCAACCGGAATGTCGTCCAGGTAACCGTTCGTGCCCATCCAGATGGAGGCAACCTGGTCTTCAATCGGGTACGGGTTCGCCTGCGGCTGCTTGAGCACCTCCATGAGGCGCTCACCGCGAGTCAGCTGAGCCTTCGTGGCCGAGTCAAGGTCAGATGCGAACATCGCGAACGCAGCCATTGAGCGGTACTGCGCAAGCGTGATCTTCAAAGTACCGGAGACCTTCTTCATCGCCTTAATCTGCGCGTCGCCACCAACACGGGACACGGAGATACCCACGTCAACTGCGGGGCGCTGCCCGGAGTTGAACAGGTCGGATTGAAGGAAGATCTGACCGTCCGTAATCGAAATGACGTTTGTCGGAATGTATGCGGAAACGTCGTTCGCCTTCGTTTCGATGATCGGGAGGCCGGTCATTGAACCGCCACCGAGTTCATCGGATAGCTTCGCGCAACGCTCTAGGAGGCGCGAGTGCAGGTAGAAGACGTCACCGGGGTATGCTTCACGGCCCGGCGGACGACGGAGAAGGAGCGATACCGCGCGGTATGCTTCCGCCTGCTTCGACAGGTCGTCAAATACGATGAGGACGTGCTTGCCCTGGTACATCCAGTGCTGGCCGATTGCCGAGCCGGTGTACGGGGCCAGGTACTTGTAGCCTGCCGGGTCAGATGCCGGGGTTGCGATGATGGTCGTGTACTCCATCGCTCCGGCCTCTTCCAAAGCGCTACGAACAGCCGCAATGGTTGAGCCCTTCTGGCCAACAGCCACGTAAACACAGCGAACCTGCTTGTTCGGGTCACCGCTTTCCCAGTTCGCACGCTGGTTCATGATTGCGTCCAGCGCGATCTGAGTCTTACCGGTCTGACGGTCACCAATGATCAGTTGACGCTGACCGCGGCCAATCGGAATCATCGAGTCGATTGCCTTCAGGCCGGTCTCAAGCGGTTCGTGAACCGACTTACGCATCATCACGCCGGGAGCCTGCAGCTCCAGCGCACGCTGGCCGTCAAGGTTGGTGATTTCGCCTAGGCCATCAACTGGCTTACCCATTGGGTCAACGACGCGGCCCAGGTATCCGTCACCTACGGGGACTGATAGGACGTCGCCGGTGCGGCGGACTTCCTGGCCTTCTTCGATGTCTGTGAAGTCACCGAGGACGATGACACCGATGTCGCGGATGTCGAGGTTCAATGCAAGCCCGAGCGTGCCATCTTCAAATCGGAGGAGCTCATTGGCCATTACGCCCGGCAAGCCTTCGACGTGTGCAATACCGTCAGCGGCTTGTGTGACGTGGCCGATTTCCTCCGCGGCGGATTCTGACGGCTCGTAGGATTCTACGAAGCTGTCCAGAGCCGCCCGGATCTGTTCGGGCCGGATAGAAAGTTCAGCCATTGAGCTTTTCCTTACCGTTTCTTAAAAGTGAATTCATGGGATTCAGCGCACCAACTCTCGTTTAGCCTTAGCCAGGTTGGAGCTCACTGTTGCGTTAATACCGTCGTTGCCCACCTGAACGTGAAGGCCACCGAGGATCTCGGGGTCGACCGTTGCGTTAAGGGCAATCGGCTGCTTGTACCGGGTTTCGAGGATCTTTTCGAGACGCTCGAGCTGTTGATCGGTCAATGGTTTCGCTGACGTTACTCGTGCGAACAGGCGGCCCTGGCGGGTTGCTGCCTGGTGCGTCAGTTCGCGAAGGGACGAAAGCAAACGACCGTGGATAGATAGGCGCACCGAACGACGTACTAGTCGCGAGGTGAACGGGCTTATCGAATCGCCGAAGAAGCGCGCTGCGAAATGCGCACGATCATGTGCGCTTCCAACACCGAGGTCGGAGAGGTTGACTCGCAGGTCACGGTTTTCCGCTAGGAAGTTGTGCACTGCGAATAGTTCTTCTTCAACCTGCTTCAGTTTGCCTTCGCGTTCCGCGGCAATGAATACAGCTTCATTACCGAGGGTTTCGACGGCTGTATCGAGGTCGTGCGGATCTGACCAGCGTCCACTGGCGAGTTCCTGAACGACGTCGATCGTTTGGGATTCGACTCCCCCTACAAGGAGGTCATGCGCGAGCTGGCGCTTGTCTTCCACCGATCGACCTGGATCCGTCAACGCGTGTGATAGACGCGCCGAGTCACGCAGGACATCTGAGAAACCGTAGAGGTTCTCAGCTACTGCCATTGCGTTTACGTCGTCATGGCGCATGGCTTGGAGAAGCACCTCGAGGCCAGCCTGGAAGCTGTTCTCACTCGCTGCACGCATTTAGGACTCCTATACTGTCGTTTCGGATTCGAGTTCGTCGAGGAACCTGTCTACGACACGAGCGGTGAGCTCGTTGTCCTTCAGGTGCTCGCCGACGATCTTCTCCGCTAGTTCGGTGGCCACCAGGCCAACTTCAGATTTGAGGGAAATTTCTGCGGCCTGACGCTCCGCCAGGATCTGGCGCTCAGCGTTGCTGAGAATGCGCTGTGCCTCTTCCTCCGCGTCCTTGCGAGCTGCAAGCAAAATGCTCTTCGCGTCCTCGCTAGCTTCGGAACGAATACGACCTGCTTCAGCGTTAGCTTCAGCAATGGCTTCCTCTGCCTTGCGGCGAGCCAGAGCTTCAGCTTCCTTTGCGCGGTCTGCTGCGTTAAGTCCCTCTTCAATCCTCTGGGCACGCTCATCGAGGATTGCGTTGAACTTGGGTAGTGCGTACTTGTAAAGAACAAGTCCGATGATGATCAACGCAATCAGCTGCCAGACGATGTCATACAGCGGCGGGACCAAAATGTTTGGATTCTCCCCTGCCGCTTCAGCTGCTGCGGGTAGGAACGTCATGTTAGAAGATCAATCCCGGAACTAGGCCGATCAGACCAAGGGCCTCAATAAGAGCCAGACCAATGTACATGTTAGTTGAAAGCTTGGATGCAACCTCCGGCTGGCGGGCGGTCGATTCCTGGGTCTTACCAATCATGTAACCAAGGCCAATGGCCGGGCCAAGAGTCGCGATGCCGTAGCCAATTGATGCGATTGAACCAGTCATGCTTATTTTCCTTCTCTAGTTGCCTTAAGAGCTTTTGCCCTAAGGAGTTTGTGGGTGACCCAACTGGGTCAGGTTAATGGGTTTCGATTGATGTCTTAATGTAGACGGCCGTCAAAATGGCAAAGATGAATGCTTGCAGGCCCGACACAAAGATTTCAAATGCCGTGATTGCAAGCGATCCAGCAAAGGTCAAGACGCCGACACCCTTTAGCGCACCCGCTGCATGGAAGAACAGAAAGTGGGTTCCAAAGAATGTCAGAGCTAGCATCAGGTGACCTGCCAGCATGTTCGCCAAAAGACGGATAGTCAGTGTGGCGGGACGAATGATGAACGTCGACAGAAGTTCAATGGGCGTCAACAGGACGTAGAGAGGCCAAGGAACTCCGGGTGGGAACAGCTGGTTCTTGAAGAACGTGCCAGCTCCCAGTTGTTTGATTCCAGCAGCAATGAACACGATGTAGGACAGTACTGCGAAAACCAGTGGTACAGCTACGACAGACGAAGCCGCGATATTCAGACCAGGAATCACACCGGTAATATTCATGAAGAACACACCGAGGAAAATCACGGTGAGGATCGGAGCGTATCTGCGTCCGTTCTTTTCACCGAGAGTCTCGATTGCGACCTTGTCACGAATGAAGACGATGGCTCCTTCGAGAATGGACTGCCCCTTCGAAGGGACAAGTCGCGCCCGTGAGGCGCCGACTGCATAGATGATTACCAGTGCAGCCGTAGCGATTAGGCGCACTAGGACCAGCCGGTTCATCTCAAAAATTGTGCCTTCAAAGGCAAACGCTGGTGGGAAGAAATCCCCCAATCCTGGTTGCTCCAAAGCCGGCACTTGACTAATCATTGTCAAAGCGGACGATACTGTTGCAGTGAACAGGATGCACCCCCTGGGACGTGTGTTGATGTTACCTGACCGGTAACCGAGGCGTTACCCCCAAATAATATACGATTCCGCATTTCCTTGGGCTAAAACCATTCCAAATGCTATCAGGATCACGAATCAGCTTGGCTATTTTTAATGTTCCTTGACCTCATCAAAACTGTCGATGGTAGGGACTTTAGCTCTCGCCAAAGTCCAGCTCTGCGTCACCGCTTGAGCCACGACAGAAATAATCAGAGCAAGACCTAAAGCCTTGTGGTCCAGGGCGGTCAGATTCTTGACAGTCAAAACTGCAGCAACGATGACGATCAACTTAAAAAGGTAATCGCCAGCCATGAAGGCAGCCTGGGTGTCCATACTCTTCATAGCCATAGACATTGTCAGCCAGGTAACAGCAGCCAACAACAAACCTATAGCTCCACCGATTACTGCCGACAAACCAGATACTGCCCCACCTGCAATGAATGCGACGATTCCGGTTAGCACAGCGATGATCACTGCAACCAGAAAGATATTCTTGATCGTCGCAGACACAGCTCGCCGGAGAGCCGGCGTGGGCTGAATGGGTGTCGACATGACCACTACTTTCTTTGTAGCTTGTTTCTCAATCCCGGTAGAAATCGAACGGTCACGATCATACTAACGAACACGGCGGGAATTGCCACAATCGCAACTTCTTGTGGGCTGAATACAATTAATGCCACCGCGGGGAACGTAATCACAGCCGTCCACAGGTACATGATCAACACAACACCGACCTGGGAGTGTCCCAGCTTCAGGAGCCGGTGATGCAGGTGGAGGCGATCCGGGTGGAACGGAGATTTCCCAGCACGAAGTCTGCGAAACACCGCGAGTGTCATGTCTACCAGCGGCAGCACAATGACGAGCATCGGCAGGATTATTGGCAGAAAACCGGTGATTATCTGAGAGCTTCCAAGCACCGCCGGATCAATTTGTCCGGTGACTATGATGCCGGCTGCCGCGACTATGGTCCCCAGCGTGAGTGCGCCGGAGTCACCCATAAATATTGTTCCGGGGTGAAAATTGTGTGGCAAAAATCCCAGACAGATTCCGACCAGGATCGCAACGATCAGGGAGGCCGTTGTCGCATACGTTAGGGCTCCCGTCACGCGGGTCAGCATGTATGAGTATGCAAAAAAGCCTACTGCGCCGATTCCAACGACTCCTGCTGCAAGCCCATCCAATCCGTCGACGAAGTTAACCGCGTTCATTATCGCCACGAAAATAAAGATCGTGACTATCAGGGACAGTGTTGACGACCCTATCGTGATTCCAAATATGGGGAATGAAATCAGCTGCACGCCGTTGTACGCCATGAATACGGCCACCAGGATCTGACCTGCAAGCTTCGCGGTCCAATCCAAATCCCAAATATCATCAATGAGGCCGAGGCTTGCAATCGCCATTACTCCAGCCAAAACTGCCCACGGAGTTCTGGTTGCAAACACGGGATCAAAGTAGGGCAACTTAGACGCGAACAAGAGTGCGACGCCAAACCCTATTGCCATCGCTACTCCCCCAAGCCTGGGGGTGGGAACGCTGTGCACATCGCGTTCCCGAACTGGGGTGAGCACATGCCATTCCAGCGATAGTCGCCGCATGATCGCGGTCATCACGTATGTGATGCCCGCGGCGAGGACTGTTAGCAGAATGTAGAGTTTCATGCGCTCAGGGCCTCGTGATCACTTTCTGTCCGCAAATATCTTCGATGACCGACACGTCGATTGCGCCGGACCTTAGCAAGACGGGTTGTTCACCTGTCACATCAATGATGGTTGATGGCACCGGTCCAGGGGTTGGTCCGGAATCGATGTAGCAAGCCACGTCCTCGCCAAAATATTTTACGGCCTGGTCGATGCTTGTTGCGGGAGGCATCCCGGTAAGGTTCGCAGACGTCACGGCGAGCGGGCCGGTGTGGCGCAAAATATCAAGAGTGACGGGGTGGTCGGGCATTCGGATCGCGATGGTGTCCTTAATGTCGCCCAGGTCGAAACGGATATTTGGAACCGATTTTGTGATTAGTGTGAGGGCGCCTGGCCACAGGTTTTCGATGAGAGCTCGCGCGCAGTTGTTGAGTTCGAGGGAAACTTTTTCCGCGTCTTTCGGACTTGAAATGAGGACCGGGGGCGGCATTTGGCGGCCGCGCCCCTTCGCGCGAAGGACCGCGTTCACAGCGTCAGTTGAATACGGGTCCGCGCCGATACCGTACACGGTGTCGGTGGGGAGCACGATGACGCCTCCTTGCGAAACTATTCCTTTAATTTCTTGAGCGTCAGTTTCAGATAACTTCGTCGTGCTGTGAACAGTTTTCATAGTTGCATTATCCCACGATGATGGATGCGCGCTAAGCGGGGTTGGCGTGTGCTGCTTGGATATGGCTACCGATTTGAAAAGGAGTGCGCTGGCGCGGTTGGCGTGCGGAGCCATAGATTGCGGGCGCTGAGCTGGCCTGGCTGCGCTTGGTTATGCCTTTCGCGCGATGAGGAATCGGTCGCGTAGGTTCAAGTCTTGAAGCGTGTAGGATTCGACGAAGCCGACTTCGCGGGCAAGTTCTACGGTCGCAACGCCCTGGGTGTCGTCATGTTCGACGCCCAGCCAGCCGCCCGGCTTCAGGTATTCATGCGCTACCGGCAGTAGTTCCCGGATGAAGTCGAGCCCGTCCTCTCCCCCGCCCCACAGGGCCTGCGCGGGGTCATGTTCCAGCTCGGGTTCCAGTTCTCGCGGTGGAACGTAAGGCGGATTTGAAACCACGAGGTCGTAGCTTTCAACCCATTCCGGATTCAGATCCAGCGCATCGGCTTGTACAACTTTAACGGGTAGATTTAGTGCGTTCGCGTTGTCAGCAGCAACCTGGGCAGCTACATCTGAGAGCTCAACCGCGACAACTTCCGCTTCCCGGTCGGCACGCGCTATTGATAGGGCCAGCGGTCCCGCACCCGTGCACAAATCCAGCACGCGCAGCGGATCGGCCTTACCGAGAGAGTTTTCAAGCACTCGCAGGGTCTCGGGCTTACCTGAGGATTTTCTTTCTTGAAGTTTGGCGAGCGATTGGATTGCCCACTCGGCTAGGACTTCAGTTTCTGGGCGAACCGAGAACACCCCGGGCTGAGCTTTGAGCTCCATGCCTAAGAACCACATCTTGCCCAGCACGTGCTGTAGCGGGATGCGTTGTTTTCGCTTAGAAACTAGCTGTTGGATGCGCCCAGCCTCGTCCTCGGAAATCGAATCGGGCCACATGTACGGCGGTTTTCCGATTACGAATTCCAAGATCGCGCGGGCGTCGTGCTGCGGGCTGGGCACGCCGGTTTGCTCGAGGATGCGGGTCGACTCATTCCACAGTTTGTGGGGGTCAACCTGCCCCGACTGACCGGCATGGCCTGCAGACACTGGTTACTGGTCCTTCTGTTCGCCGGCGGCGTCCATGCGTTCCTGCTCATCCATGATGATGGCGGATTCGATGACGGGCCCAAGTTCGCCGTCGAGGACGTTGGATAGGTTGTACGCCTTATAACCGGTGCGGTGATCCACAATGCGGTTTTCAGGGAAGTTGTAGGTGCGGATGCGCTCGGAGCGGTCAACCGTGCGCACCTGCGACTGGCGCACGGCCGCTTCTTCAGCTTCGCGTTCTTCCTTCGCCTGCTGGATCAGGCGCGCTTTCAGGACGCGCATTGCGGCCTCGCGGTTTTGAATCTGCGACTTTTCGTTCTGCATTGAGACGACGATGCCGGTCGGCAAGTGCGTAATGCGGACAGCGGAGTCAGTCGTGTTCACCGACTGGCCACCCGGACCAGATGAACGATAAACGTCGATGCGCAGGTCGTTCTGGTCGATTTCGATCTCTTCGTCTTCGTCCTCCACCTCGGGCACAACGATCACGCCGGCAGCTGAGGTGTGTACGCGGCCCTGCGACTCAGTAACGGGGACGCGCTGGACACGGTGGACACCGCCTTCAAATTTGAGCTGCGCCCAAACTCCGTCCTCGGGGGCCACGTTGCCCTTGGAACCAATGGACAGCGAGATTTCTTTCAAACCACCCAAGCCGGTTGGCGTGGACGAAAGTTCCTTGACCTTCCAGTTCTTCGTTTCCGCGTAGCGGGTATACATGCGCGCCAGGTCGGCTGCGAATAGGGCGGATTCCTCGCCGCCCTCGCCGGCTTTGACTTCCAAAATGACGTCATCAGCATCCGAGGGGTCGCGTGGAATCAGAGTGCGCACGAGCTTGTCGTGAGCTTCCTCCAAGTTCTTCTCCATTGCGGGAAGTTCCTTGGCGAACGACTCATCCAGTTCCGCCATTTCTTGCGCGGCTTCCAAATCGCCCAGAGCCTGAGTGAAACGGTCCGCTACAGCTTTGATTGCTCCGAGCTCAGAGAAACGCTTCGCAAACTTTCGCGACTTTGCCCTATCCCCCAACACTTCGGGGTCGGCAAGCTTCAGTTCAACCTCCTTGTACTCATCAAGTAGTGGTTGAACTGCCTGCAGTTCATGGCTGTAATCTTGCTCGCTCACGCAAATCCTCCGAGCATCATTGAAACTTCTGCACACCCACTGGCCGTAGGCTCATTCGAGAGCAGTTTCCAAGCATCGCCCTCGTGCACCATTAAAATTATACGAAACGGCGCCACCCCCAAAGAATTATGGAGGGCGGCGCCGAATGCGAAAAGCTACTTCTTGCGCTTTCCGTAACGTGCTTCGAAGCGTGCCACGCGGCCACCGGTGTCCAGAATCTTCTGCTTGCCGGTGTAGAACGGGTGGCAAACTGAGCAAACGTCAACGCGTAGGGTTTCTTCGCCTAGCGTGGAGCGCGTATCAAACTCATTGCCGCACGTGCAGGTTACGTGCACGTCGGTGTACTCGGGGTGAATACCCTTCTTCATGGTGTCTCCTTAAGGAATTCGAGGATGCCGGGTCCAGACGCAACATCTCGAAACGAACTATGAAGCCCGTCCGAAGTAGTGATGTCCGCTCATGGGAGCGTTTAACGCTGGTGAACCGGAACCACGGAACATTATGCCTGGAATGGGTGAAACTATCCAGGGGTCAAGCCGTCTTCTTCGTCACAGATCGCGAAAGTTTTCGATAAGTGGTCTAACAGTTGAAGCACTCGCCCGCCTAGTTTAGTTTCTTGTGTATGGAAAACAAAGATGTTTCGGCAGAACAAGCCTGGCAGCAGTGGCGCGACGACGAAAACGAAAAATGGCGCGAGTCCCACGGCTGGCTCACCGTGACCAGCCTCGACTGGTTGGAAACCGAGCCCGCAAGTCTCGAAAACTTCCCCGGCACGTGGAGTTTTGACGGCGATTTCATCCACGTCAATTTCACGCAAGATGATGGCGTGATTCTCGAGGGCGAGCCCGCCGTTGGTGACTTCAAGATCAGCGCGGATGCAGACCCCATGCCGGAGTTTATTTCCGGCGCAAAACTTGCCGAGATTGCCTCGCGATTTGACCGGATTATCGTGCGCGTTCGCGACGACAACGCCAAGTTGCGGAGCGTCTTCACCGGCGTTCCCACTTTTGACTACAAGCCTGAATGGGTAGTTCCCGTCGAGTACCGCAAGTACGATTCGCCTCGCTCGCGAGATATTTTCACCGCGCAAGAAGGCAAGGTCCGCAAGTCTGATTTCAGTGGTGAAATTAAAGTTCCCTTCAGCGACCGCACCCGCACAATGGCCGTTACGGATGCCGAAGACCCGTTCGTAATCTTCACTGATACGACCTCCGGCAAGGAAACCACCGCGTGGCGGCGCGCTCCCCTGCTTGAAATGGACGGCGGCTGGGTCGTCGACTTCAACTACTCAAGCGTATTCCCCGCCCACTTCACCCCGTTTGGCACATGCCCCCGCCCCGTCGCGGAAAACATCATCGACGTAGAAATTCCCGCCGGCCAAAAGAAGCCGAACGAGACCTTCGATTCTGTGAACGCCTGACGACGCATTGAAGCATGGCACCGCGAGGCGTGGAGACGCGACGCCGCGAGACGAATAGCGGGCTCAAGGCCGCCTGACCACGAATTAAGACGGAGCGCCGCGAGACGTATAGCGGACTCAAGGCCGCCTGAAGACGCACAGAACAATCGACGTGGCTCATTTGAAGGCACACGCGAAGCGGCTAAAGGTTTCGATAACAAAAGCGGCGACCACCAAAGTGGTCGCCGCCTTTGCTTGTCTTTACCTATTCCTTAGGCGTCGTCTTTGCGATTGCCATTAGGAACTCAGCGTTGTTTTGCGTGTCCTTCAGCTTGTCAAGCACAAGCTCCAGAGCCTGCTGCTGCTCGAGGACGCCCAGTACGCGGCGTAGACGCCACATGATTGCGAGCTCTTCCTTCTTGAACAGCAGTTCCTCACGGCGAGTGCCCGAGGCGTTGACATCAACTGCCGGGTAAATGCGGCGGTCAGCAAGCTGACGCGACAGGCGTAGCTCCATGTTGCCGGTACCCTTGAACTCTTCGAAGATGACCTCGTCCATCTTGGAGCCGGTCTCAACTAGAGCAGAAGCAATGATCGTCAGGGATCCGCCCTCTTCGACGTTACGTGCCGCACCGAAGAACTTCTTCGGCGGGTACAGTGCCGACGCGTCCACACCACCGGACAGGATGCGGCCAGATGCCGGGGCTGCCAGGTTGTAAGCGCGGCCCAGGCGGGTCAGCGAGTCAAGCAGGACGACGACGTCGTGGCCGAGTTCAACCAGACGCTTTGCGCGCTCAATAGCGAGTTCAGCAACGATCGTGTGGTCAGATGCCGGGCGGTCAAAGGTAGATGCAATGACCTCACCCTTAACCGTGCGACGCATGTCGGTGACCTCTTCAGGACGCTCATCAACTAGAACGACCATCAGGTGCACCTCGGGATCATTTTGCGAAATCGCGTTAGCGATCTGCTGCATGATGATCGTCTTACCAGCCTTCGGCGGCGAAACGATCAGGCCACGCTGGCCCTTACCGATCGGAGCAACCAGGTCGATGACGCGCGGCGTGATTGCCTTCGGAGTGGTCTCCAAACGCAGGTGCTCATTCGGGTAAAGCGGCGTTAGCTTCGCAAACTCCGGACGGTTACCGGCCTTATCAACCGGAATGCCGTTCACCGAATCGACGGACACCAAAGCGTTGTACTTCTGGCGCTGACGCTCGCCTTCACGAGGCTGGCGAACCGAACCGACAACCGCGTCACCTGGACGCAGATTCCAGCGACGGACGTTACCAAGCGTTACGTAAACGTCGTTCGGGCCGGGCAGGTAGCCAGATGTGCGCACAAACGCGTGGTTGTTCTGCACATCAAGGATGCCCGCGATCGGAATCAGTACATCGTCCTCAGTGATCTCGGGTTCGCGATCATCACGGCGGCGCTTGTTGCGGTCACGGCCGCGGCGACGGCGCCCTCGATTATCACGATTATCATCGCGACGATTGTTACGGCGACGGTTATTGTGGCGGTCATTATCGCCACCATCGTGCCTGTTCGAGTCGTCGTCGCTGTCATCGTCATCAGCAGACGGTAGCTTGATGTCGTCCAACGACTTCTTTCGACCGTCGTGCTGGTCAGACTTGTGATCGGACTTCTTCGAGTCCTTTTGATCCATTTCCTTCTTGGTGGCCTTCAACTCGGCTTTCACGTCAAGTTGGATGGATTCCGGTGAACCTGCTTCAGCAGTGGCCGCGCGACGACGGCGCCTGCGTGGTTCACCATTGGAGTCACCAGAGTCGCCCTTGTCCTCGGACTTTTCGGCCTGCTTCTGCTGCTGGCGGTCCTTACCGCCCTGAGACTCTGAAGCGCCGTCCTTTTGGGAATCCGACTTCTGGTTTTCTGTGGTCTTAGGTGACGTCCCGCGTCCGCGGCGGGGCTTATCTCCCCTTGCTTCGCGAATCGCTGCGAGCAGGTCGGGCTTGCGCATCTTTGCGTAGTCTTGAAGACCCATTTCTTCAGCGACTTCGCGCAGTTCAGCAAGACGCATCTGTGAAAGTGGACGTCTTTTTTGTGTTGGGTTTTCGCTCAACGAATTTCCTCACTGGTGTTGCCATCGTGTGGCCGTGTGAATCTCTGCTCATTTAAGCAGGAGCGTTTCCATCAAAGAAAGCAGGAAAGAAAGAGACATCTGGGATGTGGATACATTCTTCCCTACACAAATAACGTGATGGAAGATTGAAAATGCTGATCGAGATCAGCTCCGGTTCAACTGAACCTGCCCTAAATAGTATCAGTTGTTTTTGTTCTTGGGAAATGGAGTGCGTCATTCGGCGCTTTCCAAACCCGCCAATTTGTCGCCGAAAATAGATTCTCGAGGGCGTAGCTGTGCAGGGTTGACGCCTCGAGCATCCTCACCCGAGGTTTTGGAGCCGGGCGCTAGTTGCTTCGGGAGGCCTCTAGGATGCTCGCGCCCTCAGCTGAGATTCCCGGACACTTCACAGTCCAGCCCGCAGCTTGAGCTTCTTCCCGCATGACCGGATCGAGCTCAGCGAGCACCAAAACCGTCGGTCCCGCCCCCGAAACAACAGCTGGCAAGCCCCGCCCTCGTAAATATTGAACGAGGTCATACGTAGCCGGCATGGCGGACGCACGCTGGGCTTGGTGGAGACGATCTTCGGTGGCGTCCATCAGGTATTCGGGTGACGCCACGCCGGCCATAATCAGGGACAGCAGCGATGCACGAGCAAGGTTGAAACGGGCGTCAACGTGCGGAACCTGGTCGGGCAGGGCCGCGCGCACTTCGGACGTTGACACCGAAAACTTGGGCGTCAACACGCACGCATTAATGCCGGAAGGCGGCGGGAGGACGATGCTGTGCGCAGTCCCGGATTCTTTCATCCACGAAAACGTGACTCCACCGAAGACGGCTGGAGCGGCATTGTCGGGATGCCCCTCGGCCTGCGTGGCGAGTTGGAAGACTTCGTCCATGGTCATGGAGTCCTCCCCCGCTAGACCGCGAGCGAGCATCAGGCCCGCAACGATTGCGGCTGCGGATGATCCCAGGCCGGAGCCGTGCGGGATCCGGTTGCGCGCGATCATGTGCAGGCCAACCTGGGAGGCGTCCAGGTAGTCCAGGCCACGGCGAACCGATCGGACGATGAGGTTGTCCTCCCCCGTCGGGACCGTGTCGGAGCCATGTCCGATTACTTGGACTAGCGTGTCACCAACAACTGCGCGGATCTCGACCTCGTCGAAAATTCGAAGCGCCATTCCCGCGTGATCAAAACCCGGTCCGATATTTGCAGACGTGGCTGGAACACGCACACGGACAAAGTCGTTGGTGAGCCGCATTTTAGTTAGTTGTCTCCTTCAACCCTCAAACTGGATTCTACCGCCTGAACGACCTTGGATTTGCCCAGTGCGTCGATAACGGCTTGCAAATCGGAATCCCGGGTTGTGTGCGTTGCGAGGACGATGTGTACGTCTTTGCCGGGCTCGGGCACATTCTGCTGGACGGTTAGCAGGGAAACTCCGTGGCGGGCAAAGATGCCAGCGACCTCTTCGAGCACGCCTGCGCGTTCTTCTACCTTGATACGCACCTGGTAGCGGGTTTGAGCTGAGCCCGGGTCAAGGATGGGAAGCTCTGCGTAGCGCGATTCGCGTGGTGCGTGGCCACCGTGAACCCGG
>FZPS01000184.1_pt18 | contig 61033 bp, 60 predicted proteins | sample 1817821 | NCBI WGS metagenome assembly FZPS01 (sample SAMEA104158645, study PRJEB21678) | metagenome | place: Germany | collected 2015-04-21 | reverse complement strand
ATTAAATGTTAGGCAAGATATGCGATTTCCATATTCCAGGGGTGAAACGAGTCTTTCTTTAATCTAGATCTGGCTTATTCACTAGCCTGTAGAATATGAAATTCGCTCAACTAGTAATATTTCTTTGAGTCTTTCCATTCATAAAGCTTATTCAGTATCTCACCGAAGCGCTGGAAGTGGACTACTTCCCTTTCTCTCAGCCAGCGTAGGGGATCTATTACATCCGGGTCATCTGCCAGGTCAATCAGGTGCTCGTAGGTAGCCCTGGCCTTTTGTTCTGCAGCTAAATCTTCTGTCAGGTCTGCTATAGGGTCGCCCTTGGACATAATATAAGCCGCGGTAAAGGGCACACCGGTGCCTGTGCCGGGCCAGGTTGCCCTGTCATGATCCGTATACCAGGATTCCGCTCCGGCTGCCTTAATCTCTTCTATGCTTGCACCCTTCATCAACTGGTGCACCATGGCTCCCACCATCTCGAAGTGAGCCAATTCTTCAGTACCAATATCATTAAGCATGCCTTTTGCTTCAGGGATAGGCATATGATGCCTTTGAGAAAGATATCTCAGCGATGCAGCCAGTTCTCCGTCAGGTCCTCCATACTGGCTTAATATGGCTGCAGCCATCTTTGGATTGGGCCTTTTTATTTTCACCGGATACTGTAATTTTTTCTCATATATCCACATACATCATACCCCCTATCCCTAATAAGATTCCCAGGGCCATGGATCATCAATCCATTGCCACCTGTTCTGATCGGCATTAGGTCCAAACCCAAAGTTAAGAAGCGGCCCGTATAACCGCTCATACTCTTTCTTCAGCGCTTCAATCTGTTTGACAAAAGTATTAAAATCGTTAATTGCCCTTTTATCACCTGGATGACTGTCCAGATACAGATTTAATTCCGCAGCAGCAAATTCGTAAGCTCTGATCCTGTCAAGAATCATCTCTCTCTGATCTTTCCTCATGCCCAGCCCCCCTGATGCTTCTTCTTTTCATAAGGCCTTACAAGTTCCGGGAACAAGGTGCCTTCTCTAAGAGCTTCTTCCGGGGAGAAAGCCCTTGTATATGTCTGAGGCAGAATATAGGCGCGGGCTAACATAAGGCCAGGCTGCGCAGGCATATGAGGCTGCCTGGGATCAGGAGCGGTATATCCTGCTTGATAACCGTAATACATAAAATTCGCACTCCTTCCTTATGGCACGATAGACGTTAGCATATCTTTGGTACTATCTTATTCTATATGCCCGGAAATGGTGCGAAATATATATGCATTAAAAAAGCAGCTGATTTCAGCTGCTTCATTAATTCTATCACATTTTTATTTCCATAAGCTCATCCAGCCTGGATAAGGACAATATTCTCTGCACTATCTTCTGAGGATATTCTAAAATCAGGTCTCCTCCTCTTTCCTTAACTCTTTTCAACAGGGTTATGAAAATACTTAAACCGGAGCTGTCCATAAACTCAACTTTTGCCAGGTTAACCACCGCTGACCTGTCGGTTTCCAATAAATTATTCAAGATGGTTTTGCGAATATCCTGTACGTTATTAAATGAAATATCGCCTTCCAGTTCTATAAATACTGTGTCGCCTTCGTGGTGTATTCTCATTTCTTCACTTCCTCGAGATATAATCCGCTGCTATAAATATATAAACGAATTATTACCTCTCAAACCTATATTATTAACACCCTTATCGCCTGCTGAACCGCTGCACAAGAGGCAGTTTTCCATCAAACCCCAATGTATGGGAGGTAATCTTCAATGGAGGAGGTGCCTGCCTGCGCTTGTATTCCATCCTATCTATCGTGTTTAATATCCTTATAACCAGGTCCCTTGGATAACCTTCCTGAACTATCTGATCTGCTGACATTTTTTTCTCAACGTACATATGGATTATTGCATCCAATACTTCGTAGTCGGGCAGACTGTCCTGATCCACTTGGCCGGGCCTTAGTTCAGCAGAAGGAGGCTTGGTTATGATGTTGACAGGAATTCTTTCCCCTTCCCTGTTAATATATCGGCATAACTTGTATACCATGGTTTTGGGAACATCTGCTATAGGGGCCAGACTGCCGCACATATCTCCATACATGGTAGTATAGCCCACTGCAAATTCCGATTTGTTGCTGGTGTTAACCAGCATATAGCCTTCCCGGTTGCTGATGAACATAAGCAAGTTGCCCCTTATCCGGGCCTGGATATTTTCTTCCGCCAAATCACCTTTTGTATCTTCAGTGCCATTTAACAGCTTTATGTAAGAAGCAAAAATATCCTCTATGGGCAGTTCCCTGTATTCGATTCCCAGATTTTCCGCTAATTGCGCCGCATCTTTCTTGCTGTGATCAGACGAATACCGTGAGGGCATATAAACGCCAAGTACATTCTCCTTGCCCAGAGCATCCACGGCTATACAGGCTGCTAAGGCAGAATCCAAGCCGCCGCTTAAACCCAGAAGGGTTTTTTTGAAGCCTGTCTTATGGAAATAATCACGAAAGCCCAATATCAATGCTTGATACAGCCAGGATATATTCTCCTCGGGAACGGCTAATGGACCATTGATAATACCAGTATCAAAAATAAGCATATCTTCTTCAAAGGTTTTTCCTAAATGTATCAGACTGCCATCCTGATCAAAAGCCATGCTGGAGCCATCAAATATCAATTCGCCATTTCCGCCAACCTGGTTAACTGACACTAATGGCACACCTAAATCTACTGTCATTTCGGAAAGAAATCTGATGCGGTTTTTTAAACCCTTGAAACAGTAGGGATATGGTACAAGGTTGATGTAGATATCCGGAACTTCATCGGCTGCTGCATTGGCCTTAATTTCATCATCCAACAATACCCCGATTTTTTTCTCCCCGAATTCCAGCAGACCCAGTTGACCTGTATGTGCAATTATTTGCCCGTTTTCTATAAGCAAAGCTTTTTTCCCATCTTTACCGAATGTGGGCAATGATAAGCCCAGCCCCAACAGCACACCTATGCCTGATGCATAGGGTAGGAATTTGTTAAGTGCTTCTCGGCAAGCTTCTGTAAACTCCGGACGATGGGGCAGGTCATAAAGCGGGTTTCCGGCCAATGCTGAAACAGGAAAAACAAGCAGTTCAGCCTTCTTGTTCCGGGCTTTTTCTACAAAAGAAACCATTTTACTTATATTACCTTCAAAATCACCGACAGTTGAGTTGATTTGAGCCAGTGCTATCTTCATGCGATGCATCTCCTGTTATCTGTTTATAAACTCGATTACCTGTTCTTTCATTTTATCTGCGCTGCATTCTGCAGTATGCCTGATCTGTTTTTCCTTAAGTCCCTGCAGAGGTTTGGGTATGGCCAGGCCCGATGCCTCAGCCAGTTGGTTCAAAAGCTCAATTTCATCATCAGATCCCTCAACTTCAAGGGCATTAAGCACATCACCTGGGAACTTGAATGGGCTGGCAGTGGATGCCAGAACTGTAACAGTATCATCGCCCGTTTCTCTGCGATACTCATCATATACCCATTTGCCCACCGCAGTGTGAGGGTCCATGGTATAACCGGTGCTTTTGAATGTGTTCCCAATTGAATCCAGAGTTTGTTCTTCAGTTGCATAGCCGCCCCACATCATGGACTGGAGTTTTTTCAGTGCTGCTTCATCTATGCTGTAGTACCCCTCTTTATTTAACTTTGCCATCAGGCTGCCAAGCTTTTTATCATCCCGGTCACAAAGCTCATATAACAGGCGTTCCAGATTGCTGGACACCAGTATGTCCATGGAGGGGGATATGGTTTGGTAAAATGTTCGCCTCTTATCATAAACACCGGTGCGTATGAAATCGGTCAAAACATTGTTGCTGTTGGATGCACATATCAGACGGTTGACTGGCAGTCCCATCTCTCTTGCATACCAGGCAGCCAGTATATTGCCAAAATTCCCTGTAGGAACAACTATATTAATGGATTTGCCAAGAGATATTCTGCCTTCTTTAACCAAATCCAGATAGGCTGAAAAGTAGTATACTATCTGCGGGACCAGCCTTCCCCAATTAATGGAGTTGGCTGATGAAAAACGCAAGCCTCTTTGCTCCATCTCCTTCAGCAGCTGTGCATCCTGAAAGATGAGCTTGACTCCTGTTTGAGCATCATCGAAATTGCCCTTTACGGCTGCTACAGAAACATTATCCCCTTCCTGGGTTATCATCTGAAGCTTCTGCATATAGCTTACGCCTTCCAGGGGATAAAACACTAGAATACCGGTGCCGGGCACATCCTTAAAGCCTTCCAGGGCAGCCTTTCCTGTATCCCCGGAAGTTGCCGTAAGAATTATTATTTTACGTTTGTCGCCAGTTGACTGCAGTGCCGTCGTCATCAAATACGGGAGTATCTGCAGGGCCATGTCCTTGAAGGCGCAAGTAGGCCCGTGCCACAGTTCCAGGACATGCAAATCCTCTTCCAGCTCTTTGACAGGTGCAATGGCTGATGAAGAGAACTGAGTGCCATAAGCCCTATCTACACAAAAAGACAATTGGTTTTCGCTGTAATCAGTCAGATATAAGGACAGAATTCTTTTGGCACGCTGCCGGTAATCAGCTGAAATTAAGGCTTCCAGTTCTTTCTTGCTTATCCTGGGAATGCTTTCCGGAACAAATAAACCGCCTTCAGATGAAAGGCCCTGTTTGATCACTTCCATAGAAGTCATGCTCAACTTATTGTTTCGGGTGCTGTGATACTTCATCTTATATTCTCCAATCTTTCAATTGTTCATTGGTAACCAGGTATTCTAACATTTGGTATAATTATAACCCAAGGCTGCATCACCCGCAACAGAAGCAAAGTCAGCAGCAAAGACTATTTAAAAAAACTTTCCCGCCAGGTATGACGGGAAAGCTCTGTAAATATTTAAACTGGAAGGCTCACAAAAGAAGCCAAGGAAAACTCCCTCGGCTTCTGCTATCTGCTCTGCATTTATCAGGCGATGTATTCCTGTAAAAATGCAGGTACGCTCTCAGGGTTTCCGTTCATGGTAATAAAGAACTTGACATTAAATCTATCAGATAACTTCTTTATATTGAAAAGGAAGCGTTTGATTTCTTCCAAATCTCCCTTGCCTATATCCAATAAGTTATCAATGTAAATTTGGTCGGTATCGTAATTTCGAGCTATCAATCCAGATATGAAGCCGTAGAATTCATTCAGCTTGTTGATTCCAAATTCCCTGGTGTTCACGTATCGGATCTGGTAGTTAAGATCAATCATATGACGATTACCGCCGTTAACGAAAACAATCTCGCCTTTGCAGTCCTCAAGGGCTTTGTTTGCCATATCAATCACCGTTCTGGTCTTTCCCGTGCCCTTGGGACCAATGATAAACTTTATCATATTGACCGCCTCCCAGTCTATATACTTTTATTTAATTCAATTATAACATAGGCATAATTTTCTTGCTATAGAAAAAACCTTTTGACAGCAAAATATAACATCTCATTCCTATCCTGTCCAATAAAATATAAAATATTACATTATTTGGAGGCAGTGTTATTATTTAGACTCGCCAATTTTACTTCTTTTTCGCCTTCTTTTTCCTCAGCGATGTATCCAAAATTGCCTTGCGGATACGGATGCTCTGCGGCGTTACCTCTACCAGTTCATCATCATCGATAAACTCCAGGGCTTCCTCCAAAGTCATTATCTTTGGCGGAACCAGCCGCAGGGCTTCGTCAGATCCTGCAGCGCGCATGTTGGTTACATGCTTCTTTTTGCATACATTTACTTCAATATCTCCCGGCCTGTTGTTTGAGCCTACAACCATGCCTTCGTAAACCCTGTCTCCGGGTTTAATAAACATCTGTCCTCTTTCCTGTGCATGAAAAATCCCATAGGTAACTGCTTCACCGGTTTCAAAGGCAACCAGGGAACCTTGGTGCCTGGCGGCTATTTCACCTTTGTAGGGCTGATAACCGTCAAATATGGAATTAATAATTCCTTCTCCCCTGGTGTCGCTTAAAAACTCAGAACGATATCCAAACAGGCCTCTGGCGGGAATGGAAAATTCCAGTCTTACATTGCTGCCTTGGCTGTTCACCATATTCACCAGTTCTCCCTTTCTGGAGCCCAGTTTTTCAATTACCGTGCCTGCATATTGTTCTGGCACATCAACAACTACCCTTTCCATGGGTTCGTGGAGCTTTCCGTCAATTTCCTTGTAAATTACAGAGGGCTTGGACACCTGGAACTCATATCCCTGCCTACGCATATTTTCGATTAGAATTGAAAGATGCAGCTCCCCTCTGCCTGACACCTTAAAAGCATCCGGAGAATCGGTTTCCTCCACCTTCAGGCTTACGTCAGTATAAACTTCTTTGAACAGCCTGTCCCGCAGATTCCGGGAAGTTACGTATTTCCCTTCCTGCCCTGCAAAGGGGCTGGTGTTTACGGAAAAGGTCATGGAAATGGTGGGTTCGGAAATATTTACAAAAGGCAGAGGCTCAGGGTGGTCAGCATCGCATATGGTTTCGCCGATCTGAATTCCTTCCACGCCTGAAACAGCTACGATATCTCCAAGTTGAGCAGTTTCCACGGGTATTCTTTTCAGACCTTCAAACTGATAAAGATTGGTAATTTTAACCTTGCGCTGATCTCCGTTCACATTGCAGAGCAAAGCTTCCTGGCCGACTTGAATCCTGCCTCTCTCTACCTTTCCTATTGCGATTCTTCCCACATAATCGTTGTAATCAACGGTAGACACCAGCATCTGCAAAGGTGCATCCAATTCACCAGCTGGGGCAGGAATATGCTTTTCAATTACCTCGAACAAGGGCTGCATGTTCCTGCCCTTCTGGTTTGCATCCAGGGAGGCGGTGCCCTCTTTGGCCGAAGCAAAAACAAAGGGACAGTCCAGCTGGGATTCATCTGCTTCCAGTTCTATAAACAGATCCAGGACCTCATCAATTACTTCATCAGGTCTGGCTTCCGGTCTGTCAATTTTGTTTATAACAACAATAACCGGCAGTTTTTGTTCCAAAGCATTTTTCAGCACAAATTTAGTCTGAGGCATGGGACCCTCAAAAGCATCTACCAGCAAAAGCACCCCGTTTACCATTTTCAGAACACGCTCTACTTCGCCGCCAAAATCAGCATGCCCAGGTGTATCTACAATATTTATCTTGAGGCCATTATAATGGATGGCAGTATTTTTGGAGAGAATTGTAATGCCTCTCTCCCGTTCCAGCTCGTTGGAATCCATAACCCGTTCCGCTACCTGCTGGTTTTCACGGAACACACCGCTTTGCCGCAGCATTTGATCCACCAAGGTGGTTTTGCCGTGGTCAACATGTGCAATTATGGCTATATTGCGTATATCCTTCCTTACAAACATACAGTTCCTCTTTCCTTCATGCGAATGAATATTAACAAACTATAATAATAACACATGAAGGTTTATGTCAACAAGATACGCTTTAAAATTTCATCTCTTTTTTTTCTTACCTTTTCAAAATCCATCGCCTGAATATAATATTTCTCCCTCTCTCCATGTACTTTCTTAGCTTTTGCCAGGTGGCCAATTGCCAAATCCAGAAGCTCATAAAAGCGCTGTTCTGCCTGCTGCCTTTCCTCCTCATATTCATCCAATACATCTTTTTCGATGCAGAGATTCAGATCAATTTCATCAACTATATTCATGCCGTCAATATTGCCGGGATCAAAATGATAGGGCGGGCTGATGTTTACAACAGCAATTTTTTCAGCCGGTATAATGAGCATATCCAGCTTATCAGGCTCAACAGGACAATGATACTGCTCCGTGTATAATCCTACCTCTTCCGCTGACCCGGCAAGCTTTGCAATCATCTCTTTTACACCGGTGCCGGGCTGGCCCTTGATGGTATATACTTTAATATTCTTGCCTATCAGCGTTTCCTTATAATCCATCACTCCTTTGGGTGTCAAAGCAGACGCAAACATATGCCTGGCCTGAGGGGCTGTATTATAATTGGGTACAATACCTTTCAGTACGCTTTCGGTCAGCATCTTTGATATACGGTTATATTTTTTTGGGTCTAAGGATTCATTCACATACCACTTCCACTGATCATATGCCAATTTTGCCTGCTTCAGCAGATAAAAGGCAGTTTTGAATTGCATGCTCCCCTTCTTGTTTAATCTCATTATTTCCGGTTTGTAAGGCTCAAGCTTTGAGGCATCCCAAAAGTCTCCCAGGTTAATTATTTCATCTGCCGCGCCTGGAACCTCAGGATCAAAGATATGGGGAGCAGTACCGTCAAGCAAGGCTACGCCCAGTGCTGGAATTACCACACTGTCAAGGGAATCCGGGTCGCTGGCACAATGAAAATGCTCGACATCATACCCCCTATTCACCACCTCTTCGCTGATGCTGTTCATAAAGGTGGACTTTCCTACTCCAGGACCGCCTTTTATGATAAAAATCCTAGTTGTTGCAGGAGCTGTCATGTGTTCAAAAAGAAAATAAGGACCTTTGGTTGTATTCCCGCCGGGAAACATTTTTCTGATTTTGCCTTTATCAGTCACTTTTACTCCTCCTAACCTTTGTAAAATCCGTTCATATTTATAGTATGTGTTAATAGAACAATTTGACTATACGCCAAATAAAAGAAAGCCACCCTCTGTCATGGTGGCTTGAGCTTCCTGAAGCTTTATGAACCGGCCTGGTATTTTAATTGCTACCGTATCTCAGTTACCTGATAGCCAATGTCATCAATTGTGTCTATTATGTTCCTGTCAGCTATTTCGTAATCTGCTTCTATAACAGCCTTTTTGGATTCCAGGTCTACCTTGACATCCCTTACCCCATCAAGTTCCTGCAGAGCTTCCTTTACATGCCTTACGCAGTTGTGGCAGGTCATTCCTTCTATGAATACGGTTTTCGTCATATACCCTCCATCCTTTCTTTTAATATGTGAGCGAATGCTTATTTTAATGCACAGGCTTGAATCTTTTAAGCCTCAGCGCATTTGTCAATACTGATACCGAGCTGAATGCCATAGCCGCTGCAGCAATCATTGGATTCAGCAGAGGGCCGCCAAAGAGATATAAGAGCCCTGCAGCTATGGGTATTCCAGCCGTGTTATAAGCAAATGCCCAGAACAGGTTCTGTTTAATGTTCCTAATCGTCTGCTTGCTTAACTGTATTGCAGTGGGCACATCCATCAAATCACTTCTCATCAGCACTATGTCGGCAGATTCCATGGCGACATCGGTGCCGGATCCTATGGCAATTCCAATATCAGCCTGGGCAAGCGCAGGAGCATCGTTAATTCCGTCACCCACCATGGCTACTTTCCTGCCTTCCTCCTGCAGCTCTCTAACTGCATCAGCCTTATCCTGGGGCAGCACTTCTGCCAGTACCCGGTCAATTCCGGCCTGTCTGGCTATTGCCTGAGCAGTTCTCTTGTTGTCACCAGTTATCATAACCACTTCAATGCCCATTTTGTGCAGTACGTCAATTGCATGACGGCTGCTTGCCTTTAGTACATCAGCTACAGCAATGATGCCTGCCAGTTCGCCGTCTATAGCAATAAACATTGGGGTTTTTCCTTCTTCTGCCAGGCGGTCGGATTTATCCTGCAGTGTAATCCTGACTCCTTTTTCATCCATCAGTTTTTTATTGCCCAGCAGCATATTCCTGCCCTGTATGCTTACCCGGATACCGCGGCCGGGCAAAGCTTCAAAGTTTTCCGGCTGAAGCAGTTCCAGGTTTCTCTCCTCCGCCTTTTTAATTATGGCCTCACCCAGGGGATGTTCTGATCCTTTCTCTGCAGATGCCGATAATCTGAGCAGCTCTGTTTCATCTGCTCCTTCTGCAGTTATAATGTCTGTCACTACGGGCTTTCCTTCGGTTAAGGTGCCTGTTTTGTCAAATACTATGGTTTTAATCTTATGAGCAGTTTCCAGCGCCTCTCCTCCTTTTATCAGCACACCGTGTTCCGCTCCCTTGCCGGTGCCAACCATGATGGCCGTAGGAGTAGCCAGCCCCAAGGCACAGGGACAAGCTATTACCAGCACTGAAGTAAAAATGGTAAGTGAGAATGCCGCTGACTGGCCGGATAAGTACCAGGCCAGCCCGGCTGTTATGGCAATGGCAATTACTATAGGCACAAAATATCCGGAGATTATGTCTACCATTTTGGCAATAGGCGCTTTGGAACCCTGCGCTTCTTCAACCAGTCTTATAATCTGTGCCAAGACCGTATCCTTGCCGACCTTTTCGGCGCGGAACTGAATAGTTCCGTTTTTGTTGATGCTGGCGCCTACTACCTTGCTGCCAACATGTTTTTCAACTGGTATGCTTTCCCCGGTCAGCATAGACTCATCCACCGAGGTCCTGCCCTCCACTACTACGCCGTCCACCGGTATCTTTTCTCCGGGCTTGACGAGTATGATATCGCCGGGTTCAACCTCATCTATGGGAAGAATGATTTCCCTGCCGTCCTGGATTACGGTTGCCGTTTTAGGTGCCAGGCCCATTAATTTTTTGATGGCTTCCGAAGTCTTGCCCTTGGCAACCGCTTCAAGATATTTTCCAAGGAGTATAAGGGCAATTATGGTTCCGGCACTTTCGACGTATAAATCATGAACATATTCTACATGTCCATTCCATATCTGGTATATGGCATATATTCCATATAAAACCGCAGCACTGGTACCGATGGCAATCAAAGAATCCATATTGGGATGCCCTCTGAACAAGCGGCTGAACCCGACCGTATAAAACTTATAGCCTGCTATCAGAGATGGAATGACAAGAAGCAGCTGCAGCAAACCAAAGTTAAGCGGATTTTTGTCAGGGGATACAACGGAGGGCAAAGGCAGCCCTGCCATGTGGCCCATGGATACATACATGAGGGGAATGGTGAAAACAATTGCTGTAATAAACCTTCTCCAAAGTGCCTTAAGCTGTTTTTCCCTACGCTCGGCATCCCGATCTTCCTGTTCCTCGCTCACAATATCCAGGGCTTGATATCCGGCTTTGGCCACCGCACTTTTAATTTCAGATAATCTTACCTTTGAAGAATCATAAACCACTTTAGCCTTTTCTGTTGCCAGGTTCACATTTACTTCCTGAACCCCGTCCAGCTTTCCGATAACCCTTTGCACTGCATTGGAGCAGGAAGCGCAGGTCATGCCGGAAATAGGCATAATTACCTCACGTATGCGCCTATCCTCTTCTTCTTTCGCTCCATACCCGGCTTTTTCAACAGCAGCCTTTATCTGATCCAGGTCAACCAGCGATTCATCAAATTCTATAACCAGCTTTTCCGTTGCCAGGTTTACATCGGCTGACCGAACGCCCTTAAGTTTTCCTACGCTCCGCTCAACGGCTCTTGCACAGGAGGCACATGTCATGCCGCTTATATTCAATGTGTTCTTCATAAATGCTTCACCACTTTATTTCGCGTATTTATCGATTAATTCAATTACCTCGTTTATCTTTTCTTCACCGTTCCCTTTTTTAAAGGCTTCCTGAACGCAATGCCTAATATGCTGATCAATTGTCATTAAATTAGCCTTTTTCAGTAAAGCCTGCGCAGATAAAATCTGCTTGGAAATATCCACGCAATAGCGGTCTTCCTCAACCATGCGTATTATGCCTTCCACCTGCCCCTTGGCTGTCTTGAGCAGGTTCAATACCCGTTTCTTATCTTCCTCTAACAAGAATAACACCACTTTCTCCTGTTATACCCCCTCCCCACGTGGGGTAGGGTTATGTTTATATTATACACCTAACTGGCAATTAGTCAAGCAAAGTATGTAAAATACTTATGCATTCCTGCTTACTGACCGTTGTTATATGAAATGTTTTCCGGAGAGAAGGACAGCACAAGCTTGTCCCGGCTGCTTTTGAACTGGCGGAGCTTTACTCCGGCTTTTTCCAGCATTTTTTTGGAAGCTATAACACTGTCGGTATCGGCATATTTGTCGCTCAGGTAAATTATTTCCTTGATGCCTGCCTGAATGATGGCCTTGGTACACTCATTGCATGGAAACAAGGTTGTATAGATCTTGTTGCCCTCAAAGGAAGCAGTGCGGTTGTTCAAAATGGCATTCAGTTCAGCATGTACAACATAAGGATATTTAGTATCCAGAAACTCCCCGTCACGGACCCAGGGAAATTCATCGTCTGAGCAGCCAAAGGGAAGGCCGTTATAGCCTACGCTCAGGATCCTGTTGGTTTTACGGTCCACAATGCAGGCCCCTACCTGGGTTCCGGGATCCTTGCTCCTTTGTGCAGATAAAAGTGCAATGCCCATAAAGTATTCGTCCCAGGAAATATAATCTTCACGCTTGCTCAATATTATTCATCTCCTTATTGTTGGTTTAGTCTGCAAATATGTGCGATTAATATTTTATATTACTGCATCTTTCGAAAAATTTCCATATAAACAATATACCCGAAACCAGGTGTGTTAACTGAATAATTGCATTTCGTCATTTGTTATGACATAATATTCTTCAGGAGGTGTAATATGTGGTGATAGAGAGAAAAATCCGCCTTCACAGCCTGACTGATATCAAAGATTTCATCATTCTGGCCAGCAAGTATAAATGTGATGTTAAGATAAAGACTAAGAATAAGATTGTAGATGGAAAAAGCATGATGGGAATAATATCGTTGTTGCGCCATCAACCGCTTACCGTTGTTGCCAAGGGCGATGACGCTGATGACTTTGCAGGACAATTGGACAGAACTGATTTCAAAATACAGTAAAAAAAGTATCTCAGGCAAAATGGGATACTTTTTCGTTTTAAATAAATTAAAGAAGTGAGACAAGCCGTAAGCCGAGTTCTGTCGTGAATGATCATCTGTCTAGGCCTGTTGTTGCCAACAGGCTCAAGCGACCTTTCCCGGGACGCGACGGGCCGCCGCTTTAATGTCCCCTACCAGGTCTTGCTCCGGATGGGGTTTACATAGCCATTCCAGTCGCCTGGATGCTGGTGAGCTCTTACCTCACCTTTCCACCCTTACTCTCCGAAAGTCAGCTGACTTCCGGAAAGCGGTATTTTTCTGTTGCACTTTCCTTGGAGTCGCCTCCACTGGGTATTACCCAGCACCCTGCCCTGCGGAGCTCGGACTTTCCTCGTCTGCCTTTAAGGCAGCCGCGATCATTTGGCTTACTCACTTCTTATTCACTTGTTCGGGAATACTATATTAACACAAGCTATTTCACAAGATCAACTGGGAATATCATCCTCAACTTCCCTGTAATAAAGAATTCTGCCGCAGTTTTCGCATTCTACGATTCTGTTTCCATCCTTAACCCTTTTTACAACCAGGGAGGCCAGGCTCATAAAACAACCATCGCATTGATTGTCCGTTAACAGCGAAATTACCGGCGATTTGCTGGCCTTTATATTCTTGTATTTAGCCAGCAAAGATTTGCTGATGCCTTCTCCAATCTTGTCCCTCTGCTTTTTAAGCTTGAGCAGCTCTTCATTGATCTTCTTAACCTCGGCATCATAATCCTTTTTCACATCCAGATATTCATTTTTGGCATCGGCCACTTTACGCCTTATATCATCCAGCTTCTTCTGAAAATTTTCATGCTCCTGCCTGATTCTTTTGAGTTCCTCTTCCTTTTTGCGAATGCTGTCATTCAATACTAAACCTTCTTTGGTTATCTCTTCCAGCTCCTGCACAGATAAGACATCATCGGATTTCAGCTTTTCCAGCTGAGCTTGAATTCTATCATTAAGGCTGTTGAATTCTGCTTCCAGCTTTGCAAGCAAATCAAGCTTCTTATCTGCATTATCATCCATATGCAAAAGGTTTTTTTCCTGTTTCAGCAGGTAATTCTTTATCTTCAACAGTTTCTGGCGCGAATCAGAGTTCTTTTTTTCCATAATGTATTGATCCATCTGCAAGTCCAGCTCCTGATATTTCCATAAGGTTTCCAGTCGATTCATATCTTGCATCCTCCTTCGGTTATGATGAAAAGGAATAAGCCAAGCTTATTCCTTTAACCTTCTCAGACATTTTCCATAATCTTCAGACGAAATAATCTCTATATCATATTGTAAAACATCGAACCAGTTTTGTAAACGCTGTTTTAGTGCTGCCATAGCAGGATATTCAGTAGTGAAATGGCCAAACACTGCCATAGCCATATCGGTATCCAATACCGTTAACATATCGTGATATTTGGCTTCGCCGGTGACAAACAAGTCTGCTCCGGCTTCCCGGGCGGTTTGAATCAGATCTCCGCCTGCTCCTGCGCAGGAAGCTACAGTTTCAATTTCCTTTTCAGGATCGCCAATAAAATCCACCTTATCTGCATCCAAAGCATTTCTAATCTGTTTCAGATAAGCTTCCAGAGTCTGTTTTTCAGGCAGCCTGCCTATGCGGCCAAAGGAAGGCTTTTCACCCTCTAAGGTTAAAGGCCTGACCTCTTTCAGCCCCAGCAGCTCTGCCAACTTGTCATCGGTGCCGCCCTGGGCCTTGTCAAAGTTGGTATGGGCAGCATAGACAGAGATTCCGGATCTGATCAAAGCCGCTATCTGAGCCCCTGTAATGGTATTGTCTGTCAGGGATTTAACCGGCTTAAACAATACAGGATGATGGCAGATAATGAGATTAACTTCCTTTTCAGCTGCTTCCCTTATCACTTCGGCAGTTACATCTAAAGTTACCATAATTTTTTTTACGATTTGATTTCCGCTTCCTACCAAAAGACCAACGTTATCCCAGGATTCTGCCAGCTGGGGAGGGGCTATTTCTTCCATCAGCTTAATAATATCATTTACCCGATATGGCAATTATAAACCTCCTTATATTGCCTGTATTTGTCTCTGAACTGCTGCAGGCGCTCTGCAGCTGAATCGGACTTTCCCCTTTCCAGTTGCCTCATAATTTGGGCCAAATGATCCATTTTTCCCTCTATCCATTCCTTCAGTAAGGGATGCTTCTTTTCAATCAGTTTCCAGCCAATATCATAATAGATTTCGTTCTTATAGCCTGAAGCGGCAGGATCAGGAACGGCGACGATGACCTCATATATCCTGCGGTCTTCCTTCGCCAGATCCTCATCCGCAATATCAAACCCGTTATTTAAAAGCCAGCGGCGAAGTTCCGCCTGGCCTGTCATAGGCTGAAGAATTAACGCATCAGCAGCAATTGCTGCTTCTCTGCCCTCATTTATTATATCACTGATTAATACACCGCCCATGCCGGCAATTATTATAATATCGGCTTCTCCGGGCGAAAGCACAGACAAGCCGCTGCCAAGCCTTGTTTCAACACATTCTTCCAAGCCATGTTCACGAATCAACTGCCTGGCTTTGTCCAAAGAACCGGCACTTATATCCGCGGCTATGGCTCGTTTGATTCGCTTATGCTGTATTAGATATATGGGAATATACCCGTGATCAGTGCCGATATCGGCCAGTGTATGGACAGGCGGCACCAGCCGGGCAACAGCGTTAAGCCTTGCACTTAGTTTCATTTTCCTTTCGCAAAGCTCCCTGACTATTTTTTTAGCAAATAATCCCTCACAAACAAAAAACACCGTGGTGCTCGGTGTCTTCCTGAAGATATAATTTATGTCTGGTATATTGGTGGGCCTTCAGGGATTCGAACCCCGGACCGACCGGTTATGAGCCGGTTGCTCTAACCGCTGAGCTAAAGGCCCAGGCATAAAAATATTATATATCATAGGCTTTCTGTAGTCAACAACAAAATTTAACAGCAGCAAATGCTGACATTTGCTGCTGTTAATCTAAGTAATCCTTCAGTTTCTTGCTTCTGCTGGGATGGCGGAGTTTTCTCAAGGCCTTTGCTTCAATCTGCCTGATTCGCTCCCTGGTTACATTAAACTCCTTGCCCACTTCTTCCAATGTGCGGGCTCTGCCGTCATCCAAGCCAAATCGCAGTCGCAGCACCTTCTCTTCACGGCTGGTCAGGGTATCCAGCACATCCATCAATTGCTCTTTAAGCAAGGTAAAGGCGGCTGCTTCTGCCGGAGCAGGAGCATCATCATCGGGTATGAAATCTCCCAGATGACTGTCTTCCTCTTCGCCTATAGGTGTTTCCAGAGACACAGGTTCCTGGGCAATTTTCATAATTTCCCGAACCTTTTCCTCCGGTATGCCCATTTCGGCTGCAATTTCTTCCGGTTGAGGCTCTCTGCCATATTCCTGGAGAAGCTGCCGTGAAACACGGATCAGTTTATTTATGGTTTCCACCATATGAACCGGAATACGAATGGTTCTGGCCTGATCAGCAATGGCACGGGTAATTGCCTGGCGGATCCACCATGTGGCGTAGGTGCTGAATTTGAATCCTTTTTTATAGTCAAACTTTTCAACCGCCTTGATCAGGCCCAGGTTTCCTTCCTGAATTAAATCCAGGAAGAGCATTCCCCGCCCCACATATCTCTTGGCTATGCTGACTACAAGCCTGAGATTGGCTTCCACCAATTTGCGTTTAGCTTCTTCATCCCCTTCTGCCATCCTTTTTGCCAGCTCAACTTCTTCTTCGGCTGTCAAAAGAGGAACCTTTCCAATTTCCTTTAAATACATGCGCACAGGATCATCTATGCTTATACCTTCAGGAAGGTCGAGATCATCATCCTTATCTTCAGCGGTGTCATCATCGCTGGTTTCATCCATAATATCTATGCCGAGGGATTCCAGGGTTTCATATATCTTTTCAATTTGTTCCGGCTGAAGATCTACTTCTTCGAGCATGTCCATTATTTCCTTATAAGTAAGGACTCCCTTTTCTTTACCCTTCTCAATAAGTTCCTTTACCTTCTTTTTGGCATCTGCACTACTCACGCAATTCCCTCCTTTCCGATTTATAGGCATTCAACCTGAGGTTGAGTTCTTCCATTTCCTTTAACAGGGATTTATATCTGTCCGGATCAGAAATACCTTTCTGATCCATGGCATTGATTTCGTCTTTTATTTCCTGTCTCTTCTTTGCCAGTATTCCCATCTCAACTTGATTGAGACAGTCATCTATATAGGCATCTATGTTATCATACTCCAGTTTCTGCTCAAATATTTCTACCAATTTCTTTATGTCATTTTTGTCTTCCAGGTAACTGAGCACCAATGCCTCGCTTACATCTGCCTTTCTGTCAAGCAAACCTTTTACAATGTCCACCACTTTCTGATGCAGAGGCTCCTGCAGGGTAAGGCCGTTCAGCCTTTGCAGAATTTTTTCCGCATTGTTTTTTCCCTGTACCATCAGGTTCACCAAATGAGCCTCTGCCCTGATATATCCAGGTTTTAAGATAACCGGCTGTATTATGTTTTTATTATACCTATAATTACCAGTCCTATTCCTTGGTATCCTTTTTTGCAGCTTTCTCTGTGCCTCAACCTTGGCAATCTGATCATATATAGCCCGGGCTCGTATGCCCAACAGGGACTCCAGTTCCCTAATGCACGCATCTCTCTCTATATGGTTGTCCACATCCGCCAGCACATGGGCCGCGTCAGTGGCAAAACCAACCTTGCCTTCGGTGGTATTAAGGTCATATTTCTGCCTTAGTACGGACAGCTTGAAGTTAAGCAGGGAAAGGCTTTTATCCATAAGTTTCCGGAAGTATTCCGGCCCGTATTCTTTTAAAATATCATCCGGATCAAGGTTGTTTGGGAACTGCATGACCCGGACTCTGCAACCTGCTTGCTTAAGAATATCCAATGCGCGCATGGCAGCCTTTTGCCCGGCTTCATCACCATCATAGGCCACATAGATTTCGGATGCATATCTCCGCATTAGCTTCGCCTGTTCCGGTGTAAGCGATGTTCCCAAAGAGGCTACAGCCTGGGGGAAACCATATTGGTGAAGGGCAATTACATCCATGTAGCCTTCCACTATGATCAGATATTCCAAGGGCCTGACTTTGGCTGCCAGGTTAAGCCCGAATAAATTAAAGCTTTTATTAAATACCGGGCTGTCGGAAGAATTCAGATATTTGGGCATGGAGTCATCCATAACCCTGCCGCCAAACCCCAGCACCATGCCCCGTGTATTAATTATGGGAAACATGACCCGGTTTCTGAACCGGTCATAGATTCTCCCTTTTTCAGCGCTTTCAACCACAATACCGGCATTAATAAGCTGCTGATCAGTATAACCCAGTTTATTAAGATAATCTCGGGCGGCCTCCCAGCTGTCTGGAGCAAACCCAAGCCCGAAGCTTCGTATGATATCCATGCTCAGGCCCCGGGAACGAAGATAATCCAGTGCCTGTTTTCCTTCAGTGCCTATCAGCATCTGATAATAAAATTTTGCACATTCCCTGTTGATTTCAGCTATCAGCTGCTTTTCGTCCTGCTTTTGCTGATAAACCGCCTGATCGGACATTTCCGGCAGAGGGATGCCGACCCGTTCTGCCAGATGTTTCATAGCTTCGGCAAATTCCATCCGTTCAATGGCCATTATAAAGGAAACAACATTGCCTCCTTCGCCGCATCCAAAACAATGGTATAATTGTCTCTCTGGAGACACATGGAAGGAGGCAGTCTTTTCACTATGAAACGGACAAAGTCCGAAATATCCTCTCCCACTGGGTTTTAATGTTATATATTCACTGACAACGTCTACGATGTCATTCCTGGATACCACTTCGTCTATCCAGTCTTCCGGCAACCAAGGCATATAGGCTTCACCTTTTTCTGATATATATGTTCGCCAAAACCACAAATTTTCCTTCTTTTTTCGGAATTTAATTTTTTCCGTCTAAGGATGAAGCAGGTATAAAGTTTAAAGCTGTTTCCAGGAAGACGGCATAAACAACTTGTTAAAAAGGCGTACGGCATACCTGTCTGTCATGCCGGCTATGTAATCACACACAGCCTGTTCCTTTCCATAGAGAGGAATGTGCCTTGCATACTCTGCCGGGAGTTTTTCAGGATATTTCATAAAATAATTGAACAATTCTTCCAATACATACATGGCTTTGCTTTCCTCTGTTTTGGCAAAGGAATCAATATATACCCTTTCAAACATGAAATCACGCAGTTTTTCGGTTGCCTGCCCGACTTCCGGGCTCATGGATATTCTATCCTTGCCCTGGCTGTAGTATATAACATCCTTAACCATGGTATCTATCCGGTCAGTATGGGTGTCTCCCAAGACTTCAGTGCAATCTTTCGGCAGGTCCTCCTTGGAAATAATTTTTGCCCGGATAGCATCGTCAATATCATGATTGATATAGGCGATCCGATCGCTTATGGATAAAATCTGTCCTTCCAGGGTAGCAGGTTTGCCCGACTTTGTATGATTCAATATGCCGTCCCGTACCTCCCAGGTAAGATTCAGCCCGCTGCCTCCTTCTAAAACGTCCACTACACGCAGGCTGTGCTCGTTATGTTTGAACCCGTTGGAGAGAACTTTGTTCAGCAGCCGTTCCCCGGTATGGCCGAAGGGAGTATGCCCCAGGTCATGGCCAAGGGATATGGCTTCTGTCAAATCTTCGTTGAGGCGCAGGGCACGGGCAATGGTACGGGCAATCTGAGAAACTTCCAGGGTGTGGGTTAAGCGGGTCCGATAGTGGTCTCCCTCCGGGGATATAAACACCTGAGTCTTATGCTTTAAGCGCCGAAAGGATTTGCAATGCAGAATTTTATCCCTGTCCCGCTGAAATTCCGTGCGTATTTCACATGGTTCAGAAGGATACCTGCGCCCCCTGCTCTTGCTGCTCTTAGCTGCCAGGGGCGATAATGTCATCTCCTCCAGCCTCTCCAGCTCTTCCCTGATCATTTGCCGCCCCCCTCACATAAATCATCAACAGTAAAATATATATACCACATCAGCATCACTTTATCCTGCTTTTCTATTTTTTGCCGATAAAAAATCTTTTTTCCAGACACCAACCGGCAAAGCAGACTGCACTATTTTTAACCTTATTAATATAATGTATTAGATTAAATTTGGTATGGATAGGGGGTGTTTTTTTGCTGTCCAGAGAAGAATTTATCATTATTTCCCTGGAAATCAACCTGTTTTTCCAGAGAATCATGAAGGAACATTTATTCTTTATTGAAACCAGCCTTCAGCCCGTTGAAGCCGACAGAATGGCAGAAGCCAATGCATTGAAACAAAGCTTTGAACATCTTTTGGCAGAGACAGTATTCTATGCCAACGGAGTAATAACCGAGGAATCCATCCGGTCCAACTCATTTGTCACCCCGTACACCCTGAGAGCGGAAGAAATAAATTCCATGTTGACCGGTGCCAGCATAAACACCAACATAACCAGGGCGGAAATGGAGCTAAAAGGCATTTCCCGGTATGGCAAGGAGATTGATCTTGAGAATGTAGTGGAAAACTTGAACGCCAGATCATTAAACCTGGTGGATGACGTTATAGCATTTAAGAAAAACCTTATAGAAATGGTGCTGCAATGCAGAATATTGATTCCTTTGTATCTGTTGCTTCTGCAGCACATTACCCGCGAAGCGGAATATTACCGGGAAACCCTTAAAAGCCTGCAAAACCGGAAACTGCCGGACAGAACACTGTGCGATGAATTAAACTTCTGGAATACCATAATGGGCGAGCATGCTGCATTCATAGACGGCATGCTGGATCCAACGGAGAAAAACCTGAAGAATACGGCAGAGAATTTCACCAATCTGTTTGAAAGATTGGTAAAGGAGTGCATAAAAACATCAGACAGGCAGATTATCAGGAACAGCATTGATGCAACGGAAGAAATCCGGAATTTCAAAAGGGCAGCCACCATAGGACTCCTGGAATGCGACATAAGATCTATAATATCTCCCCTGCTGGCAGATCATGTACTGCGGGAAGCCAACCATTATCTGCGCATACTCAAGATTTTAAGAAAATAAAAACCAATGCAAATGCAGAAAGCATGAAAAAAGGGTACTACCTTTTGAGATTTCAAAAGGATAGTACCCTGCCTGTTACTTACGGTCTTACTTTCTTGGATTCTTAACCTGGGCCTGCGCAGCAGCCAGTCTCGCAATGGGCACTCTGAAGGGTGAGCAGGAAACATAGTCCAGGCCAAGTTCATGGCAGAATTCTATTGAACTGGGATCTCCGCCATGCTCACCGCAGATTCCAAGCTTGATGTCGGGCCTGCTCTTCCTGCCCAGCTCTACAGCCATCTTCATCAGCCTGCCTACGCCAACTCTGTCCAGTCGGGCTGTCGGGTCAGATTCGAAGATCTGTGCTTCATAGTAATCATCCAGGATCTTGCCGGCATCATCACGGCTCAGGCCATAGGTCATCTGCGTCAGGTCATTTGTACCGAAGGAGAAGAATTCTGCTTCGGTGGCAATTTCATCTGCCGTTAAGCAGGCTCTGGGGATCTCAATCATGGTACCGACCAGATATTTAAGCTCAACGCCTGATTCTTCTATAATCTTATCAGCAGTTTTGGTTATGACGTCTTTAACATACCTAAGTTCTTTCACTTCGCTGATCAAAGGAATCATGATCTCAGGAACTATGTCATAACCTTTTTCTTTCTTAACTTCCACTGCTGCTTCAATTATTGCCCTGGTCTGCATTTCAGCAATTTCAGGATAGGATACGGCCAGACGGCATCCGCGGTGGCCCAGCATGGGATTGAGTTCCTTAAGGCTGAGCACAATGGATTTCAATTCATCAAAGCTCATGCCCAACTCATCGGCCAGCTTCTGGATATCCTTATCTTCATGAGGCAGGAATTCATGAAGCGGAGGATCCAGCAGGCGGATAGTAACCGGTCTGCCTTCCATGGCTTCATAAATGCCCTTGAAATCTTCCTTCTGCATGGGCAGAATTGTATCCAAAGCTTTCCTTCTGGCTTCCTCGGTTTTGGCAACTATCATCTTGCGGAAAGCTGGAATTCTGTCGGCTTCAAAGAACATATGCTCGGTACGGCACAGGCCAATACCCTCTGCACCGAACTGGACCGCCTGTCTTGCATCCTTCGGTGAATCAGCATTGGTTCTTATCTTCAGCGCCCTGACTTCATCCGCCCAGCTCATCAGGGTTCCAAAATCTCCTGCAACTTCCGGTTCCTGAGTTGGAATAACTCCTGCATATACATAACCGGTGCTGCCATCCAAGGAGATCATGTCGCCTTCCTTATATGCCTGGCCGTTAACTGTAAAGGATTTGGCTTTCTCATTCACTGAGATTTCTGAACATCCGGCTACACAGCATGTGCCGATTCCCCGTGCAACTACGGCTGCGTGGGAAGTCATTCCACCCCGGGAGGTTAAAATGCCTTCAGCTGCATACATGCCTTCGATGTCTTCCGGTGAGGTTTCTTCCCTTACCAGGATTACCTTCTCACCCCTGTCGGCAGCAGCTTTGGCAGCCTCAGCTGTAAAATATACTGCACCTGCAGCAGCACCCGGAGATGCAGGCAGGCCTTTTGCGATAGGCTTTGCAGCCTTTAATGCATCGGGCTGGAAGGTGGGATGCAGCAAAGTATCCAGCTGTCTGGGTTCAACCTTTAATAGTGCCTCTTCCTTGGTTATTAAGCCTTCAGAAACCATGTCCACGGCAATCTTTACGGCAGCAGCAGCTGTGCGCTTTCCGCTGCGGGTCTGCAGCATGTAAAGCCTGCCCTTTTCTATGGTAAACTCCATATCCTGCATGTCGCGATAGTGTTTTTCCAGCTTTTCAGCAATTTCTGCAAATTGCCTGTAAATTTCCGGATTGGTTTTCTCAAGCAAAGAAATTGGATTAGGTGTGCGAATACCTGCAACTACGTCTTCTCCCTGAGCGTTCATGAGATATTCGCCGTAAAGCTTCTTCTCACCTGTGGCAGGATTTCGGGTAAAGGCAACTCCTGTACCGGAATCATCCCCCATATTTCCGAACACCATTGCCTGGACATTAACCGCTGTTCCCCAGCTACTGGGAATGTCATTCATTCTCCTGTATACGATAGCGCGGGGATTTTCCCAGGAACGGAATACAGCCTTCACAGCTTCCAGCAGCTGTTCCTTGGGATTCTGAGGGAACTCCTCTCCCATTTCCTTTCTATATAATTCTTTGAATTTCTTAACAATTGCTTTCAAATTTTCTGCTGTTAAATCAGTATCTTCCTTGGCATTATTCTCTTCTTTTACACCATCGAAGATTTCATCAAATTTGATTTTTTCTATGCCCATAACAACATCCGAGAACATCTGAATAAACCTTCTGTAGCTGTCGTAAGCAAACCTTTCATTATTGGTCAGTTCAGCCAGACCTTCAACTGTTTCATCATTCAGGCCAAGATTCAGAATTGTGTCCATCATGCCGGGCATGGAAACACGGGCACCTGAACGAACGGATACCAGCAGTGGATTGCTTTTAACTCCAAATTTCTTTCCTGTAATTTTCTCCAGTTCGGTCATGGCCTGGTTGATCTGGTCCACAATTTCTTCGGCTATGACCTGACCATCCTCGTAGTACCTGGTGCAGGCTTCCGTGGTAACGGTGAATCCCTGCGGTACAGGCAGGCCAAGATTGGTCATTTCGGCCAGATTGGCACCTTTGCCGCCCAGCAGGTTACGCATGTCGGCACTACCCTCTTTAAAGAGGTAAACATATTTTTTTGACATATACTTTCCTCCTTGGTTTTTGACTCTAAATTCTGTTTATGTAAGCTTAACTGTAGGGCGCTTGCATTAAGTTCAAAATTCACCCTATATCATATAGAATTTTCCTTTTCTGGTCAAGTTATCAGGTTAAGAAAAGACCGGGAATTAATTTTAAGCTCCAGTTTGTCTTCAATTATAAGCGGCAGGATTCGATTCAACTCCTGCCTGACCATGGGACACATTTGGATGTCTGCCGCCTGGACCGGTTCGGAATCCAGGATCCTTTTAACCGCCCCGGCAGTCTGCGGATGTACAGGAATGCCGCTCACCGCCTGGCTTTCAACCAGCGGCCTGTAACCAATCCGCTCAAGCAGTTTCAGCTCATAGATCAAAACAATCTTCAAAGGATGGTGATCGCTGTATGAAAGGTAGGACAAGGCCTGCAATACCAGCGCAAAAAGACCGGCGTTGCTCTCTCCCGTGGTGGCAGCAGCTTCTGCCAAGTTGGCGGCATATGTTGCACAGGCCAGCCTGTCCACATCGTTGCGTATATTAAAATAGGAGTTCTTGACTTCAGCCTGGTTCAGGATATATATGTCCCTGTACGGCTTTATTATTATTTCTCCGTAACAAAACAATTGGGAAAAGGCAAGAAAACGGCTGCTTTGTTTTCTACACCCGCGTGCATATACCAAAATCCTGCCTAAATCAGGTGACAATACTGTTAATAAGCGGTCTGCTTCTCGGCGGTTTTCGTATCTTAAAACAACCCCCTGCGTACGCACTAAATTCATTTACAAACCTTCCTTATATTATCCTGTCAGAATTCCTTTAAATCATAACCCAGGTCCCTCATGGTGGCAGGATTGTTTCTCCAGTCAGTTCTTACCTTCACAAAGGTTTCCAAATACACTTTGGTGCCCAGAAAACGTTCAATATCTTTCCTTGCCTGGCTTCCGATTGCCTTAAGCATCCGCCCTCCCTTGCCTATCACTATTCCTTTATGGGATTCTTTTTCACATACTATGGAAGCCAATATCTCAGTTAAGTTTTTATCTTCCCGGTCATGTATCCGCTCAATTTCCACACCTATTCCATGGGGCACTTCCTCTTTCAACAGTTGCAGCGCTTTTTCCCTGATAATTTCTGCCAGTATTACCCTCTCCGGCTGATCTGTGATCATATCATCCGGATAATATTTTGGACCTTCAGGCAAGTAGGAAACAAGTTTTTCTTCCAATTCCTTTATATTAGCGCCCGTCAGGGCTGAAATTTCAACAATATCATCAAATCCGCCGAATTTATGGAGTTCTTCCAGCTGTTTACGGGCTTTATCCACATCAGCTATATCCATTTTATTGGCAACAAGCAAAACCGGTGAAGAAATGTCTTGAAGCAATTCAGCTATCATCCGGTCCCCATAGCCGATGCCGTCAGCTGCATCCACAACAAACAGGATTGCCTCCATATCATCAAGGGAATTCTGGGCAGCTTTTACCATATATTCTCCTAATTTGTTTTTCGGTTTATGTATGCCGGGAGTATCTACGAATACAATCTGATAATTCTCCCTGGTTAATACACTTTGAATGCGATTACGGGTGGTCTGGGGTTTATCTGATATAATAGCTATTTTTTCGCCGACCAGCGCATTCATCAGGGTAGATTTTCCTACATTGGGCCTGCCCACAATAGCTGCAAAACCCGAGCGAAACTTATTTGACAAAGTATCACTTCCTTGTTCAGAATTCAGTAAAAGCATGAGGGATTAATTCATCTGTCCGATGCACCTTGTAATTTCCTTTATTATCCGCCACAATTACAATTGGTATGTTAAATTCAGCCAGCACCTGCCTGCAAATCCCGCATGGATAGATCAGCCGATCCAGGTCGGAAGTTACTGCTATAGCTGAAAAATTGCGCTTTCCCTCAGATACCGCCTTGAATATGGCGGTACGCTCCGCGCAATTGGTTGCCCCATAGCTGACATTTTCCACATTTACCCCGGTATAAATTGCACCATCACTGCATAGCAGTGCAGCCCCTACATGCAGGCCTGAATAGGGAGCATAGGCATTTTTCCTGGCCTCCAGGGCTTTATATACCAGTTTACCGTAATCCATGAAACAACCCCCTTATAGGACTCATCCCCTGGGCAGCCGGCATTTCAGCAGGATTTTTTCCTGCAACTCATTCATAAGCTGTTCATCAGCCTGACTTCTCTCATGATCATAACCCAATAGATGAAGCAGACCGTGTATAAAGAGAAAAGCTGTTTCCCTTTCTATGCTGTGATTGTACTCTTCTGCCTGCCCCCTGGCCATTTCCATGGAAATTACAATATCGCCCAAAACTGCTTCTCCGTTTTCAGGCGTTACATTGGCCTGTAGGTCCGACAGCCAGGCATCCCGGTCATAGGGGTCAAGATCCAGAAGCGGAAAGGACAATACATCAGTAGCCTTATCCATGTTTCTGTATTCTCTGTTTAACTCCTGTATTTCCTTATTGTCGGTTAACACCAAACTTATTTCCAGACCCACATTTAAATCCAGAACCTCTGACGCTGCCTGTAAAACTTTTTCAAAGAATTCCTTTTTAATATCAATATTATTCTGGCGGTTTTCAATCAGCAAACTCACTCAACAGCCGTCCTTTCCTTTTTTAAATCCACATTGGGATATTTGACCCGTTCATGGAATATTCCACTGAATACGGCAGTAAAAGCAGCTGCAATAGTATTCATTTCGCGAAGGGTAAGATCACAATTGTCAAACTGGCCATCTTCAAGCTTTTCCCGAAACAGTTTCCGGATCAAAGCCTCTACTTTTTCAGGTGTATGTTCCGGCATAGCCCTTACAGCTGCCTCTGCAGTGTCCGCCAGCATGACAATGGCAGTTTCTTTACTTTGAGGGCTTGGGCCGGGATAGCGGAAATCCTCCAGCCTGGCCATTATTCCATTCTTATTTTTTGCTTTATGGAAAAAATATACTACAGGTGTTGTCCCGTGATGCTCAGTAATAAATTTCTGAATAATATCAGGCACCTTGTATTTTTTGGCCAGCTTAAGCCCGTCTGTCACATGGGAGATAATAATATTAGTGCTGAGCTCCGGATCCAATTCGTCATGGGGATTGCCCACGGAGATTTGATTTTCCTTGAAAAAGTAGGGACGTTCCAATTTGCCTATATCGTGATAATAAGCACCAACCCTGGCAAGCAGGCCGTTTGCTCCAATTGCATCTGCAGCGCTTTCCGCCAGATTGGCTACGATAATGCTGTGATGGTAAGTGCCCGGCGCTTCCATGAGCAGACGCTTTAACAGCTCATTATTGGGATTGGCCAGCTCCACCAGTTTAATAGGTGTTACTACATCGAAGACATTCTCCCATATTGGCAGCGTGCCTATTGTAAGAATGCCTGTTATAACCCCGGCAAGAATTCCCCAAACGGAGCTGGATAATGGACCCAGCCAACCGCTTTGGGTGAGAAGCTCAAAAGCGGTAATTGCCAGGAAATTTCCCCCTGCAATGCCTATTCCAGCCCAGATAAGGGAGTTTCGCTGCTGTATTTTTTTCAGCATGCTGATACCTATAGCGCCGCCTACCATAGTCATTGCAACAGGACCGATATGCAATCCGGTCAGCAAACCGGCCAGCAAAGCCATAACTATATTAATGACGGTTCCTATTCGTGTATTAATCAATACAGCCAAAAGCACACCGGCCATTGAAGAGGGAATGAGATAGGGATTGAATAACCCGGCTGCATATGTCAAGCCGGCAACCAAGATTAAAATAACACACATCATCAGCACCAGACGCGGTTTATATAAAAGATCTTTCTCGAAGAAGACAAGATAAACTATCCCTATTCCGATGCTGAGCAGCACAGCCAGAGCCGCCCCGATTATAAGCGGAATATCCAGTTTATAATCTTTCAGCAGCCCAAGCTCGCTAAGCATTGCTATCTGGGATTCGGTAACCGGCTGTCCGGCCTGTACAATATACTGGCCTTTTTTGTATATAACCTTTTCTACCGCTTCGGCCGCCTTGTTTTTTTCCATCAGGGTTTTTTCAGGATCATACAAGAGGTTTGCCTTCAGCCTGGGCACACCGATGTTGGTGCCCAAAAGCTTTAGCTCGTTGGGAATTGTCATGCCCTGAATTATGTCACGCAGATTTGCCTTGAATTCCACCAGCTGTTCCTGTTTTATGCCGGCATTCATCATTTGCTGCAAAGTTTCAATGAGCTGCTGCCGCAGCTGGTTTAAATCGCTTTGGTCCGCCTGAATTATGGATCGGATATCGTCATTGGACAGCTGTACGGGGAAATAATGCTGCATCCTGCGGAGAAATACCGGATCATAAAGTTCATTAAAGTCCGGTTCGCCTACCTCGGACTCATCAGTTTCAGTACCGGCTTCCCCGTGAGGATTTGTATTCTCGGTACCCGGACTTTCTGTATCCGGACTTTCGACATCCGTATCTGTGATATTATTGCTCTCCTGCTCCTGTTGTGCCGCTTCCTTTTGTATCTGCTCTGCCTGCTGCCTTTTCCACTCCTGAAGCTTTTTATCTGCCTCATCCCGCACTTTTTCCATGCCGTCAAATATTTCTTCAGTTTCTGCAATCACTGCCGCTGTAATGGAATGATTAAAAGTATAAATATCGTTTACCTGCTGCCTGGCCTGTTCTATACGCTCCTGAGTGGCCCTTACATCTTCAACATCCCTTGGAGCAGCTATAGGCTCAGTGGGAATATCTCCTGCCTTCAGCTCATAACGTTCGGGAGATATAACATCCAAAACCATGGCAAAGATCAGGCCAAAGGTAATCAGTCCGATAATTGCATCAAGAAAATAGGGATGGAGCAAAAATGCAAAAATGGACCTTCTCCCGGCAAGCTTTTTCCTATTTGCAGCAGGCTGAATCATCCGTTTTAGCCCTCCTCGGTGTTTTGTCCCTTCGACTCAGTTTTCTTATCATGACGACCATATGCTTCAATTATTTTCATGACCAGCTCATGACGAACCACATCTTTATGGGTCAGATAGACAAACTCTATGCCTTTAATTCCCCGCAGCACATGAATTGCTTCCACCAGGCCTGACTTCTTGCCTTGGGGCAAATCTATCTGAGTGATGTCGCCGGTAATAACAGCCCGGGAACCCTGACCTATTCTGGTCAAAAACATTTTCATCTGTTCGGATGTAGTATTCTGCGCTTCATCCAGGATAATAAATGAATCATCCAGTGTACGCCCTCTCATATAGGCAAGGGGAGCAACTTCAATAGTTCCCCGTTCAATCAATTTCTGATAGGTGTCGGCGCCCATTAAATCATACAGGGCATCATACAAGGGCCTTAAATAAGGATCCACTTTATGTTGAAGATCACCGGGCAGAAAACCTAATTTTTCACCAGCCTCCACCGCAGGTCTGGTCAGAATAATACGGCTGATTTGCTTATTCTTAAATGCTGTAACAGCCATAGCCATGGCCAGATAGGTTTTGCCGGTGCCGGCAGGCCCGATGCCGAATACTATGTCGTTATCTGCAATAGCTTGTACATACCGTTGCTGCCCGATAGTTTTGCAGCGGACAGGCTTTCCCTTATGGTTCACACAGACGATATCAGCCATCAGCTCCCGTATGATATCTTCCTTACCAGCACGTGCCAGCTGTATGGCATACCCGATTCGGGAAATGTCCAAAGTTTCCTTGTTATGAATCATTTCAAGAAGCTTCTCAATAACATTGGATGCAAGTTTAACGGTGGCCTCTTCACCTATTATTCGAAGCTGGGTTTCCCTTGCTATAATCTGCACCCCAACCTCTTCTTCTATAAATTTAATATTTTGATCGAAATTACCAAATAAAGTCATTAGAATTTCAATATTGTCAATATCTATGATGCGCTCTGTCAACAGGTTACTCAAACACCAAGCCTCCTATAAAGTATCAATGATTTGCTGCACCGCAATATCTTCCAATGCCTCAATGCTTATTACGGTACTTGCCTTTACATTGTCTATCATATCGTATTTCAACTTTTTGTCAATGATTTTCGATCCCGGCGGCATGCTCTTTCGTACCTTTGCAAGGGCCATTTCTTCCAGTTTTGTCTTAAGTTTTGCTGTGTTTTTACTCCACTGGATTTCTTCTACCTCGTAATATATTTCCGTATATATAAAACCGTCCTGACGGATCTCCATTTCAAAATTTGAAAAATCAATATCCTCTTTTCGGTACGGAATTTTAAACCTTTCCCATCCCAGGTATTTGATTTCTGATTTCCTGCCTGTCCTTTGCCTATATGGCTCCTTAAGAGACATATGTACTGTTTCCTGGTACCAAGTTCTGGCCAGAACCTGCCCCATGGAATGAACATATCTGACACCTATTGTATCAGGATGCTCTATAACGCCGCTTACCAGCAGCTGGCCTTTCCGGACAGTCTGCCCCGGCTTTACTGCCGGCTGGCCGTCCAACACTATCATTTTTTCTATGATGCCGTCCTTTGCTGCCACGATATTGCACGGGGTATCCTTATCAATCACTTCAGGGGGCAAAACCGCTTCCTTTACTCTCAATACAGCCCTGCTTCCCCTAATTTCCAGACTTGCCCAGGATAATTCAGGGAAGCTCACAATCAGTTGGTTTTCAAGCAGCATGCTGTCAATATGGGGCTTGAATGCTCCCGGCTTTACACCCAATGATTCCAGTTTGAATAAAATCTCCTGCGGATCAACTTTCTCAGTCCCTTCCACCTCAACCGACCAGACAAAAAATGACAGGCCATAGATTATAAGCAGAAATATAAATATTCCAGCAGTCAGCATTTTACGTTTCCTGTATCTATGCATAATAAAGGGAAGCCCTCTTTTGTCCACTATCCGCACCCTGCATCGCACTTTCCTGGAAATACCGCGGAGCTGTCTGAAACCGCTGATGCTTATCTTAGCGGTCAATGAGGTATAGCTCTGTCTTTTAATTCCCCACAGATATATGCCCCTGCTGACCGTTATATTAATAAACTTTTCCAAAGACAAACCGTCAACGCGGATTACTACATAACCTTTCAGGAAATTCCATAATATGTAAAAGAACATTGGTCTGTCTCCTTTTATTAAGGATAATTACAGCTCATATGAACTCAATTATCTTTATTTCACCAATGATCATAATGTCATCGGCTGCTATGTTTTTCAGATTCATTTCGCTGCCCTGTATTCTTATCACTCCAATGGAAGAATTGACGCGAATTCTCTGCGGGGTGTATTCAATTACGCCTTTGTGGTTTTCCACCAGCATCTGATTGTTCCCTATCATGCTGATCTTCGGCAGGTTAAGCATTATCTCCTTGGGAAGCTCAAATATGTCGGAAACGGCTGATTTCATTTTTTCCAGCCTTTTTCTGCTCATAACTCCACCCCCATTTCTAATAGATATGCATATTCCTTCCTGTATAGAAGCAATAAAAAAAGCACTCCTTAGAGTGCCAAATAGTCATATTATGGTTTATTGCCTGCGGCGCGATAAGGGCGGCCCCAGCACTTCCGACAGGATAATGCCGTTTATCAGGCTGTCGTGGGAAAAATCAAGTTTGTGTTTCGGTGTTTCCCTTGTATTTTCAGTTTCCAGCATGGTCGTAATGCCCGTGTCTGTTGCCGCTTCAGGTTCAGGAAAGCTAATGCTGGGTGCAGCCTCCATTTCATCATGGATGAATGATACTGCCTCATGTTCAATGGGGGCTTGTTTAGGCTGGTGGACAACTTTCTTCCCGGGATATGCCCCATAACTGCCATGCCTTCCGCCGGGCCTTTGCAACCCTCTTTCAGGAATGCCTCTAGGATCCGGATAGCTTCTTTTCACAGGTTTTACCGGAGGTGCGGGCTGGCTGATCGACCTTATTATGCTGCTAATCACAATGAAAATAATAATAGGTATAAAAAGTTCCAAATAAAACCCTCCTTTCGGGGGCACTGATTATTTTTTATCAGTCTCGGGTGTTTCATTTCCTCCCATCTTGGAAATGGATTCCCTCATCTGAGTATCGGCTATTATATTCCTCATATTATAATAGTCCAAAACTCCAAGCTTGCCTTCCCTCAATGCAGCAGCCATTGCCTTGGGTACTTCCGCTTCTGCTTCTACAACCTTGGCTCTCATTTCCTGTACGGCAGCCTTCATTTCCTGTTCCCTGGCCACAGCCATAGCTCTTCTTTCTTCAGCTTTAGCCTGGGAAACACGCTTATCTGCTTCCGCTTGGTCAGTCAGAAGCTGAGCACCGATATTCCTGCCAACGTCCACATCAGCTATGTCTATGGAGAGAATTTCAAATGCCGTGCCTGCATGCAGGCTTTTGTTCAGTACTGTCTGGGAAATGCTGTCAGGATTTTCCAAAACTTCCTTATGACTTTCAGAAGAACCTACTGTAGTAACGATACCTTCGCCTACGCGTGCCAGAATGGTTTCCTCGCCGGCGCCGCCAACCAAACGGTCAATGTTGGCACGTACAGTTACCCTGGCTTTTACAATAACTTCAATTCCATCCTTGGCAACTGCTGCCACCTTCGGAGTTTCAATTACCTTGGGGTTAACACTCATCTGTACAGCTTCCAATACATCCCTGCCGGCCAGGTCAATGGCAGCTGCCCTTTCGAATTCAAGGGGGATGTTTGCCCTTTGGGCTGCAATCAAGGCGTTTACAACCCGGTCTACATTCCCGCCGGCCAGATAATGGGCTTCCAGCTTATCCACACTTACATTCAATCCTGCCTTGGTCGCCTTGATCAGGGGATTGACAATCCTGCTTGGAACAACACGGCGCAGGCGCATCCCTATAAGGTTGAATATGCCGATCCTGACACCTGCTGCCAGGGCGGAGATCCACAAGCCTAGCGGCACAAAAGTTAATATTATTGCCAATACTACAATAGCGGCAATGATAATGCCTGTCACTATGAGAATTCCTTGAGGCATAGCATTAGCAGCTGACAATGGGATATTTGATAACATACCATACCATCTCCTTCGCATTCATATATGAATAACAGCCTTCCGGCCAATTACTCCACTGGTGTAACAATAATCTGCGTGCCTTTGGAATCGACAACCTTTACCTTTATTCCCTTTGGAAGATAGCTGCCATCGGATATGGCTTCCATCCTTTCACCATCTATCAGCACTGTTCCCACAGGCCTCAGGGGGGAAACTACTTCTCCAACAGCTCCTGTCAGATCAGCATGAGCGTGAGGATCCTTGCTTACATAACCTTTATCCACTGTTTCCGATTCAGTCAGAACCAGCCTGCGGAACAACCGGGGGCCTCCCAGCAGCTTATACAGAATAGGCACCAAAACAGCGGTGGCTGCCAAAGCTATCCCCAGAGTTATAATACCCTGAACAGGCGTAGGTGCAGCAAAAATAATTGCTATTACAAGAGAAATGATGCCTGATATTCCAAATACACCAAACCCTGGTACAAAAAGTTCTATGATTAGGAGGATTAAGCCTATTAAAAATAAAAGCACAGCCCACCATTCAGTATTGCCGGCCAAAAATCCGCCGCCAAAATACAAAGCAAAAGCTATGATGCTGACTATGCCGGGCAGCCCAAATCCTTGCATAAAGATTTCAATTATCATGGCAATTATAGCTATGGTCAGCAGTATTGAGGATACGTCATGTCTGGTAAGAAACTGGGCTATCCGTACTTTGAAATCCGGTTCTGCTTCTATCACCTGGGCATCCGACCAGCCCATGAATTCCAAGACTTCCGCAACATCATCAAGCACAGCATCAGCGTAGCCCAGCTTTTTGGCTTCTTCTGCAGTTATATTAACCAATTGTCCCTTAGGAAATCCAGGCACGTCAAGGTTTTTATCGGCCATGCCTGCTGCCAGCAAAGGGTCGCGGCCTCTGGCTTCTGCAGTGGAACGAAATTCCCCGCTTACTACCGCAACCGTTTTTTCGCTGTAGGGTATCGGCTCCGCGGATCCCATGTGGCTGCCGGGAGCCATGATAATGGTTTCAGCAGCTATGGTGATCAAGGCACCTGCAGACACGGCACGATCCTTCACAAATGCCGCTATTGGTATTTGTGAATTGAGAATGGCATCCCGAATCTCTATGGCAGAAGAGACCAGGCCTCCCAGAGTTGAGATTTCGATTATAATACCTTTTGCACCGGCCGATTCAGCCAGTTCAATCTGATCTGCCAGATATGCCGACATAGCAGGGGTAATCTCATCTTTCAAAGGTATAATATAAACCTGATCGCTTTCAGCGGCCAGGATACTGTACGGCATAACAGACAGATACAGAGTAAAAATTAGAATGAATAAAGCTGTTTTCCTCATCATTGGCATATCTCATTTCATTCTATTGATATTTATGGAATTCTTTCCCTCTCATCCTTAACTTATTCGCTGTGCAAATTTAAATTCCTTCCTTATATATTTTATTAAACAGAATTTGCAAAACTACACGTCCATGATCAGAGATTTCAGAAGGCATGACTTTAAGGTTTAATGGAACAATATTATCGGAAACATAAATTCTGTCGATTCTAACATTTGGAACATCATTTCCCCAGGCGAATGTAAACTGATCCAGGCAATTTAACGCCAGTGCACTGTCAATAAGATTGGAATCCATAATGCTCATTTCCACATTGTCAGAATGATTGTTAAAATCCCCCAGTAAGGTAATGTTTCCTTCCCGCCTTGAAATTATATTATTTATATAATGTATTTGTTTTCGCCTTTCCCATGAATTCAGCCCGAGATGTGTAACAAAGACGTGCCAAAGCGTGCCATTAATATCAATATCTGCCTCGATCATTCCCCGGGGTTCCAGTTCCATTCGGGGCAGTCTGTGGTTAATTGCCCTTAGAATGGGATATTTGCTTAACAGCACATTGCCGTATTGTATGCCCAGAATGCTAATGTTCTCTCCGTAAAAATAATGGTAGCCAAGCTGTTCTGCTATTATTCTTGCCTGATCCTGATAATTGGATCTGGGCATGTTGAGATCTACTTCCTGAAGGCCGATAATGTCGGCATTGGTTTCCCGAATCTCTTCAATAATACTATCCAATTCCACCGTGCCGCTCCCACTATGAGCACTTCGTATATTAAATGTCATTAATGTAAGTGTCTGCAATGATTCTTCATGAGCTGGATTATCGGCTTCATGCAGCTCTCTTGCTGCTTGGATCGCCTGATATTCCATTTCCCTTGTTTCCAGCTTGTTTGTTATTTCTATACCGGCTGTCATTAGGTCAGCTTTGTAATATATGCCGGGTTGGATGGTCGAATTCCTGATTAAACCTAACAATGCCGCCAATACAGCAAGAATAACCCAAAACCCCTTTTTCCTCATTACAGCCCCCTTAAGTATTATGTTAACTAAATTATATAATAAAAAGCGGGGCTTTTCAGCATCAAATCCGAAAAAACTGAAATAAAAAAACCCGATGGCAACCATCGGGTTTTAATAATCTTTTCCAGCTGCTAGGGAAGGAGCGATTGTGACAATAATCGCATTAATAGTGTCTCCTCTTGCGAGCTGCTTCTGACTTCTTCTTTCTCTTTACGCTTGGTTTTACATAGTGCTCTCTCTTCCGTACCTCGGCTAACACGCCAGCTTTGGAGCATTGTCTTTTGAAACGTCTTAAAGCGCTCTCAAAGGATTCATTTTCCCTTACTCTGACCTCTGACATTTTACTTTCCCTCCCTCCGCTAGCACAATTACCCGCATATGCGAGCTGTCGTATAGGGATGTAAAAAATAATGTACAATACATTATACCGCAACGGATTTAACCATGTCAACAAGATGATTCCTTTATAACATTCTTATCCGAATTGTGTCTCCAAGGTTTTTCCGCCAAGAATATGATAATGCAGGTGGAAAACAGTCTGGCCTGCATCTTTGCCGCAGTTCAGTACAACCCGGTATCCGGAGTCCTTTATACCCATTTTCTCAGCCACTTGGGGGATAACCGAGGTAAGATGGGCAATTATCTTACCATGTTCTTCCTTTATTTCATTCATGGATGAAATATGTACCTTTGGAATCAGGAGCACATGAACCGGCGCCTGGGGTTGTATGTCCTTGAATCCCAGTATTAAATCGTCCTCATATACTATGCTGGATGGGATTTCCTTTTTGACAATCCTGCAAAACAAACAATTATCCATAGCTAATCCTCCTAAAATTTCAATTTAATCCGCTATATATAATTATTAAATAAAATACAATTTGATGCAGCCTCAGATTATATGGCCTGTAAGGCTGTCTTCTCCTATTGATTCGACCATTACCGGAAGCAGCCTGCCCTCCAGGCTTGAATCTCCCTGTACCGTTACCCGTAAGTATTGGTCCGTATATCCCTCATAATACCCTTCCAGGTCAGGATGCTCTTCTTCAAAGAGTACCATTACCCGCTTGCCCTCAAACTTCTTCATGAAATCCCGCTCCAGCCTGCGCCCCAGTTCAATCAGCCTGCGGCTGCGCTTTTCCTTGCACTCAGGCGGCACCTGGTTTTCGAATGAAGCGGCAGGTGTTCCGGTTCTCGGAGAATACTGAAATACATGGATTTTGCTGAAACCAATCTTTTCTACAAAAGCACAGGTTTCTTCAAATTCTTCTTCGGTTTCTCCGGGAAATCCCACCATTATGTCAGTAGTAACCGCTGTATCAGGCATTTCCCTGCGCAGCCGGTCCACAATTTCACTGAACTCCTGAGTGGTATATCTGCGGTTCATGCGCTTCAGGGTAGCATCGCATCCGCTCTGAAGCGATATGTGATAATGCCTGCATACCTTGGGCAGCTGACTGGCTGTGCGGACAAAACTATCCGTAAGCAAGGTTGGTTCCAAAGAACCTAAACGGATCCGTTGGATTCCTTCCACCTTATGAATATCCTGAAGCAGGTTCAGCAAATCAGTGGTCTTTAAATCCTTGCCATAGGAAGCTATATGAATGCCGGTAAGCACAACTTCCTTGAATCCAGCATCTGCCAGGCGCTGCACTTCCGCCAGAACACTCTGGGGCTGCCGGCTGCGGATAGGGCCCCTGGCATAGGGAATTATGCAATATGAGCAAAACTGATTGCAGCCCTCCTGGATTTTCAGCACAGCGCGGGTCTTTCCATGAAAGGTTTCAATTGGAGTATCTTCAAATTCCCGCACCTTCATAATGTCTTCCACTGCATTGATGCTGCTTTCAGTCGCTTCAGCCATCTCCACATATTCAACTATTCTGCTTCGGTTTTTAGTACCCACTGCCACCTTTACCCCGGGGATGGACAAGACTTCATCAGCAGCCTGTTGGGCGTAGCAGCCAACTACAGCTATAATCGCATTGGGATTAGCCCGGTGGGCCTTGCGGATCATCTGCCTGGATTTTCTGTCGCCCAAATTGGTGACAGTGCATGTATTTATAATATAGATATCGGATTCATCCTGAAAGTTTACCACCTGATAGCCGCTGTTTACAAACAGCTCTTTCATGGCTTCGGTATCATATTGATTTGTTTTGCAGCCTAAAGTATAAAAAGCTACCCTTTTACCGGGAGCTGATTTCATTCCAATTCCTCCATTTGATACATGATGGCAGCCAATACTGCCATACCTGCTGTTTCAGTTCTTAAGATTCTTGTGCCAAGGGAAGCAGAAACCCATCCATGCTTTTCTGCCATTATGACTTCGTCTTCCTCCAGCCCGCCTTCAGGGCCTATAAGTATTGCAATGGAATCAGGTTTTTCGGCCTGGCTTTGCAATATTAAACGCAGGCTTTGGCTTTTTTCTTCCTCCCAAAAAATGATCTTTAAGCCTGCCTGGCAGCTCTTAACGGCCTGATCAAAAGTTAACGGGCTGTGCACCTTAGGAATTATTCCACGCCCGCACTGCTTGGCAGCCTCTTCAGATATACGCTGCCATCTGGCGGTTTTCTTTTCTGCATCACGCCCGCTGCTTATCCTTACCACCGTACGGGCAGTTGTAATAGGTATTATATCATATATGCCCAGCTCAACACACTTTTGTATAATGGTCTCCATTTTTGAAGCTTTGGGCAGGCCTTGAAGCAAGGTAACCTTTAAATCGGGCTCTGTCTTGCTGGGGCTGCTTTCCGTCAGTTCAACCCTTACATGTCCTTTGCTAATTTCCCGGATGACGGCCCGATAATCGGTTCCCTGGCCGTTGCACAACATTATTTCTTCACCTGTCTTCAACCGCAGGACATTTTGTATATGATGCGCATCGGTACCGGTAATAATGCATGTATTGGATTCTATGGCTTCCGGGCTGATAAAAAACCTATGCATTGTATCTGCACACCACCAAGGCCCATTCCCCTTTGGTTTTCTTTTCAACTATTTCCAAGCCGGCTGTTTCTGCCGCAGCTGTTACGTCCTGCAGTCGTTCCAGTATAATGCCGGAAGCGATAAATAGACCATCAGGATTCAGGTAATTTCCTATTACATTGGAGAGATTTATAATAACATCAGCAAGGATATTGGCAACAGCAATATCATACCTGCCTTCAACCTTGTCCAGCAGATTGCCCCTGATTACATCCACCCGGCCTTCCACATGATTTCTTCTGACATTTTCAGCTGCAATTCTGACAGCATTACTGTCCAGGTCAATGGCGGTTGCATACTCTGCACCAAGAAGCACGGATGAAATTGCCAGTATGCCTGTGCCGCAGCCGATATCCACAATCCTGTCTCCTGGCTTTATATATTTTTCAAGAGCATAAACACAAAGGGCGGTAGTTTCATGGATGCCGGTTCCGAAAGCCATGCCCGGATCCATCTCCAGCACTATCTCATCGCCCTTTTTATCGTATTTTTCCCAGGAAGGCTTTATTACAATGCGTTCGCCTATTTTAAAGGGTTTATAGTACTTTTTCCAATTGTTTGCCCAATCTTCTTCCTTGACATTATTCAGTTTAACGTCTAAAGAACCCAGATCCAGCCCCGTTACCTGTTTTTTAAGCTGATCCAGTTTTACCTTTATCTGAGCAAATTTTTCTTCAAAATTTTCATCATCGTTGAGATAAGCTTTAATCAATACGCTTTCTTCCATATCATCCAGGATGGATTCATCAATATAGTCCCAGCTATCTTCATCTTCCTGTATCAGGCGTATTGAGTCTGAATCTTCTATAACAACACCGGTGACCCCCACATCATAGAGAACCTGAGCGGCTATATCCGCACCTTCCGATGTTGTTTCAATTGTAATTTCTATCCAATCCATTCCCCTGCCTCCCATACAGCAAAATTACACACCGAATACCTCTTTCATTTTCTTAAAGAAGGACCTTCTCTGCTCAGTTTCCCCGGTTATCTCCTCAAACTGCCTCAGGAGTTCCTTCTGTTTTTCATTCAAGCGTTTGGGCACTTCTATGTTGACCTTAACATACAAATCTCCTCTTCCGCTGCCCCTCAGATGCTGTATACCCTGGTTGCGCAGACGGAATGTTGTGCCTGTTTGTGTCCCTTCAGGAATGGTATATTTTATCTTGCCGTTTAAGGTGGGTATTTCCAATTCCGTGCCTAAAGCAGCCTGGGTAAAACTGATAGGGACATCACAATACAGGTCATATCCTTTTCTCTTAAACAGCTTATGAGGCTTGACGGTAATGCTTATGTGCAGATCACCCGGCGGGCCTCCGTTTTCTCCTGTCTGCCCCTGTCCTCTTAAGGTGATGACTTGATTGTTATCGATTCCTGCAGGGATGGTTACGCTGATTTTCCGTGCACGGCGTATCTTCTTACTGCCGTGGCACTTGGCGCACGGTTCTTCTATAACTGTGCCTTCCCCATGACATCGGTTGCATGTGGTTACATTGACAAACCTTCCAAAGGCAGTGTTTTGCGTATGGGAGATCTCGCCGCTGCCGTTGCATACAGGGCATGTTTTTACACCGCTGGAACTCTTTGCCCCCGTACCGTTACATTGGGGACATGTCTCCATGCGGGTTAATTCAATTTCTTTTTTGGTGCCAAAAGCCGCTTCTTCAAAAGTTATCTCCAGGTTATATTCTAAATCAGCACCGCGAGCAGGGCCTCTTCTAGCACGCCTGGACCGGCTTCCAAAACCTGTGCCGCCAAAAAACATGTCAAAGATGTCATCAAACCCGCCGAACCCGCCAAAATCAAATCCGCCGAAGCCTTCACCCGTAGGGCCGGCATGGCCGAACTGGTCATATTGTGCACGGGTTTCGGGATTGCTGAGCACCTGGTATGCTTCATTTATTTCTTTAAACCTTTCTTCCGCTTCTTTGTCACCAGGATTCAAGTCAGGGTGGTACTTTTTAGCGAGCCTTCTGTAAGCCTTTTTTATGTCTTCCTCTGAAGCGCCTCTTTCAAGGCCCAGTATTTCATAATAATCCCGCTTTGCCAATGGGTTCACCGCCTATATCTGCAGTCTTTGAAAAAGCCAAAGCATATTGCCTTGGCTTTCTAATTATACATGAATTATTTGTCATCGTCCATCACTTCATAATCTGCATCAACTACATTATCGTCATCATTTCCTGAAGCTTTGCCACCACCCTGGGAGTCTGCCCCCTGGGTTCCTCCTGCCGCTGCACCTTGCTGTTGGTATACCCTTCCGAATACTTCGTAGGATACCTGGGTGAGCTTCTCTGAAGCTGCCTTTATTTTATCCACATCATCGGACTGGACTGCCTTTCTGGTTGCTTCAAGCTCAGCTTCAATTTTTTCCTTATCGGCAGAGCTTATCTTATCACCCATCTCCTTGAGGGTTTTTTCTGTGTTGTATATCAGTGCATCAGCATTGTTTTTAGCTTCCACCGCTTCTCTGCGTTTCTTATCCTCTTCTGCATAGCGTTCGGCTTCCTTGACCGCCTGTTGGATTTCTTCTTCGCTCAGGTTGGTTGATGCAGTAATGGTGATTTTCTGCTCTTTTCCGGTGCCTAGATCCTTGGCCGATACATTAACGATGCCGTTAGCGTCTATGTCAAAGGTAACTTCAATCTGAGGAACTCCTCTGGGTGCCGGCGGAATTCCGGTCAGTTGGAAACGGCCCAGGGTCTTGTTGTCAGCAGCCATTTCCCTTTCCCCCTGCAGCACGTGGATTTCAACGCTGGTCTGGCCATCAGCGGCAGTGGAGAATATCTGGCTTTTCTGGGTTGGTATGGTGGTGTTTCTTTCAATCAGTTTTGTAAACACCCCGCCCAGTGTTTCAATACCCAGAGATAAGGGGGTAACATCCAGAAGCAGTACATCCTTAATCTCGCCGCCCAGTACCCCGGCCTGGATGGCTGCACCAATGGCAACGCACTCATCGGGATTGATGCCCTTATGGGGATCCTTGCCCGTTTCTTTTTTGACAGCTTCCTGCACGGCAGGAATTCTGGTAGAACCGCCGACCAGAATGACCTTATCAATGTCGCCGGCCTGCAAACCTGCATCCTTCAGGGCATTTCGCAGCGGAACCATGGTTTTTTCCACCAAGTCAGCTGTCAGTTCATTGAATTTTGCCCTGGTAAGATTCATGTCAAGATGCTTAGGCCCTGAAGCATCGGCTGTAATAAAGGGCAGGTTGATATTGGTGGTCAGGGCGCTGGACAGCTCTATTTTAGCCTTTTCAGCAGCCTCCTTCAGACGCTGCATGGCCATTTTGTCCTTACGCAGATCAATGCCGTTTTCTTTCATAAATTCTTCGGCCAGGTAATCGATTATGCGGTTGTCAAAATCATCGCCGCCCAGCCTGTTATTGCCGCTGGTGGCCAATACTTCAAACACTCCGTCGCCTATTTCCAGCAGGGATACGTCGAAAGTACCGCCGCCCAGGTCGTATACAAGAATTTTTTGGTTTTCTTCCTTATCCAAGCCATAGGCCAAAGATGCAGCAGTAGGCTCGTTTATTATACGCAGAACCTCAAGGCCTGCAATTCTTCCTGCATCCTTGGTTGCCTGCCGCTGGCTGTCGCTGAAATATGCGGGAACGGTTATAACTGCCTGTGTAACGGTTTCGCCCAGGTATGCTTCCGCATCCTGTTTAAGCTTTTGCAGGATCATGGCAGATATTTCCTGCGGAGTATATTCCTTATCATCTATTTTTACCTTATAACTAGTTCCCATTTCTCTTTTTATTGATATAACGGTGCGGTCCGGATTGGTAATGGCCTGTCTCTTTGCTATCTGGCCTACCAGACGCTCTCCGTCTTTTGTAAAAGCTACAACAGAAGGCGTGGTTCTGCTCCCCTCCGCGTTAGGTATAACTACCGGTTCTCCACCTTCTATAACTGCTACACAGGAATTGGTAGTACCCAGATCAATTCCAATTACTTTTCCCATAAAAAAATCCTCCTTATTTACAAATATTCATATATCAAGTCAGCAAGTGATCAGTGGAATTCTTGTTTCTATGACTTGTATTGCGATTCTGAACAGCGGAGATCAGCGAGCCACCTGAACCATGCTGTATCGGATAATACGCTCGCCCATCCTGTATCCTTTCTGGAGAACCGCTGTTATGGTATTCTCCTCCTGGCCCTCTTTGGCTTCTACCTGGCTGACTGCATTATGCAGCTCCGGATCAAAGGGTTTGCCCAAAGCTTCTATTTCTTCTACATTCAGCTTGGCCAGGGTGTCCAGGAATTGTTTTCTTACCATCTCAATTCCCTTGAGAATGGATTCATCCACATTTGATTCATTAAAAGATTCAATAGCCCGATCCAGATTATCCAATACAGGAAGAAAGGCTTCTACAACATCTGCAGTGGCTGATTCATAGGATTCTTCCAGTGCATTGCGGTTACGGCGCTTATAGTTTTCAAAATCAGCCTGCAGCCGCTGAGCTGCCTTCAAATACTCTTCCTGTTTGGCTTCTGCCTCTGCTAATTGTTTCTTAAGTTCTTCCACTTCCGAATTGTCATTGCAATTGCATTGGTGAGAAGATTCCTCTTCTTTTGAGCAGCAAGACCGATCCTCACCAGCTGGATCTCCAGTCTCGCTGCAACACTTGTCGGTTTGCTCCTGGTCCTCATACTCCTCATTAACTACTGGTTCTTTATTTTTTTCGTTTTCCTTCACAATCTCACCTCGTATATAATACTTGCAGCGTTATCGGCTTCATTTATTATCCGTAAAGCTTTGTCAAATAGCTGCTCAAAGCCTTGCCCATATGGTCCATTACAGCTACAGCTCTGGAATACTCCATCCTGGTAGGACCTATAATGCCTATGGCGCCAAGCACCCTGTCCCCCAGGCTGTAGGTAGCTGTTACAATGCTGCATTCCTTAAATTCATCATAGTGATTTTCAGCGCCTATTGATACCTTTACACCATCATCCTGAGAGCTGGCCAGCACGTCGTAGAGTAAATCCTTCTCCTCCAAAAGGCTCAGGAAAGAGCGCGCTTTAAATATATCCTGAAATTCCGGAAGCTTGAATATGTTGGCAGTACCACCCAGGTACACCTCTTTATCCTGAACAGCTCTCAGACTGTGGGTCAGCACATCCACCAGTGAATTGAAAAATTTCTGATTCCTTGCAAATACTTCCTTGATTTTCGAAACTTCCTTCAGATCTATTTCTGAAAAAGTTTTGCCTCGGTATTTATCATTTAGTATATTGGATACCTTGTTCAGGAAGTCTCCATCTATGCCATCCGGGACACGTATTACGGTATCTTTTAAAATACCGGAACTGGTTACCACTACCAGCAGGGCAAATTCCTTGTCTATGGGAACCAGTTGTATGTGCCGGATGGTAACCTTGCTCAATTGAGGCGCTAAAGCAACAGATGTATAGTTTGTAATTTCGGACAATACCTTGGCAGTATTGAATATTACCTGCTCCAGCTGCATTATTTTCGTTTTGTAAAGCTCTTTAATGTATTCCGCCTCCTGGTCATTCAGACTCCTGACCTTCATTAATTTATCCACATAGAGACGATATCCTTTATCAGAGGGAACTCTGCCGGCTGAAGTATGAGGCTGTTCCAGATAACCCATTTCTTCCAGGTCGGACATTTCATTCCGAATGGTGGCAGAACTTACCCCCAAATCGTACTTTTTGGCCACGGTTCTGGAACCGACCGGTTCGGCGGTGATTATATAATCGTTGATGATGGCCTGCAATATCTTGAGCTTCCTTGCATCCAGCTTCATCAACGCTCACCTCCTTGTTAGCACTCTCCTTTATTGAGTGCTAAAACTATTATTAAATTAACACTTAGATACCTTTTTGTCAATAGGTTTTTCAAAATTCAAAAGAATGCCACAGCTATGCGGTTTTGAAAATCAAAGCCCAGAGGGGTGGGACGGACAGCCTCCTCATCTTCAGTCAATAAGCCCTGGTTCTTAAGCTCCATGATTGGATCTCCGTAACGCTCATGCAATGAAAATCCAAACCTATTTTGAAAAGCTTTCTTGTTTATTCCCTCATTCAAACGGAAGCCCAGCATTAAGGTTTCCACCACTTCAGTTTCCATGTCTATTTCCTCGGAATAATCCACAGCAGGCTTTCCGGACTGTATTCTTTCAATATATTGTTCAATTCCGGCTGCATTGGCCCGCCTGACCGACCTGAAAAAGCTGTGGGCGCTGCATCCGCATCCTAAATATTCACCGTTGCGCCAGTAATTCAGATTATGCCTGCATTCCCATCCGGGCTTGGCAAAATTGGAGATTTCATACTGCATAAAACCCAGACTCTCCAGCAGGGCAACTCCCCTATGATACAGGCTTCTTTCCCTTTCATCGTCCATTTGCCTGATCTTCCCCTGTTTCATCCATTCATAGAATACTGTTCCTTCCTCTATAATAAGGCTGTAGGCAGATAAGTGGTTTATGCCTGTTGAAACTGCCTTTTCCAGGGTCTCCTTCCATTCTTCCCAGGTCTGGCCGGGCAGGCCGAATATCACATCTGCGCTTATATTTATAAACCCGGCTTCCTTAGCCCAGTCAACCGTTTCCCTGAATTGACGGCTGTTATGAATCCTGCCGAGCTGTTTCAGGTGATGTTCCTGCCATGCCTGGAGCCCTATGCTCAGCCTGTTAAAACCGCCTTTGAACAAAATCTCAAGCTTCTTTCTGTCTGCCGTGCCTGGATTGCATTCTATGCTGATTTCAGCATCCCTGCTGATATCAAATATTTCCCTGCATTTGTCCAGAAGCTGCACCAGAGTTTCTCCATCAAAAAGAGTGGGGGTACCCCCACCCAGAAAAATAGTATTTACTGCAATGTTTTCACCACGATAGGTTTCCAGTTCACTCATAAGCGCGTTGATATAGGGCGTTTTCAAATCTTCCCTGCCTGCCCAGGATGAAAAATCACAGTAACGGCATTTCTGCATGCAGAAGGGCAAGTGAAGGTAAAGCCCGATTTGCTTCATTTCACACTCTCCCTAATTCAGCTTCAGAACAGACATGAAGGCTTCCTGGGGCACTTCCACGGAACCTATCTGGCGCATCCTCTTCTTGCCTTCCTTCTGTTTCTCCAAAAGTTTCTTCTTCCGGGTGATATCGCCGCCGTAACACTTGGCCAAAACATCTTTCCGAAGCGCCTTTACGGTTTCCCGGGCAATTATTTTATTGCCTATGGCGGCCTGTATGGGGATCTCAAACATATGCCGCGGAATTGCTTCCTTCAGCTTTTCGGCTATGCTCCTGCCCCTTTGATAGGCCTTGTCCCGATGTACAATTATCGACAGGGCATCCACCGGCTCGCCGTTTAGGAGAATATCCAGTTTTACCAGATCGGCTTCCTGGTATCCTATGATTTCATAATCCAGGGAAGCATAACCCCTGGTTCTGGATTTCAGTGCATCAAAGAAATCATATATGATTTCGTTTAAGGGAAGTTCATAGGTAAGAATAACCCGGGTTTCTTCCAAATATTCCATCTGCTTGTATACTCCCCTGCGCTCCTGGCACAGCTCCATAACAGGCCCTACAAATTCAGAAGGAGCCATGATTTGGGCCTTTACCACCGGCTCCTCCATGGTTTCTATCTCATCCACAGGCGGAAAATTAGTAGGATTATCTATTTCCAGCACCTCTCCGTTGGTTTTCAGCACCCTGTAGATAACACTGGGAGCTGTGGCGACTATGTCCAGATCGTATTCCCGCTCCAGCCGCTCCTGTATAATCTCCATATGCAGCAGTCCCAGAAAACCGCAGCGAAACCCGAAACCCAGAGCTGCTGAAGTTTCAGGCTCAAACATGAGAGAGGCATCATTGAGCTGGAGTTTTTCCAATGCATCTCTTAAGTCTTCATATTCGGCACCATCCGCCGGATAAATGCCGCAGTATACCATGGGCGTAATGCTCTTATAACCCGGCAGGGGCTCCTCTGCAGGCCGGTCGGCATGGGTAATTGTATCGCCTACCCTGGTATCCCTGACATTTTTCATGCTGGCTGTTACGTAACCTACATCGCCGGCCTTCAAAACATCACAGGAAGTCAGATATGGCTGAAAGATGCCCACATCGTTAACTTCAAATTCCTTACCGCTGGCCATGAAGCGAATGCGGTCTCCCGCCTTAAGTGTTCCTTCCATAACCCGGATATAGGCAATTACCCCCCTATAGCTGTCATAATGGGAGTCAAATACCAGGGCTTTTAAAGGAGCGTCTTCATCTCCTTTCGGCGGCGGAATATATTTTACTATGCTGTCCAGAACATCCTTGATGCCTATTCCGCTTTTGGCAGAAATAAGGGGAGCATTTTCCGCATCCAGTCCAAGAATATCTTCAATTTCCTTCTTTACCAGATCCGGCTGAGCGCTGGGAAGGTCAATCTTATTAATTACCGGAATCAGTTCCAGGTCGTGTTCCATGGCCAGATAAACATTTGCCAGGGTCTGGGCTTCAATGCCCTGGGAAGCGTCAATGACCAAAATGGCTCCCTCACAGGCCGCCAGGCTTCTGGATACCTCATAGGTAAAATCCACATGCCCCGGCGTGTCAATGAGGTTCAGTATATATTCATCCCCGGCCTCATCCTTATAAACCAAACGCACGGCTTTGGCCTTTATGGTGATGCCTCGTTCCCGTTCCAGGTCCATGGAATCCAGCATCTGGTCTTCCATTTCCCGCTGGGCAATAACCCCTGTTTCCTCCATTAAGCGGTCGGCCAGGGTAGATTTGCCATGGTCTATGTGTGCTATTATGCAAAAATTTCTTATTTTATCCTGCCTGCTGACGGGCATACTTGCAAATGCCTCCTAATTTTGATTAATGCCATAATACATCCGATTGCTAAAAAGAATCAATATATATCATACAATAATAATGGAGGAAAATGCAACCACAGGCTATTTAGACATGTTGATCAGGCTTAGCAGCCTGCGCCGTAAGAATTCCAGCAGGCAGTGAATCTGACTGAATAAGCTGTTTATTGCTTCTTGGATGCGGTTTTTAAGACTTGGAAAATCTCCGGCAGCTTCCCTCAGAGCTTGTCCGGTATTTTTAAATGACAAAATGCTTTCATTGGTTTCCAGGCCTAAAACAGTCTGCATGGTGTAATAGGTTTTGTATACACCTGCAAAAAACAATAGCAGGCAAGCCAGTAGCATAAGGCATCTGATTCTTGCTCTTCTTTTCCTTAAACGGCTGCGTTCCAGACGGGTCAAATCTTCCACCTCATTCTACAATCTGGCTTATAGCCTCTGCCAGATATATGCAAGCACGTTCAGCTTCTTCCAGGGTTGTAAGGGTGCTTCCAACTTCAATAAGGATGGCATTGGTCGACACATGCTGATTATAACGTCCGGTTTTATAGTATACATCTCTGGCAAGACCGGGATACAACTCATTCAGCTTGTTCGTAAGCTTTATAGCAAGTTTGGCATTTTCTTTCCAATTGGGCTTTTCACTGAATCCGCCCATTATGCCTTCGCCTGTGCCGATTACCACCATTACCCTGGCAACCCGCTCTCCGTTTATTATAACCACATCATCATCGGACTTTTTTCTGCTCCTTTTATCGTAAGCATTGCGGTGTATGTCTATGAACATATTCAAAGAATCATATTCAGCCATCCGCTTTTTAAGTGTTTCCAAGGATTTGGCATAAGAAGCATTATAATTCCCGGCTTCGTGGTTGGTCTTGTCATGCAGAACTGCAATTCCCCTGTCTGAAAGGGCTTTAGCCAGTGCAGTTCCTATTCTAACTACGGAATAATTCATATCATCGGTGCGAAATGCTTCAGCAGATGCTTCGGCATAAGGGTCTTCTGGATTCTGCCTGTAGGCCTCCCTGGTATGGCTGTGATAAATAAGAATCTTGGGCCCCTCCCCCTTCATTTCAATGGGGCTTTCATCCACCTGAATATGCTTAATTTGAATTTTTATTTCATCCGATACTTCCTGCATGCTTTCTTCATTGGAGTCGGCACTGCTGATTTCAATCGGGCTGGCAGGCCGGTCTGCATTTCCACGCCCCGGTGTGCCGGAAGCTGCCTCCACCACTTCATTCATATCATTGTCCGGAAGTTCAGGGGCGTATTCCAGGTACGGCATGGGATATGCAATAAAGGTCTTGGGATTCTGGATGTTTCTTTTTATGGCCAGGTTCCACAGCAGTGACAGCATTCCGCCCGCACTTTTATCTTCCGCTGCCACAGCAGGAAAACCCGCTGCCAGCATGAACCGGTATGCCGGATGAACATCATCAGATTCCATCCAGGGCTTATCTTCATTTTCGGAGTTTTGGTACGCCTGGCCAAATGATACAGGATTGCCGGATAAGAGCCTCCAGGATAAGAACAATACAGCTGCCAGCAGGACTGTTATTATAAGAATGTACACGAGAGTAGACACACGCACAACCTTAAACCGGATCATCCCAGCACCTCATTTCCCCGGAGCTGAAAAACCATCTGCTCCCTTAAACTAATTTATTCCGAAGAAATGAAAATCATGACAAATGGGATGATATTACGACAAGTTAGTGAAGATAGCGGCTTACATCCTCAATTGACAACCCCTTATTTATGGCCAGGTTTATGCCATCGGCTATAATTCCGGCCGCATCATCTATCAGCATATCTACTTCTTTGGGCGTTACCACCAGGTCCCCCAGGCCTTCCGCCAAAACCTCTCCCACCAGGCTGTTCAGATGCTGTTCATCCAGGGATTGAAGCATCCTGTAAAATTCACTGTGGGAATCTGTCTGCTGGGAAAATTCTCTTATGAGCATTTCCAAGGCATCCCTGCCGATAGTATGGGCATATACCACTGTGGGCACGCCTATTGCCAGCGTCGGCACTCCCAGGGATTGTTCCGTCAGCCCCATTCGCTTGTTGCCGATACCTGAGCCGGGGTTTATCCCCGTGTCGGCTATCTGAATGGTGCTGCCTATCCTCTCGGTTTTGCGGGAAGCCAAAGCATCTATGGCTATTATCAGATCCGGCTTTACTTTATCAACAATTCCCTGAACAATCTCACCCGTTTCAATACCGGTTATGCCCAGCACGCCGGGCGCAACTGCGCATATGCGGCGCATCCTGTCATCCACCTGGTCGGGTACATATTCAAATATGTGGCGTGTGACAAGTATTTTATCCACCACTTTTGGACCTATGGCATCAGGGGTTACATTCCAGTTCCCCAAGCCCACTATCAGGATCACGCTGTCATCCCTTAAATCAACCAGCCTTCTGATCTCATTTGCCAAATGCTGCTTGACCTCTTCTTCGTATTCCGGATTCCGGTCCGGGATGCCGGGAGCTTCTATTGTAATATAGTTGCCCATCGGCTTGCCTAAATTTTCCTCACCCTGCCTGGACACCACCTCCACACGGGTTATGGATATATCCTCTGCCGGATATACATTTTCAACATTTACGCCGGGGATTTCCTGCCTGCTCCGTTCCTGGGCCATTTCTCTGGCTTCCATGGCCAGGTCTGTCCGGATGTTGGTCCACATGGAATGTCATCCCTTTCTGTTACGTTTATTATTAAATGCTCCTTCTATTTTCGCCCGGCAGATACAAAATTATTCTATTCACTCTTGCGCAACCAAATATTTAGTGGTACAATATAAGACGCTGATTTCAATCGAGGAGGTGAAGAATTTGCCAAACATTAAGTCAGCTATAAAAAGAGTCAAGGTAACACAAACCAAAACTCTTCGCAATAAAAGAATAAAGTCTGATCTTAGAACTGCCATAAAAAAGTTTGAGGCAGCATTGATGGAAAACGATGTGGAAAAGGCTAAGGCTCTTTATCCTATTGTTACAAAGAAACTTGATATGGCTGCTGCAAAAGGCACCATTCATAAGAATGCTGCCAGCCGCAAAAAGGCAAAACTGGCTCTTCGATTGAATGCAGCATCAGGAAAATAATAAGAGCACAAAAGCTTCCCGAATCAGGAAGCTTTTTTTGATTTACTGCCTTATGATACATTTTCCTGGCTGCACATTTTAATTACCAATAGTTCTATGCCCAGGCGGTCTTTGATTTTTCCGCTTTTGATTCCATAATCCAGCTCCAGGCATAGGTTCAGTCCGCGGAGCAGTTGTTCTTTTGTAAAACCCCGCGATTGCTGCATTCCCTTTTTTACTGAATAAGGATGGAGCTTATAGGGTTCTGCTTTAAGCTTGTTTTGTATTTGAGTCAGGTTATAGCCCATTTCATCATAACTTTTGCAAAGAAGCATGATTTTCAGCTGCCTGGCAATCAAGGCCAGTATGCCGAATACAGACTGTTCCTGTTCCAGCAGGATTTCCATCTGTTCCAGGGCAGTCGCTTTCCTTTTGGCCGATACTGCATCGATAAACTGGAAAACCGTATATTCCGGAGACGGAGTGATAAGCTTATCGATTGCTTCCCTGGTTATAAGGTCGGACTTGCCTGCATATGAAGCCAGTTTTTCCACTTCATTTTTTATATCCTCTAAATTGTTGCCAGCCTGCAAAATAAAGTATTCCAGATCTTCATCGGATATTTTCAGCTTGTTAAGCCTGAATCTCTTTCTTGTCCATTTTATAAGATCCGAGTGGCTTAACCTTTCAAATTCCACTGCATGGCCGTATTTTGCTATGGCCTTGTATAGAGCCCGCTTCTTATCAGCACCGCCCCTGGTATAAAATATGAGGCAGGTACTGTCAGATACCTGTTCCAGGTATTTTATTAACTGATCCTCATCTTCCGGCTTTTTACCTGTCAGGCCTGTATAATCCTTTACCACCACTATCCTTTTATCAGACAGGAAGGGCAGGGTTTCACCGGCAGCAATAATTTCATCTGCCCTTGTTTCCGTGCCGTCAATAATTTGATAGTTTAAATCCCGATACTGTTCCGGTATCCATTTTTCCAATATCTGATAAAGAGCTTCTTCCTTTGTAAACTCTTCCGGACCATGAAACAGATATAGCTTATCCAGTTTTTCCTTATTAATCTGCCTGAACAATTCCATATAATCCATGCCGTTTACCTCTATTCCGAATTACCTGTATCCTCGGCTGGATTTGCGGATTCTTCCCCGCTGCCTTCGGACTCTTCGGATTCACTGCTCTCCTTGTCTGTTTCTTCTTCCGGCTCTGTTTCATCAACCTGCTCTTCTTCCACTATTCCTTCTTTCAAAAGCAGTATGAAATCTTCCAGATTTTTGTTATGTTCAAAAGCCAGTGATACAGCCTCTGCCATTACGTTCAGGGTTCCGTTGACATTTTTGCCGGGTTTCAAAGCCTGGCCCTTTTGCATCATGTCTTTAAACTGGGAAGGCAGGCCTATTTCTTCAAGCCAATCAGACTGGTAAACAGAAGCATCTGCAGGCATCAAACCTGCATTCTTTATCCTCTGCTGGGATTGTTCACTGACCAGGAATTGAATAAATTCCCAGCTTTCAGGTATGGATTTTGTAGCACGGCTCATGGTAAGAACATACCCGCTTAATATGCCGCCGGCGGCATCTACATTACCGGGTGCAGGCAGAGAAGCAACCCCTACTTTTCCATATAAGGGTGATTCCTCATCCAAAAATAACCGGGCAGCATATGACCAGTTCCACATAAATGCTGCATTGCCTGCCTCAAAAACTGCCCTGCAGTTCTCCGGATCCATACTCATGGAGTTAAGCGAAATTACTTCTTCCCGTGCCATGCTGACCATAAAGTTCCAAACATTGGCCACGGATTCCTGGTCAAATACAGTCTCTTCTGCTTCAAAATCCGGATATGTACCGAAATAATGCCATATGCCTGCCAGAAAAGCTGCTGCGTTTTCCTCGGCTGATCCAGGAAAAACCAGGCCGTATTCCATTTCATTGGCTTTCATTATCTGCAATGCCAGCTGGAACAGGTCTTCCCATGCAGCAGGCGGAGTTTCCACCAGATCAGTACGGTAATAAAGCAGGGGCATATCCTGCCAGAAGGGCCAACCATAGGTTTTGCCTTCCCAGACCATTGCATCTGCCATGCCGGCAAAGAACTTGTTTCTCTTCTCTATTGACAGGCCTCCGTCCAAAGGCTGTATTTTCTGTTCCGCTGCCAGCTTGGCCAGCCAGGTATCATGGATTAAAATTATATCCGGTACTGTCTGTCCTTTTTTAATAAGCTCATCGAGTTTTTCCAGAAACTCCTTGCGCTGCCCGGACCCCTCTATTCCTTCAACAATTATCCTGTCCTGAGAATTGTTGAATTCCAGGATAAGGCTTTTTATTACATAACTGCTGTCATAGGGATAGTAAAAATATAATTGTTTCTTGGGTGTTTCCTCTTCGCTTTCCTTTTCTAATGCTGAACAGCCGGATAATAAAGTGAATATAAGAAACAGGGCTGTTAACCCTGCAATAATTCTCTGCCTTTTCATGCTGCACCTCCGTCACATGCCGCTGGAGCCAAAACCGTTTGCTCCCCTGCTGCTGTCGGACAGAGCATCTACAAGTTCCACTTCCACCCGTTCAACACGTTGAATGATCATTTGAGCGATTTTCATGCCCTTTTTGATGTAAAAAGGTTCCTTGCCATGATTTATCATAATGACGCCTATTTCCCCGCGGTAACCTTCATCTATGGTGCCAGGAGAGTTCAGCAGCGTTATCTGGTGTTTCAATGCCAGGCCGCTCCTGGGCCTGATCTGCGCCTCTGTTCCCTCCGGCAGCTCTACGACAATGCCGGTGCGTATAAGCCTTGAACCACCTGGCAGCAATTCTGCATCCTCGATGGAAAACAAGTCCAGCCCGGCATCTCCCGGATGAGCATATTCGGGGATTCTGGCATCAGGATGAATTTTTTTCACCTTGAGTTTCATACGGATGCCCCCATTAATTACTTTCACAAATAATAGTATCCTATGACAGGGGATATTTCAATTACTCTTCTTCAGTTTCTCCCAATCCAAACCGCTCATGAATGGCTTTTACTGCTTTTTCAGTTTCATCCTTGCGTACCAGGCATGAAATCTTAATCTCGGATGTACTGATCATATGAATGTTTATATCTTCCTTGGCCAAAGCTTCAAACATGGCAGCTGCCACCCCGGGGTGATTTGCCATGCCTGCACCCACTATGGATACTTTGGCTACATCATGGGTGAAGTTTACCCCTTTTGCACCTATATAATCCAGGTTTTTATTAATAAGATCCACCGCTTCTGTCAGCTGATTCCGGGCGATGGTAAAGGAAATATCCTTAGTATCTCCTCTTCCTATGCTTTGTATGATAATATCCACATTAATATCAGCATCTGCCAGCAATTTAAATATCTTGAAGGCTATGCCGGGAACATCCCTTACAGATAAAATGGAAACTCGAGCTATATCCTTATCATAGGCTACTCCCTTTATCATTGTTTTTTCCATTTCTGCTTCCTCCTTGATAAGCGTTCCGTCGTGATCATTAAGACTGGAACGAACCACCATATTGACATTATACTTTTTAGCCAATTCCACAGAGCGGTTATGCAAAACCCTGGCACCCAGACTTGCCAATTCAAGCATTTCATCGTAGGATATATCCTTTAGTTTACGGGCATCCGGCACAATTCTGGGATCTGCCGTATATATGCCGTCCACATCGGTATAGATTTCACAAAGATCTGCTTTCAGGGCAGCTGCAAGAGCAACAGCTGTGGTATCAGAACCGCCCCTTCCCAATGTGGTTATATCCCCGTGTTCATTTACACCCTGAAAACCCGCAACAAGCACTATCTTTCCTGCTTCCAGTTCATCTTTAACCCTTTTTCCGTCTATATTTTCAATTCGGGCATGGGTATGAAAAGAATTGGTATAAATTCCTACTTGCTGCCCGGTCAGGGATACTGCCTGGTATCCCAGTTTTTCAATTGCCATGGCCATTAATGCAATGGAAATCTGCTCGCCGGTGGACAGGAGCATGTCCATTTCCCGCTTGGACGGATTCTCACTGATTTCCATGGCTTTTTCTATCAATTCATCTGTGGTATCTCCCTGAGCTGACAATACAACCACAAGCTGGTTGCCCTGCCGGTATGTATCAACTATCCGGCGGGCTACATTCATCAGCCTTTCAGCATCGGCCACCGAGCTGCCGCCAAACTTTTGTACGATTAACGCCAATTGGTCTGCCTCCCTTGCTTTCAGAATTGATAAAAGCATAAATATGCATCTAAAATATAAAAAAATTAATATACTTAGGAATTGTATCACTTTGCATTTTTATTGACAAGGTTTTTGGGAAAAAAGTGAATAAATTTTGCTATTCAAAGCACACTAAGTTTGGAGGTGCATAAGTGATGAATATAAATCTAACACAAAAGGAAAGAACCTTATTGGAAGATCAAAAAAGCCATGAGGAAATCTGTATCAAAAAATATAATAATTATGCAAACCAGGCCGAATGCCCCGAACTTAAGCAGATGTTTCAAACCTTTGCCCAACAGGAACAGCAGCACCTGAATTCCATTAACCAGATGCTGAACGGCCAGGTACCCAATGTGCAGCAGAGCCAACAGCAAGGACAGCAGCAACAAAGTCAAGGGCAGCAACAGGTTCAACAAGGACAGCAAGAACAGCAGCAGGCCGGCATGATAAACAGTTCAGATGCAGATCTCTGCACCGACATGCTGATGACCGAGAAATATGTTTCCAGTGCATATAATACCGCAGTTTTTGAATTTACCAATACCAACGCCCGGGAAGTACTGAATCATATTCAGAAGGAAGAACAGCAGCACGGTGAGGGCATATTCAACTATATGAAGAAGAAAGGCATGTACCAGACACAATAGGGATAAACAAATAAAGCATATGCGAAAATAAAACCGTGATTACGGTTTTATTTTTTGTGTTTAAGTCTATATATAAGGTGAAAACAGTACACAGAATTTGTAAAATAGTACCTGTTGTTATATAATTATTTTATTAACAAAGGTATATTAGCGGAGGTACTACATATGAGTCAAAAAGAAATGATCGAACGAGCAAAAGAACATTTAGGAAAGCTTCTGGAACAGCAATTTGAACGAATCGAACGAATGAAACAGACCAAGGACTTTATCAAGTATGATACTCTGCGTCCCATAGTAATCGGCATAGTCGGAGGAGACGGAATAGGTCCCTATATTACAGCCGAAGCACAGAAAATATTGGAATTCCTTCTTAAGGATGAAGTAAAGGAAGGAAAGGTTACATTCCGCGTTATTGAAGGCTTAACCATTGAAAACCGGGCAAAACACGGCAAAGCCATACCGGATGATATACTGGAAGAATTAAAAAAGTGCCATGTCATCCTGAAAGGCCCCACCACTACTCCCAGGGCAGGAGATCCCTGGCCAAATATAGAAAGCGCCAACGTGGCCATGAGAAAAGAGCTGGACTTATTTGCCAATGTAAGGCCGGTAAAAGTGCCGGAGCTGGGAATAGACTGGGTATTTTTCAGAGAAAACACTGAAGGCGCTTACGCATTGGGAAGCAACGGCATTAATGTAAATGAAGATCTGGCCCTTGACTTTACCGTAACTACACATGAAGGCTCCTACCGCATAATCAAGGCTGCTTTTGATTATGCCAGCAGAAACAAAATAAACAAGGTAACTGTTGTAACCAAGGCGAATGTTGTTAAGACCACGGACGGAAAATTTCTGGAAGTAGCCAGGCAGGTAGCAGAGGAATACCCGGAAGTGGAATGGGATGACTGGTATATCGACATTATGACAGCAAAATTGGTGGATGAAAAACGCCGCACCCAATTCAGAGTAATGGTTCTGCCCAACCTCTATGGAGATATTCTCACCGATGAGGCCGCGGAATTCCAGGGAGGTGTAGGCACAGCAGGCAGCGCAAATATAGGCAAGAGGTATGCCATGTTTGAGGCAATTCACGGTTCTGCCCCCAGAATGGTGGAGGAAGGCCGTGCTCAATATGCTGATCCCAGCAGCATCATAAGGGCAGCAGCCATGCTGTTGGATCACATCGGATATCAGGAAAAAGCCAGAAGATTGCAAATGGCACTCGATATATGCGGGCAATTTGAAAAGAAAATTGCAATAACAGGCAGAAGCACCGGTGCAACCAGCGCCGAATATGCCGAATATATCATGAATACCTTATCCGATCCCGGCTTGGAAGAAAAGTGGAATAAATATATTAAGGCAAAAATGCCTGTAGAAAAGGAGTAGGGATATGAGCAACTTTTATCTGATGCATCCGGCTGATCAGCTGGTCACCATAATGGAAAGGATCTACAGATACGGCATGACCACAACATCCGGCGGGAACCTGTCTATCCTTGACGACAATGGTGACATTTGGATCACGCCCAGCGGCATTGACAAGGGCTCACTGACCAGAAAGGATATGATCAGGGTCACGCCCAGCGGAGAAATTGACGGCATACACAAACCGTCTGTTGAACTTCCCTTCCATGCACAGATTTATCAAAAACGTCCTGACATCCGGGCAATAATTCATGCCCATCCGACTGCCTTAATTGCATTCAGCATTGTCAGAAAAATTCCCAGCACCAGGCTGACACCCAGTGCCTATTTTACCTGCGGAAATATAGGCATAGCGGAATACGCCATCCCGGGAAGTGATCAGCTGGGCAAGAACATTGCGGCAAAATTTCAAGAAGGTTATGACATAGTAATACTGGAAAACCACGGAGTAGTTGTTGGCAGTACTGATTTGTTCAAGGCCTTTATGGCCTTTGAAACCCTTGACTTTACTGCAAGGCTTGAAATCGAAGCCCAAAAACTGTCCAACCCCATAGAACTCACCGACAGGCAGCTGGACCTATCCAAGCACAAACAGCAAGTGGTTATGGATGAATTCATTCCCCAGACCTTTTCCAGCGAGGAAAGAGCTGCCCGCCGTGAAATGTGCAATTTCATCCATCGGGCTTATGAACAATCGCTGTTTACCAGTACTCAGGGAACCTTTTCCCAGAGACTGAGCGATGGCTCCTTCCTGATCACTCCTTACGGCATAGACAGGAAATACATGGATATTGAAGATTTAGTAAGGATAAAGGATAACTGGAAGGAATCAGGAAAGCATCCCAGCCGTTCGGTAAAACTGCATCAGGCAATCTATAAAAAGCACCCGGAAATTAACTCAGTAATCATAGCCCATCCGCCCAACATCATGGCTTTTGCTGTAACGGATGTTGAATTCGAAACAAAGATAATACCTGAAAGTTATATTCAGCTGAGAAACATCAAGAAGCTTCCCTTTGGCTCATCTTTTATGCAGCCTGAGATGACAGCTGAATCCTTCTCCCCGTCATCACCCATCATCATAATAGAGAATGACTGCCTGATTGTTACGGGAGACTCATTGCTGAATGCCTTTGACAGGCTGGAAGTGGCTGAATACAGCGCCAAAGCTTTATTGTCCGCCAACGAACTGGGCGAATTGGTAGCTATAAGCGATAAGGAAATTGAAGATATTGAAGCGGCATTTAATCTGAAAGACTAATAATCCCATAAATGAAGGGGCTGAATTTCAGCCCCTTTTTATTTTACTCTGCCTTCGCCTGCAAGGACTTTACATATTCAAACTCATCCTGTATTTCCTGAGACGGCTCTTTGGACACAAGCGACACGATAACAATGGCAATGCATGAAAGTATAAATGCAGGCAGGAGTTCATATATGTCAAATACTCCGCCCAAGGGCCTGATCAGCAGATTCCAGATGAAAACCATGCTGCCGCCGGTAACCATGCCCGCAATGGCCCCTGACCTGGTGACCCGCTTCCAGAAGAGCGAGAAGAGCATGATGGGCCCGAAGGTCGCACCGAATCCTGCCCAGGCGAACGATACTACCTTGAATATGATACTGTCCTCATCCAGGGCAATAATCGCAGCTATTGCAGATATAATCACCAGCACTATTCTTGTTAGATACAGTATTGTTTTGTCCGATGCGTCCTTTTTGATAATCCCCTGGTAAATATTCTTTGAAACGGCGGAAGCTGCCATAAGAAGGTAGGAGTCGGAAGAGCTTATGGTAGCCGCCAAAATTCCTGCCATAACTATTCCTGCAAGAAAAGGAACAAAGAATTCGGCAGACATCAATATAAAGATTTTCTCGGAATCACTCTGTGTAAGGAATGCACTGGGGAAGATCACCCTGCCGATAATGCCGATGGCTATGGCTGCTAATAAAGATATTGCACACCACACAACAGCTATTCTTCTGGATCTGCCCAGTTCATTGGAATCTCTGATAGCCATGAATTTGATCAGTACATGGGGCATTCCAAAATACCCCAGACCCCAGGAAAGAGTTGATATTACCGTCAGTAATCCATAAGTGCCTGCCTCGCCGAACAAAGGACTTCCGTTTGTTCCCACTTGCTGAACCCCATCCTGGACTACAGGCTGGGCAATTCCAAAGAACTCAAAAAATCCCGGTATGCTCTTTGCATTATCAATGACAGCTGATATTCCGCCAGCTGAGACAGTTCCTGCAATTGCCATAACAGAAAGTGCAAATACCATTACAATTCCCTGCATAAAATCCGATGCGCTTTCCGCCAGAAATCCACCTACAAAAGTATAGAGCACAACAAAGAGAGCTCCGGCTATCATCATATATGCATATTTTATGCCAAACAAGGTACTGAACAGTTTTCCTACTGTAACGAAGCAGCTTGCAGCATATACGGTGAAAAATACAAGAATAAACAACGCTGCTATAATCAGTATTACTTTGTTTTTTTCTTTGAAACGATTGCTGAGATAATCAGGGATAGTTATGGCATTGTCCGCAGTATATGAGTAGTTACGAAGTCTTTTTGCAACAAAAAGCCAGTTTAAATATGTACCTATAAAAAGGCCGATTGCAGTCCACAAGGCATCGCTGAGTCCGAACCAATATGCTACCCCCGGAAGGCCCATCAACAGCCATCCGCTCATATCCGAAGCTTCCGCAGCCATGGCAGTAATCCACGGGCCTAACGACCTTCCGCCTATCAAATAATGGTCGCTGCTTTGACTGGCGCGCTTTGCATAATATAAGCCTATTGCAATAACCGCCCCGACATAAAGGGTCATAGCACCTAAAATCTGGAGCCTGCCCACAATCATACCCATAATAGCCCTCCCTTTTATCTTTTACTATTGCAGCAGATTATTATACTAAATATGCATATTGTAATACATATTTATGCAAATGTACAGCCCTAACTCCCGTTTTGTACGAATAAATAAAAAAGGAACCTGAATTATCGGTTCCTCCTATCTGCAGAAGTCTTGGATTTAACCCAACACTATTTTAACCAGGGGTATTATCTCACCAAGCCTGATAAAGATTAGCTTGATCAGAAAATAAATAATGACCAGATTGATGCATATAGCCGTAATGCCTGAAGCATAGAAGATATGTACCTTGTATTTTCTTATCTTTTCAATTATGCTTTTGGCTGCTGCAAGCATAAAGCTGACCTCTATATCTTTATATAAATAATTGCTTTATATATCATATGCAGCATCAGCCATTATATGTAAATAAAAAACCTGGTATAATAACAATACCAGGTAAAGAATTATTTTTTTGCTCTATCCCATCGGATGTGCCATGGTAGTCATCAGACTCATTTCAGCCTGTGTGGTATCCAACCGGCTGTACTGAACAACTACCGGCTGATCACTTTCCACCATGACTGCATAGGGTACATCCTGGGGAATTGAATTGCCATTCTCGTCCCTGATTTTGTCCAGGCGTATATGGTTGGTACGTTCTGCCTTGCATACAGCCTTAAAACTGCGTATCGGATCTCTGTCTTCAAAGTATAGGGTTAATTTAAGATGTGCATCCTTATCTCCTACGTTCAGCACACATATGGCTTCATGGCTGACATAATGCCCAGGACTGCTGGTAGAAGGATAATAACAGTCCGGAATCAGCCATATACGAGATCCTAATGCTTTGTTTGTACTCATCTATAACACCTGCTTTCTTTATTTTGTCTGATAGATAATTCTATATCGCTGCCTTAATTCCTTTTTTCAGTATTTTTTGCAGTTCAGACTATCTGCTGACCATATATCTCAGCACTGTTTTCAACTTTTCCGGCTCTACTTTTCTTGCATCGGAAAGATAGATCTCTCTATGCCTTAAAGTTCTTATTTTAAGCTGGTTTTCTTCTATAAATTCTTTCATTATAGCGAAAGTTTCCGGTTCGGTGTCATAAGGTCCCACATGGAGCATCTGTACCGATAAACCATCCTCAATGGCATCGAACCTCACTTCATCCAGGAGCGGATGAGGATTCTTTTTTCTCGCTGTTTCCAATGCCTTGACCGCCACCTGCTCCGTTACGAAATCAGGCTGCCTGATCATAATTGAATATATAAGCTGATCTTTGTCCAGCTTGTCCATCTTTCTTCCTTCTTCAGTCAGATCCCAAAGCCCTTCTAACGGATACACGGTATATTCAAAATATCCTTCAGGGGTAAATCCTTGCTTCGGCATCATCCTGACTGCATATGCCAACGAATACAGCACATTTACCTTTTCAGCAAATTCGTCGCTGTTTGGATTTCCCCTTCCCTCAAGTATAAAAAACTTTTGTTCAGGAACGTTAACAAGCTCGGGCTTCTGTTTAGGCATATACAGGTTCTTCTCATGCTTTCGCCACTCATGTTTCATTTATATTCACACCCTATTTGTCTCAAAATTGGTTTCTGCTGCCGTTTTCATCAACTACCCCGTCAAGCATCAGAATAGCCTATGGATCCACATCCATATCCCATATTTCTTCTTGGCAGACTTACAGAAATTACCTCAAGATAAATTATACAATATTACATCCCTTGGAACAACTTATTATTGTACATATAAAAAAAGCCCTGGATTATTCCAGGGCTTTTTCTGGCTCCCCAGGTTGGACTCGAACCAACAACCCCTCGGTTAACAGCCGAGTGCTCTGCCATTGAGCTACTGAGGAATATATAAAATCCGGCAACGACCTACTCTCCCAGGCGGTCTCCCGCCAAGTACCATCGGCGCTGAAGGGCTTAACTTCTGTGTTCGGTATGGGAACAGGTGTATCCCCTTCGCTATTGTCACCGGATTTACTCCCGG
>FZPS01000192.1_pt50 | contig 61035 bp, 58 predicted proteins | sample 1817821 | NCBI WGS metagenome assembly FZPS01 (sample SAMEA104158645, study PRJEB21678) | metagenome | place: Germany | collected 2015-04-21 | reverse complement strand
CGGGCCAGTGTTTCATCCAGATCTTTTCCATTAAATTACACCCCTTTTCTCAATTTATATGTGTTAATGCGTCTCCAGTTCTATTATTCTCCTCTTCGCAGGTATTCTTTCCCCGGAGGGGGACTGCCTGTTAAAATGGAATCACCCCCTTTCGCATTTATCACTTTGTTGATACGGAAGTATTGACTGCGCTATTGACAAGAACAATAATTTTACTTACTGTTAAGTATATAGGAATGGGTTCGGTGTTGCAACTTTTCTGGATGATTTTGCAATCAAACCTTGGGCGCGGGGCCGAGGTCGTTAATCTTGTTTGAAAGGAGGCGTACGTATGTCATTAGCGATGACGGCTTTTGTTTCGGGAATACTGGGAGTTTTTATTGTTATGACATTCCTCCAAATAATGGTTAACCTGAGTTCAAAACTCGCCATCCGGCTGGAAAAAAGGGAATCACCAGACAAGAACTAGCTGAAGGAAAGGAAGAAACGGAGCAATGGATATCATAGTAAACATGTGGTCCAGCATGGCCTTTGACAACCTCTACTGGGGCAATGTGGTCATGTGGGGCGTAGCGTTCCTACTTATTTATCTGGCCATAAAAAAAGAGTATGAGCCACTCCTGCTGATACCAATAGCATTTGGTATTCTGCTGGTTAACCTCCCCTCCGAAATCATGAAAGAGGGAAGCGGACTTTTATGGATCCTCTACCACTACGGGGAAGAGTGGGCGATAATTCCGCCGCTGATCTTCCTGGGTATCGGGGCCATGACCGACTTTGGTCCGGTGATCGCCAACCCCAAAACCCTGCTCCTGGGAGCGGCGGCGCAGGGTGGGGTTTATATAACCTTCTTTGGAGCCCTGGCTCTGGGATTCACGGCGGCGGAGGCAGCGACGATCGGAATTATCGGCGGTGCTGATGGCCCGACCACCATATTCTTGTCGGCAAAACTGGCCCCTCACCTGATGGGGGTTTGTGCGGTAGCGGCTTACTCCTATATGGCCATGGTTCCTATCATACAGCCGCCGGTTATGAAAGCTCTAACCACGGAAAAAGAACGCAAGATCCGCATGAAATCCATGCGCAAGGTCTCCAAGCTGGAGAAGATCTTCTTCCCGATTATTACGGCTATCGTGGTAATTCTGATTGTTCCTGATGCCGCGGCTCTGATAGGGATGTTCTGCTTTGGCAACCTGATGCGCGAATCCGGAGTGGTGGAGCGCCTGAGCAATGCGGCCCAGAACGAGCTGATGAACATTATTACCATCTTTCTGGGGGTATCGGTCGGTGCTACCATGCCGGCTGAGGTATTTTTGACTCCCAAGGTAATATACATCTTTGTGCTGGGCTGTGTGGCTTTTGCTACCGCAACCGCGTGTGGGGTTCTGCTGGCCAAGTTCATGAACCTGTTCCTGAAAGAAGGCGAAAAGATCAACCCGCTGATTGGTGCGGCCGGGGTATCGGCGGTACCGATGGCGGCGAGGGTAGCTCATAAGGTGGGATCGGAAGCCGACCGGAAGAACTATCTCTTGATGCACGCTATGGGTCCGAACGTGGCCGGAGTTATTGGAACAGCAGTGGCGGCAGGGATGTTCCTGAGTGTTTTGAAGTAAAATACCCTTAGGCTGTTAGACTGATAGTATTACTGTATGGTTGACAGGTAGGGGAATTTTCCTCGAACTTTAGTATAATTAACTACGAAAACAATGTATTAAGGAGGAATTCAAAAAATGGCTGTAATCGAGAGTCCAATGGCAGGAAAAGTTATTGAGATTCTGGTTGAGGTAGGACAGAGCGTGGAAGAGGATGATGAGGTGATCATCCTGGAAGCCATGAAGATGGAGAATCCGGTATATGCACCGGAAAGCGGTGTGGTAAAAGAAATTAAGGTTGAAGTGGGCAAGAAAGTAGAAGAAGGCGAAGTATTAATGGTATTGGAATAGAGTTGAGTTAAAGGGACCTTCTAAAGTTGTTAAGCGCTTGGGAGTTGATTTTAGACTCAACAACAAGCGCTTAACTCTTAATATCAAGAATGCTCTGGTTACTCAAGGGCTTTCAGGTGGACGTTATGGAGGGTGTTACAGTGCCGGGCATGTATCAGGTTGGGGCGAAAGAGGTAAGCTGCAGGTCCTGCGGCCAAACCGTACTGGAAAACGACCATCACTGTAAAAACTGCGGGGTCGGTGCTCCCGGTATTCAAAGCCGGTGTCCCCAATGCAAATCGACCAACTATGTATATCATAAGTATGGTTATGCTCTGATTCGAGGTCTGCTGGCAACCTTAATTGTAGGCCCCATCGGTCCTGTTTTCGGTTTGGTTGGCTTCAACCGGACCGAGTGTATCTGTCTCCAGTGCAGGCAGGGTTGGTTTCCGTTTATGCCGGAAGTCCAGGTTTCACGCTTTAATACTGTAGTTGGTGAAGAGGGACGGATGACCAGGAGGTTCAAAAGGATCCCGGCAAACTGTTATGAGCGCTCTTAGCACCTACGTAACCTTCAGATAATAGATTTCTCAGGGCATGAGATAATGCCCATTGATAACGGTTTTTGCATTAAGTCACTATAACATCACAGTAAGAAGGAGCACAATTCAATGGAATGGCAGACATGGTTTGCAGGGATTCTTTTTCTCATCGTTTATGCATTTATAATATCGGAGAAAATCCATCGTACCGTTCTGGCCTTATGCGGTGCGGCCTTACTGATTCTGGTGGGAGTCCTTAACCAGCATGAAGCAGTAAGTTTTATCGATTTTAATACCATCGGCCTGCTCTTCGGCATGATGGTTATCGTGGGCATAACCCGTAAAAGCGGGGTCTTTGAGTATGTGGCCATCAAGGCGGCTCATACTACCGGCGGCGACCCGGTGAAGACCATGATTGCCCTCTCTATTGTTACTGCGGTGGCTTCCGCGTTCCTCGACAATGTTACCACCGTATTGCTGGTAGTTCCGGTTACCATCTCTATCTGTAAAGCCCTGGAGGTCAATCCCATACCGATGTTTGTGGCGGAGATACTGGCTTCCAATATTGGAGGAACCGCCACCCTCATTGGCGACCCGCCCAATATCATGATCGGGAGCGCCACCGGCCTGGGGTTCATGGATTTTGTCATTAACCTGACTCCGGTAGTGATTGTGATATTGATCGTTACCTTGTTCCTCTTAAAGCTGATCTATCAGAAGAGATTACAGACCACCGATGAAAACAAGGCCAGGTTGATGGCAATGGACCCCGACAGTGCTATTAAGGATCCAACCCTGTTGAAAAGGTCACTTACGGTCATTGGCATTGTGATATTAGGGTTTGTTAGCCACCAGTACCTGCACCTCGAGTCGGCTACCATAGCCATCGCCGGTGCGGCCCTGCTGATGCTGATCAGCCGGGAGGACCCGGAGGAGGCCCTGCTTACCGTGGAATGGGCCACCCTGTTCTTCTTTGTCGGGCTGTTCATTCTGGTAGGGGGACTGCAGAAGGTCGGTATTATCGAATATATGGCCCGAGAAGCCGTCAGAATTACCCAAGGGAATGTAACCCTGACCGCGATGCTGGTTCTGTGCTTTTCGGCCATTGCTTCCGCCTTTATCGATAATATACCGTTCGTGGCAACGTTTATCCCTCTGATTCAGGAGATGGGGCAGATCGGCCACATGAATATCGGACCCCTATGGTGGGCTTTGTCCCTGGGAGCATGCCTGGGTGGCAACGGGACCATTATCGGGGCCTCAGCCAACGTGATCGTTTCCGGCATCGCGTCCCGGGAAGGATATCCCATAACTTTTATCGGCTTTATGAAGATTGCATTCCCGTTAATGCTGGTTTCGATCGTCATTGCCATGGTCTACCTGCTCCTGTTTTTGATGTAGGATGCAGATCTTGGGCAGATTGAAGGATTTCAGCCGGCGAGGGGGGTGTGCGAGTGAGTTATCAGGATTCACTAATGCCGGAAGCGGTTGTCACCGGTCTGATGAGCCGGGTCTTCGGCCGCCGGGAGTACTTTTATTACCGGGAGATCGATTCCACCAACAACCGGGCTCTGGAGCTTGCGGCCGACGGGTACCCTGAAGGTACGGTGGTGGTGGCGGAAACTCAAACGGCGGGCCGCGGTCGCCGAGGCCGCACCTGGTATTCGCCGCCGCGTCACGGGCTCTACCTGTCGGTGATCCTGCGGCCGCAGCTGCCGGTGCGGGAGATCCCGCGGGTGTCCCTGGTTATCGGGGTGGCGGTGGCTGAAACGCTGGAAGCAGCCTTCCAACTGCCGGCCCGCATCAAATGGCCCAACGACATCCTGATAAACAACCGAAAAATTGCCGGAGTACTCTCCGAAGTTGTTACCGGCTCCCAGGGAATCGACTGCATTGTAACCGGCATCGGACTGAATATTAACAACCCCTTGCAGGATTTTCCCGGTGACTTGCGCACGGCTCCCACTTCGGTATTGGCGGAAAAGGAGACCCCGGTTTCACGGGTGAGAGTTCTCCAGGAACTGCTTATGCACTTGGAGACCCGTTATTACCAGTTGCTGGAGGGAAATTTCAATGGTATTCTGGACAAAGGGAAGAGCCTGTCAACGATTATAGGGAAGGAAGTGGAGTACGATAGTCAAAACGGCCCCGCTATCGGCCAGGCGGTTGATATCGACGATAACGGGTTTTTGCTGGTAAAAGATAAATGGGGGAAGATCCACACCGTTACATCCGGCGAGGTATATCTTTCCTCGCCGCGAGAAGGCGGAAAAGGTGATTAGAAAACCATACTCAATCCGCGGGACCGGCTCAGATTTGGGAGGGAAATCATTGTGCTATCATTAATATTCTGGAGACGGCCTGATTAAGGGTAAGAAAGGGGGAGCTTAAACATAGCCATCGAACGGAGGACAGAGATCCTAGCAGTAGCTGCCCGGCTTTTTCGGGAGAAAGGTTATCCCTATACCAGCCTGGATGATATCACCAGGGAAATTGGAATAACCAAGCCTGCCATTTATTATTACTTTGCGGCCAAGGAAGATATACTATACGAGATTTGTGTGACCCAGATCAAAAAACTTATGGAAGAGGCCCAGGCTATTGTTGCTACTGACCTTGATATCGCAGAAAAGATAAGAAGGATTTTTGCGGCTCATATCATGCAGTTTCATACCAACCGTGATGTTGCTGAGTCATACTGGAGAGAAGCGGCTCACCTGTCTCTGCCGCGGCGCAAAGAGGTCAGCAACATGCTAAAGCAGTATGAGTACTTCATCCGAGAACAGGTAGATCAGGGGATTGCCGAAGGTGTCTTCCGGCAAATTAACACCCGGCAGGTTGTACGGGGGATCGGCGGTATGGTTTTTACCATTGGCAACTGGTACGATCCTGCCGGCCCGGATGATATTTACGTCATTATTGATGCCTACCTCGATTTCATTATGCACGGACTTCTGGCCAGGTAACAATTCCGGTCCTGAGAAAAGTAAAAGCATCAAGGGCTCTGACCTCTTGATGCTTTTTCTGTATTCATCCCGCATACTGCCTTCCACTCCGGTCGCCGGAATTCACCTGGTAGCGGTCGAATACGTTATGCAGTTAATCCCGTCATTCGGCTATCATCTGCTTATTCCATAACGAATGGGTTATAACCATTTTTGGACAGATACTTACCGATAACCATGCGCTGGACCTCGGCGGTTCCTTCAAAGATCTGCATTATCTTGGCGTCGCGCATGTATTTCTCAACCGGGTATTCCTTGGTGTACCCATAACCGCCAAAGATCTGAACGGCTTCGATGGCATTGATCATTGCAGAGTCCCCTGCGTAGAGTTTTGCCATCGAGGATACGGTCTTGTAGGGGGCTCCGATGTCCTGCAGGTAGGCTGCCTTCAGGTAAAGCAGCCGGGAGGCTTCAGCTCGAACTGCCATGTCGGCCAGCTTAAACTGGATGGCTTGGAAGGTGCCGATTGGTTTGCCAAACTGCTGTCTCTCATTGGCATAGTTGAGAGATGCTTCAACGCATGCGGTGGCAATACCAGTAGCCAGAGCGGCGATGGCGGTCCGGGACAGGTCCAGGGTTTCCATCAGTATAGGAAGCCCTCCACCTTCTTTCCCTATCATCATCCAACCCGGTACCCGGACATCTTCAAAGATGACCTGGGTGGTGCTGGAACTCCTGATACCCAGCTTATCTTCTTTGTTGCCAATGGTTAGTCCCGGCGTCTCCTTATCAACCATAAAGCAGCACAGGCCTTTGTTGCCGAGCTTCTTGTCCAGGGTGGCGAAGACCGTGAACTGCTGGGCGATGCCGCCGTTGGTGATAAACTGCTTGGTTCCGTTAAGGATGTAGTCATTGCCGTCCTTAACGCACTTGGTCGACAGTCCCAGAGCATCGGAGCCTGCTCCCGGTTCGGTTAGACAGAATGCGCAGACAGCGCCTTCCAACTGGCGGCCGTACCACCACTTTTTCTGCTCGTCGTTGGCCCCCACAATTATCGGGTCTGATGCCAGCAGAGTAGAGGCGGCAATCGTCGTCCCCAGGCCGGCATCACCCTTGGAGATTTCCTCGCAAACCAGGCACTTGGAGACATTGTCCAGCCCGTCACCGCCGTACTCTGCAGGAACCCCAATGGTCATCAGGCCCAGCTCCTGCATTTTTTTGATGGTCTCCATGGGAACCTCATCCGCTTTGTCCCACTCAATGCAGTAGGGAACAATCTCGTTGGCAGCAAAGTCTGCCGCCATCTGCCTAATCATTTCCTGTTCTTCGGTAAGACGAAAATCCATTTACATTACCTCCCTTTAATTCCGATTTGATCGGGTAAATGAATGTCAAGTTAGATGTCTCTGGTCCATAAAGAAGCCATGGCCGGTCCGGTCCCCACGCACAGGGAAGCTCCTCCCAGGGTCAGCCCCAGTCTTTCCATCTCGTAATACAGGCTTACGATAATACGCAGGGCGGTATTGCCAACCGGGTGTCCCAGGGCGATACCGGAACCGTTGTGGTTGCACTTTTCCATGTCCAGAGTAATGCCGTATTTCTCCTTCAGCCGGATACCGACGCCCAGGAATTGCGGGGCAAAGGCTTCGTTGATTTCCCAGTACTCGATATCCTCAAATTTCAATCCCGCCAGTTTCAGGGCCTTGGGGATGGCTTCAGCGGGACCGACACCCATGATCTTGGGATCTACGCCGCAGGCGGTAATGTTGATCATTTTGAGCAGAGGCTTAATACCTAATTCCAGAGCCTTTTTCTTGGACATAACCACGACTGCTGACGCCCCGTCATTGATACCGGAAGCATTGGCTGCAGTTACAACACCGCCTTTTTTGAAGGCCGGGCCCAGCCGGCCGACGCTCTCCATGCTGGCACCCCGAATGGGATGTTCGTCGGTATCAAATATAATCGTTCCTTTTTTCCGATCCTGGATTTCCACCGGGACGATCTCGCGTTTAAAATGGCCATTGTCAATAGCAGCGATTGCCCGGCTATGGCTCATTACTGCCAACTCATCGCACTGTTCACGGGTGATGTTGTACATTTCCGCGACGTTTTCCGCGGTCAAACCCATATGACCGGGTACAAGTCCATCAACCAGGGCGTCATGGAACATGGCATCATACAGGACGCCATCGTTCATCCGGTAACCGGAGCGAGCCTTATCCAGCATATAGGGGACCCGGGTCATGTTTTCCACCCCAACCACCAGATAGACTTCGGCCTTGCCGAGCGCTACCTGATCGCAGGCGATTTCCAGGGCCCTCATCCCGGAGGCGCAGTTCTGGTTAACTGAACAGGCATTGCTTTCGAAAGAAAGCCCACAGGCCAAACCCACTTGGCGGGCCGGCAGGGAACCGGACATATGCGGGTAAACCTGGCCCATTACGATGCCGTCAATGATTTGCGGATCAATACCAGCCCTCTTGATGGCCTCCTTACCTACTACGGTGGCCAACTGAACTGCGGGGACATCCTTGAGTCCACCCTGGAATTTCCCTACTGCTGTTCTGCAGGCACTTACAATTACAACTTCGTTTACGGACATGAATACCTCCCCTTTCATAAATGAGAGTGCAGCTAATGCAATGACGAGCGCGGACGATACAGCTATGCTATTTTAGTGGTTCTTAACCAAATCTTCATTTTCTCTGCTTCTTTAATTAATTGGTCCCGGAAATCGGGATGGGCGATATTGATCAAACCCTCGGCCCGTTCCCAGGTGGTCTTGCCCTTCAGATTGACTGAACCGTATTCGGTGATAATATAGGCGGCAATCGATCTGGGTACGGTCACGATGGTACCCGGGCTCAGTGCCGGGGTGATTCTCGACACCACGGTTCCATCAGGTCTGGTAACGGTTGAACTCAAGGCGATGATTGGTTTGCCGCCCCTGGACTTGAACGCACCGATTATATAATCCAGCTGTCCACCGGTTCCAGAGATCTGGCGTCCGGCCGAGGCTTCGGAGGCTACTTGACCGTATAAATCGACTTCCAGGGCATTGTTTATCGCCACCACATTATCATTTTGGCTGATAATATAAGGGTCATTGCAGTAGTCTACGGGGTAGCTGGCGCAGGCTGGATTGTGATCCAGGAAATTATAGAGCTTGTCGGTTCCCATGGCAAAGGTGTAAACCATTTTTCCTTTGTCAATATTCTTTCTTTTGCCCGTGACCTTGCCGGCTTCGTACATATCGACAAAAGAGTCCACCAGCATCTCCGTATGGACTCCAAGGTTCTTAAGGTCCGAGTCCACAATCAATGAACCGACAGTGTTGGGCATGGCTCCAATACCCAATTGGATGCAGGCCCCATCACACATTTCCTTCATCACATGCTCGGCTATCTTCCGGTCCACCTCGGTCGGAGGCTGGGAAGGCAGGTTGGCCAATTTTGGATTGGTTGAACTCTCCACGATATAGTCAACATTCGATATATGAATCGCTTCGCAGCTTCCACCGAGACAAACCGGTACTGATTTGTTTACCTCCACAACTACCTTTTTCGCCTTTTTGGTCACATACGATGCCATGGAATTGGAGGTGCTGAAGTTAAAAAATCCGTTCTTATCCATGGGGGCTACCGGCTGGAAACAGACGTCGACCTCGAGGAAGTTTTCATAAAGCATAGCAGCCTCATGGTAGGTAAATGGAATATAACTGCATAAGTTTTGATCCATCAGTTTCCGAGACACACCCGAGAAGTGCCAGTCGTTTACGATAAAATGCTTCCTCTCCGGGTCAACCTTACATACTTCAGGCACAACCGGAAGCGTGGTTGCACGGATCTTGACATCCCTCAGCTCATCTTTGCGCCGGGCCAGGGCCGTATCACAATCCCACGGATGTTGCACAAATTCACCCATATTAACCCAATTGCCGGACTTGACCAGCTTGGCGGCTTGATCGGCAGTTATCAGTTTTCTTTTGTATTCTTCGCTATAATTCATGCTGTAATCACTTCCTTTCGTGCCGAGTTTTGAATGCGGAGAGTACCGCCGCCTCACAGATGTCGGAACTCATATGATTTCAGGAACTATCCCAATACCAAAGCATTATGGTATTGGTGACCTGTTCTTTCTCAGTTTAGAAAGGGAGGGACGGAGCAAGCTCCGCTCCCTTTCTACCGTAAGAGGGACGATTGATGTAAAGCGTTTTTACTTGGTGTAATCATAAAAGCCCTTGCCGGTTTTTCTTCCCAGGTGCCCGGCGCGGACCTTGTTTCTCAAAGCCAGGGAAGCCCGGTATTTTGAGTCACCAAACTCTCTCCAGTAGTAATCACAGATCATTAGGAGGGTATCAAGACCCACCAGATCCGCCAGTGCCAGGGGACCCATGGGCATATTGGCTCCCAGTTTCATGGCCTTGTCAATCTCTTCGGCCGGGATCCCCTCCTGGTAAAGCATTGCAGCTTCATTCATGTAAGGAACCAATAGGCGGTTGACAATAAAGCCCGGGGTTTCTTTGGCTCTAACCGGTTCCTTGCCGATTCTTACAGCCAATTCGGTGACGATGGCGACGGTCTCCTCACTGGTTTCAGCCCCGGGGATCACTTCCACCAGCTTCATGGCCGGTACCGGATTAAAGAAGTGCATTCCTACCACCGATTGGGGACGACCGCTGGCGGTACCTATTTCCGTGATGCTGAGAGCCGAGGTATTGGTGGCCAGGACGGCGGAATCCTTGCAGATTTCCCCCAGCTCCTTAAATACCTTTTTCTTGACGTCGATGTTCTCGACTATGGCTTCTATCACGACATCACAGTCTTTGAAATCCTTATTATCCAGGCTGGTGGTTATCAGAGCTTTGAACTTTTCCAGGTCCTCGGCAGTCCTTTTACCCTTTTCCACTGCTTTGGTCCAATTTTTGACTATGCCCTGGAAGCCTTTGTTAACAAACGCTTCGGCTATATCAACCAGGACTACCTCATACCCGGCTTCGGCACAGATCTGGGCAATACCCGATCCCATGATGCCTGCTCCCAGTACGCCGATCTTTTTGATATCCATCCGGCAAACCTCCCTTTTGGTACTTTAATGCGTCCTGTAGGTTATAAAGGTCGCCCTTACGGACAACTGCTCGACTGTATGAATTACTGCGGCAATGTACGGCAAGAGGTTTTGTACAATCACTCCCTTTCTGAACTGCGATACTGTGCTGTTATTGCAACATGAATCCCTGCGACCTCGATATCAACCAATCCGTTTACCCTTTTTTTAAGCAAGATTGGTGCCAACCATGAGGTTGACACTTCAAATGTCGACTTCCCCGCGTTTTACGACAACAAACGACATTAACCCATACCCATCCTACTCTCCCGGTTTGAGAGGTTTTATCACCAATCGATAGCCTGCACAGGATTGACCTCCGACAAAAACCCATTTAATTGGGGTTTTATGAGGTATAGCAAAACGGGAGAACTGTATTCCAAAACAGAAGAATTGTCCCGCAAGTAACAGTAAATTTCAGGGGAAAAAGGACAACAAAGTCGAAAAATGATGATATACTGAATAATAGCTAGTAATGTATCACGCTATTCAATCTCCAGACAATCGCCGAGCCGTCAATTGATTTATCTTTGAATATTTGTGGCAACGTACATGCCGGGCGAGAGGTGATAGTATGTGGAGCGGATCCTTAGACCCGCAACAGATGTTGGAACTCCTCTTAACGAACCCCTATATGTTTTTTGTGGCTGTTGACAAGAAAGGCATGATCACGATGATCAGCCCCACTCTCTTGAAGATGCTGGGAAAGACGGAAGAAGAAGTGTTAAATCACTATGTGGGTGATATAATCCCCAATGGCAAGCTCCCGGAGATCCTGGAGACGGGGCGAATTGATGAAGCGGATGTTTGTGAGATTAACGGGCAGGAAGTTATAGTTACCAGGGTGCCCGTTATGTATAAAGGCAAGATAATTGGGGCCATTGCCACCAGTGTGCTGATGGACACCAACCGTATGAAGGTCGTTTTGGAGCAGTTAAACGAAAAAATTGATACCATAATAAGCCGGATCATTGACAGTCCCACCATGGGTTACATCGTAATCAACAAGGATGCGGAGATCACTCATGTAAATCAGACCTACCTTGACATCCTGGGTATGAAGGCGGAAGACATTATCGGCAAAAAGATTCTCGATGTGATTCCTCATTCCAAGATGCCGCGGGTATTGGAAACAGGGAAGATTGAGGAGATTGATCTGTGGTCGGTCAACGGCCACAATATGTTTGTCAGCCGCTTGCCAATAACTAGGAACGGCGAGATCATCGGCGCAATAGGTCATACCCTTACTCTGGAACGGTCGGTCCCCAAATTCCTGGTCAGCAAACTGCAGGAGACTGACAGCCAGTTTAATGCCATCTTCGAAGGACTGATTGAAAACCCGAACACGGCTTATATTATTGTCGATAAGGATGGCTATATCACGGTAATGAACGAGACCTTCCTCAGTATTATCGGCAAGAAGCGGGAGGAGGTAATCGGCAAATACGTACTGGAAGTCCTGCCCCATTCAAAACTTCCGGAAACCCTGCGCACAGGTCGGATGGACAGTGCCGATATCTGGCCGATTGTGGAAGGGCGAGACATACTGATCAACCGCATTCCCATTTGGCAGAACGGAGAGATTATCGGAGCTATTGGGCACAGCATGGTCCTGGACATGTCCGGCGCCAAAATCCTGATGAAGAAACTGCAGGAGACTCAGAAGGAGTTAAGCGTATACAAGGATGAGGTTAACGCCATTTACCAGGCAAAATGGAGGTTTGAGGACCTGATTGGCCGCAGCTCGGAGTTTGTCACCATCAAGGCCATGGCCCAGCAATTTGCCCAAACTTCATCGACTCTGCTGATCACGGGTGAGAGCGGTACCGGTAAAGAGCTGTTCGCCCAGGCCATTCACAATGCCAGCAGCTACAGGACGGGGCCGTTTATAAGGATTAACTGCGTAACCCTGCCGGAAAACCTCCTGGAATCGGAACTATTCGGTTATGAAGACGGAGCCTTTACCGGAGCCAAAAAGGGCGGAAAACCGGGGAAGTTTGAGCTCGCCCGGGGAGGAACAGTCTTCCTGGACGAGATCGGGGACATGCCGATGAGCATGCAGACCAAACTGCTCTCGGTTTTGCAGGAAAGGGTAATCGAACGGGTAGGCGGAACCAAACCGATAGAAGTCAATGTTCGGGTAATCGCGGCGACCAACCGCAACCTGGAGGAGATGGTGGCCAACCACGAATTCCGGGAGGACCTTTATTACCGGTTGAACGTGGTGCGGCTGCACATACCCCCGCTGCGTAAACGCATTGAAGACCTGCCCCTGCTGGTGTCCGGACTGATGCCCAGGATTAACCAGAAACTGGGCACCAGTGTTAACAGGATCTCGGAACAGGCATTGGAGGTCCTGCGCAACTATTCCTGGCCGGGGAATGTCCGGGAATTGGAAAACATGCTGGAAAGAGCCATCAACCTGGCTCATATCCGAGCGGCGGAATGCATCGATACGGTTGATGTCTCCACTTTATTGACGAATGACACCCCAATCACGGTAGATACTGACTCACGGCGCAAACTCAATGAGGCAATTGATGAACTGGAGAAAAGCATGATAATTAAGGCCCTGGAAGAGACCGGTTACAACAAGACCAAAACCGCCCAGGTATTGGGCATCCACAGCTCCGCCCTTTACCGGAAATTGAGCAAATACGGGTTAAACTAAAGGTTACAAACAGGGGGCGTTCTTTATCCGTCCCCAACAAAAAGAGCCTCTTCTGTTTTTGCTTGGCGGAGGCTAACGATGAACCCTGAGAAAAGTAAGACAGTAATCAGACCACCCTGAATTGTTCAAATTCTTTTGCACTCCGCCAACCTGCGATCCGGCTGCCTTTGACTGCTCACCCTCTTTGCTTCCCGCCGGCCCGCACGCTGGCCGGAACAACCGGTTATGAAAATCCAATAAATGCGTTTTCGCATTGGGCTATAATAACTATTGAAAACCAGGATGGAAGGAGATTCCATGGAAAGGCTGACAAGACCTCTGAATGGTGGTTATGTTGTTGATGAGACCAAAGTTGTTCCCGGTTCGGAGGGGTATACGGGAGAAGCCATCAACCGGTTGGGCAAATTCGAGGATTTCGTTGAACAACTGATGGCAAGCCAAACAGAGATTCCGAAACAGCTGCAAATGCTTCGCGATGAGGGCAAGGAAAAGTCGTATCGATACAAGGAATTGATGGGCAAGAAGCTTACCGACAGCTATATTTTAGGTTTGTTGAAGTCACATGGCATAGGATGATTTCGTGGACACCATACGAAGTTATTCCGGGGAGAATCCGCCGGGAACACGCTGTGATGAACTGTCAGTGATCAAAGCCGGCGGATGATCTTTTAGGGAAGGTCCGGGCAATAAAGCAATTGGCGGGGAGAAACCATGGACAATCAATTTGAGTTGCGTTTTGCCAGTGAAAAAGACGTTCCTCTGATTCTGCAGCTAATCAGGGAACTGGCAGAGTATGAAGGGCTGTTACACGAGGTGGTGGCCACTGGAGAGATTCTCACGGAATGGCTGTTTGTCAAAAAGAAAGCCGAAGTCCTGATAGGAGAGTATGGCGGTCAACCGGTTGGGTATGCGCTGTTCTTCCACAACTTTTCCACCTTCCTCGGCCGCGCCGGGATTTACCTGGAGGATTTGTATGTGAGGCCGGAATATCGCGGTCGCGGCTATGGCAAGGCATTTTTCCGGAAACTGGCGCAGATAACGGTTGAGCGGGGCTGCGGTCGCCTGGAATGGTGGTGCCTGGATTGGAACCAGCCCAGCATTGACTTCTACCTTTCGCTGGGAGCGGAACCGATGGAGGACTGGACTGTTTACCGGCTTACCGGGGACACGCTGGCTGAACTGGCCAAAGGGCGGTAATGCAAAGGCTGCAATACGTATAAACGTATAAGGCGACCAACTGCGCATTATGGATTAATCTCCTGTAAACGGCAGCATATAAGCAGCATCGCAAGATAATAAAAGACCTCATAGCAGACCATGCACCGCCGTACACGGTATTATATAAGCAGCATCCGCAAGTCCCTAACCTTGACCCTTTTGTCTGCGGCTATTCAAAACTGCCATTAATGCCGACCTATCAAAATAGACTTCATTGCGTGTTATTTTGCCGTTTTCAAGCTCAACGATATCCAGCCCGTATTCAATTACCTGTTCCGAACCTATGGGGATGGTAGCTTTCCATTTCAGCGTGAACCCTTTTTCGGTGGGAAAGATCTCGACTGCCTCCCACTTCCAATCCGGGTTGGCGGCCAGCAGTTTCCTGAAATACGCCATCAACTCTTCATAGCCTTTTAACCCGCTTTTATTGGCCGGGTCGGAGTAGAAAGCATCCCGGGAATAATAGTCAATCAGCTTTTCCGGGTTGCTTCCCGTCCATGACTGAAGCCATTCGGTACAAAACTCGTACAGCTCTTGTAGTTTCATGATCCTGCCTCCTGCGGAATTAACTACTTAGTTACTACGCCGACCGCTTAATTCCTTTTTTTGGGCTTCCTTGCTGTGTCTGCTCTCGCCGACCGCCGCTCTCCCAACAGAACCTGAAATGATCTATTCCGGATTAAGGAGGATGACTAACAGTCACCTTTTTCAGCTGTTAAGTATTTCGGACAACCAGAACCTCACCGGATTTCGCACAGCAGCTATCGATACAAGCGACTGTAAAGACACGACCCAGAGTACCCGACGGAACCTGCCAGAGGATCTCCGCAACGCCCGTCACTGCACTGGGACAATCAGTGCCGATAAGGCTGGCAAGCTCACAAGTTTCAGTGCCGGTAGGTTCAAGGAAAAAGAAGGCTCGGGAAACGGGGCGATTAAAGGTTGCCCGAACAATTACCCGGGCATTAAGCTGGACAGCTCCATTAACTACGGGCAACGGCTGGCCATCCTCCGTTAGAAGGGTTAATGTCAGGACCCGAAGATCGCAATCGGGTATGGGTTTGGGGGTCCCGCGGGGGATACATATTACTTGCCCTATGTAGATAACATCTTCGTTTGTAATCTGTGGATTGGCGGCAAGAATATCGTTTACTGTAACTCGAAATTTGCGCGAAATACGGGTGAGTGTATCTCCTGCTTTTACTTGATAATAATGGCCGTCACATTGTGCCGGCGGCGGTGGGACCTGCCATTTTTTTATTGCGTACTTCGCGCCCGTAAACCTGTAATCATTATTCAAGGTGGTATCATCTCCATGCTGAATTGTTAATTAACTATATGTTTATGAACCACCATTGGTGAAAGGATTGGAAACAGCGTGTAAACTAATAAGTCTGATCTGCCGCACTTGCCATTTCATGAAATAAAATATAAGACCGCAGACGATTCTGCGGTCTCAGCAATTTTTTGATTGTTACCGATCGGCTGCTATTCCGCCGAGTCTATCCCCTGGCATAGATCTGTTCTATCTCGTCGGCAAAATGTTGTGCTATTACCCGCCGTTTCAGTTTCAGAGTGGGCGTTACTTCGTCTTCGCTCTCCAGGAATCTGCGGGTCACGATCACATATTTCTTAATAGTCTCAAAGTCCTCCAGGTTCTTATTAGCGGCCTGTATCTCCTCATCCACAATCGCCCGCAGTTGTTCGTTGGCTACGAAATCAGGTCCCACTTTAACACACATCCGCTGGGCCCCTTCTCCCACAAATTGTAGTGCCGATTTGTCGTAGGCAATGCCGTTCTGGTCGAAATAGGCTATAAAGGCGTCGAAGTTGGGTACTACCAGGGTTCCCAGGAACGGACGGTCATCCCCGACAGCGCAGACCTGGTCCACATATTTGCTGAGCGAGAACTGGTTTTCTACCTTGGCGGCAGGCACGTTCTTACCGGTATCCAGGACTATAATAGCCTTTTTACGGTCAACAATCCTGATATAGCCGTCGGCCAGCTCCTCGACGATATCGCCGGTTTTGAAGAACCCATCCTCGGTAAAGGCCTCGCGGGTGGCCTCCGGATTGTTCCAGTACTCCTTGATCACGTTGTCCCCGCGTACCAGCCATTCGCCATCCTCAGCAATCCTGCCCTCAACGTTAACGGCCAGGGGACCAATGGAGCCGGGCAGAATTTTATTTATGCGATTGAGGTTTGTGGTGTTGCAGGTTTCGGTAAGCCCGTATCCTTCAATTATCCGGATGCCCATGGCCATAAAAATCTTGCACAGATCGGCCGGGAGTGAGCCGGCTGCGGAAAAGGCGAATCGGTATCTGCCGCCCAATAGCTGGCGCACCTTGCTGAACACAAGGGCGTCGGCTTCCAGGTACTTTTGCTTTAATTCCGGGCTAAGGCCTTCGGTAAAGTGACACATCAATAAACCCGTTTTCATCCGCACGGGCCTCGGTGACCGCCAGGCCCACCTTGAGAGCGTTCTCGAAGGCTTCTTTGGCCTGGGGATTGGCGGAGTAGGCTTCGCGGATGGCCATGAAGATGCGCTCGTAAATGCGGGGCACGGACATGAATATCGTCGGCTTAAAGGTTGCAATATCCTGAACCACGGTAGCCGTACTCTGCGCATAGGCGTAGGTAGCACCTACTGCCAGGGCAACCATCTGTCCGCATTGTCTCTCATAGGTGTGGGAGATGGGCAGGAAGGAGAGGAAAACGTCATCCTCCGAAATCACCGGAAACATCTTCATGTCCAGGGCACTGGCAGAGCTCATGCTGTGGTGGGTATGAACCGCACCTTTCGGCTGCCCCGTGGTACCTGAAGTGTAGACTATGGTCATCTTGTCGAAGATGTCAACTTCCCGCCAGCGACGCTCATAAGCGTAGGGTTCCTCCACCAGGGCCTTAACCCCCAGGTTGCGGATTTGTGAGAGGTTCATCACCCGAGGATCGTCAGTGGGGAAATCGTCCCTCATCATTATAACCCGTTCCAGGCTGGGCATTTGATCCCAGGCATCCAGGGCCTTCTTTAGATTGGCCTCATCCTGCACATACAGCATCCTGGAACCTGAATCATTGATGATAAAGACCATTTCCCGTTGGGAGAGAGTAGGATAAATGGTAACGGTAATGCCCCCGATATTGAGGATTGAGAAATCAGCCCACAACCACTGGGGACAGTTGTGGGACATGATCGCAATGCGATCCTGTTTTTGAACTCCCAGTTTCATCAGGCCGGAACCAAGCTCCTTAACTATGCGGCCCACCTCGGCATAGGTAAGCGAGGCTGTGGTATCGGGACCGGTCTTCCACCACTGGCACCTGCAATCTCCAAACCTGATGACGCTGTCATGAAACATCTTGGGAAACGTCTGTAAAGTGATGTACCATCTTTCGCGCAAAACTAAAACCCCCCTCATCTTAATGGAACCCCGGCGATGAACAAGCCGGAGGTCGCTAATGAAAGACAATTGCAAAAATTGTGCCAGATTTTAAAATGATGATTTGGCGGGAGGAAGCGGGGTTAAGAGCTGGCTGTTAAGCAACCGCAGTGTATAAAAAACTTACACTGGAAAGGGCAAATTGCTGCCAATACCCGGATTATTGCGGCTCGGCAAGAGCGGGATTCGGTGATATTGTGTTAAGAATGTTTACAAAACCGTGTTCGGTTTCGGGTCAAGTCCGTGTATTGTTGGCGTCGGGCATCGGTCGGAAGCAAAGCATCATCATCCCGGGGTTTTGGTCTGCGCCCACTGATTGATTGGGTAATGGAGTTGGAAGCCAAGGTATAACCGGGGTCATCTCCCGGAGTCACGGCCAAAGCCGTTGGTTGGTAATATAGTTGGAAGCCAAGAGGTACCCATCGGCGGCGGAAAAGAGATTGTTTCAGCGAAAATTCGCAGCCGTGATAGCCTGTATATCAAAGGACGATCGTCTGAAGCAAGCCGGCATTTCATATTGGTTGCAGCATCAGAACAAGGCGCCCTCCTCCTGATAGAGCTTGTCGATTTCATGGGCGAAGTTACGGTAAATAACCTTGCGCTTGAGTTTCAGGGTGGGGGTGACTTCGTCGGCCAACCCGGCAAACCGGCGGTTGATGATGCTATACTTGCGGATGGCTTCATAGTCCTCAAAATTCCGGTTGACCTTTTCAATCTCCTGCTCAATGATGGAGCGCAAACTATCCTGGGCGATAAAATCGGGACCAACCTTTATCAAAGCTCCGGTGTCCGCATCATACTGCAGGGCGGTTTCATCAAACGGGATGCCTTCCTTTCGAAACTGCTCCGCGAAGACGTCGAAGCGGGGAACCACGAGGGCAACGACAAAAGTACGATCATCCCCCAACACGCATATCTGGTCAATATAGGGGTTCAAAAAGAATGCGTTTTCCAGTTTGGCTGCCGGAACCTTCTCGCCGCTGCTCAGCACCAGGAGACCTTTTTTGCGGTCTATGATTCGGATATAGCCCTCCGCAAGCCCCTCCACAATATCGCCGGTGCGGAAAAAGCCGTCCTCGGTGAAGGCCTCGGCGGTGGCTTCCGGATTGTTCCAGTATCCCTTGATAACGTTGTCCCCCCGTACCAGCAGTTCACCGTCTTCTGCCAGCCGGCCCTCGACTCCAACCGCAAGAGGACCAACCGAACCGGGCAGGATGCGGTGCAGCCGGTTAAGGGTAACGGTATTGCAGGTTTCAATCAGCCCATATCCTTCAATCACCCTGATGCCCATGGCCAAAAGAATTTTGCAAAGCGGCGATGGAAGCCCTCCGGCGGCGGAAAAGGCGAAACGATAGCGTTTTCCGAGCAGGTCTCTTGCCTTTTGGAATATCTCTCGGTCTGCCTCAAGATACCGCTTTTTCAGTTCCGGGCTAAGTCTGGCGGTAAAATCGACGCTTTCGGACATATCAATGAATCCGTGCTCGTCGCTGCGAGCCTCAAGCACTTGCAGCCCGACGTCCAGAGCCTCCGCAAACCGCGCCGAGTCCTCCGGGCTGCTGAATAGACTCCGGATGGCATTATATATCATCTCAAAATAGCGGGGTGTGGCCATAAAAACCGTGGGATTGAAAAGCTGCAGGTCATGGAGGAAGGTCCCCGGACCATCTGAATAAGCGATGGTGGCCCCTATCGTTAATGCCGTCATTTGACCGCACTGGCGCTCATAGGAATGAGACAGGGGCAGTATGGACAGGAAAACATCTTCTTCGGAAACCGGCGGCATGATTTTCATGATCAGGCCCATGGCTGCATTCATGCTGTAATGAGTATGTACCACTCCTTTTTGCTCCCCGGTGGTACCTGAGGTGTAGATGATGGTCATTGGGTCAAACAGGTCAAGGGAACGCCAGCGGTCGTGGGCGAAGGGATGACGGGCGAGGAAGAGGGTCCCGGCTTCCCTCAGCTGGTTCATGCTCATCACCTGCGGGTTATCTGACAAGAAATCATCCTCGAATACGACCACCTTCTCCAGGGTGGGCATCTCATCCCAGAGGTTAAGGGCCTTTTGCAGGTTTTCCCGGTTTTGGACAAACAGAACCCTGGAGCCGGAGTCATTTATCAAAGCTGCCATTTCCCGCTGGGATAGTGTTGGGTACAGAGCGACGGTAACCAGGCCGGCGCCGAGGATGCCGAAGTCAGCCCACAGCCACTGGGGACAGTTGCCGCTCATGATAGCCACGCGGTCTCCGATATCCAGAGCCAGGCTTATCAATCCCGCCGAAACCTCGCGCACAATCCGTCCCACCTCGGCGTAGGTAAGAGATGCTGTGGACCCGTTTCCGGTTTTCCACCACTGGCACCTGCGGTCACCAAAGCGGAAGACCGAGTTATCGAACATAGCCGGAAAGGTTTGTCTTACGATGTATTTTCGATTGTTGTTATCCAAAGTAGAACCTCCTGTTTGTTGGCACCTGCTCGCATTCTTGATAATCGTGCAATCTTCTAATACAGTCCGTATTCCTTCAATTTGGCGTAGAAGGTGGTGCGGTTTACTTTCAGCATTTCGCACGCCATTTTCTTGTTGCCCCCGGTTATTTCCAACGCCTTTATGATCGCTGCTTTCTCGGCCTGACTGGTGACCTCTTTTAATGTTTGACCCTCCAGATGGTCGTAGTTTCGGCCCAGCCGGTCGGTGATGTAATAGAGATTTTCCGGCCTGATCAGACCCATCTTCGCCTCCAGGCAGGCGCGTTCAATTGTGCTCTTCAGCTCGCGGACATTGCCCGGCCAGTGGTAACTCATCAAGATTTGCAGTGCCTGGCTGGTCAGGCCGGTAATGCTGGTTCCCATTTCCTGGTTGAAACGCGAAATAAAGTGATGGGCCAGCGCAGGTATGTCCTCCATTCTGGCTTTCAAGGGGGGAATATGGACGGAAAAGACATTCAGCCGGTAATACAGATCCTCGCGGAATTTGCCCTGCCTGACCTTGCTCTCCAGGTCCCTGTTGGTGGCTGAAATCACCCTGACGTTCAGAGGAATGAGGCTAGTACCGCCCACCCGCTCAATCTCCTTCTCCTGGAGTACCCGCAAGAGCACTGCCTGGACATTAAGAGGCAATTCACCCACCTCATCCAGGAAGATGGTGCCGTTCTGAGCCAATTCAAACTTTCCCGGTTTACCCCCTCTCCTGGCGCCGGTGAAAGCTCCCTCTTCGTAGCCAAATAGCTCTGATTCCACCAGGTTGTCCGGGATTGCGGCACAGTTTACGGTGATAAACGGCCCGTCCCGGTAGGGGCTGTCCAGGTGGATCGCATGGGCAAACAACTCCTTGCCGGTTCCGGTATCACCGATCAAGAGGACGGGGGAGTGTGTGGCCGCAATATCCCAGGCCTTCCGTTTGGCCTCTATGATCGCCAGGCTGTTGCCGCGGATGGAATCAAAAGAATATTTGGCTCCCCACAGCCGTTTGACCTTTTCCTTATAGTAGTCAAGTTGCTTGTCCGTACCCAGGATGCGCTGGGCGAATTCACGGGCGTCTTCGAAGCGCGAGAAAATAGTAATCTTCATGGCACCGACAATCCGTCCATTTTCAGCAAGGGGGATCATTGACACCACAATAGTTCGCCCGTTTCGAACCAGCACCTGACCGTACTGGGGTATGCCGGTCTGCAGCACATTAAGGAGCTCCGATTGCGGCAGGAACTGGGGGAGGGATTCGCCCAACGCCTCCTCGGCGGAGACGTTCAGAAGGAATTCGGAAAAACGGGGACTGATAAACACGATCCGAGCCTGATTGTCAATTATCAGCAGGCCTCCGAATTCGTCCATAGCGTTGGCGAACCGCTCAAAATTACGGATGTTTGCCGGGTTGACAGTCATGATGACCACAGCTTGTGTAAAGATTCCTTACTATTTATAGTATCATATTGCAAATTATGATCGGGATAACAAAGAGTAGTTTATTTTATTTACACTCAGGTCGGTGCAAGCAGCTTGACACTTGGATTGTTCACCATCAGCAGCCGGAAAAAGCATGAAGAGCGTTGACCAGCGCATCAATTTCGGCTGTGGTGTTGTAGAAGCCGAAGCTTATTCTTACCATACCCCGGTGGGGTTTACTGGGTGTAACAAAGGCCTGCTCTACCTCGGCGGGAGAAACCCTTAAGAGTCTCTGAACATACGGCTGGGCACAGAAACAACCGCTGCGAACCGCTATCCCGTGTTCGTTGGCCAGGTAAGAAGCCACGGTTTCATGAGGAACCCCCAGGACATTAAAGGATATAATCCCCACTTTATTTTTGTGGTTTTGATTATCACCATAGAATACCAATCGCGGCACGCGGGAAAGGCATCTTCGTGCATAATCCGCCAGCTTGCCTTCAACCTCCATGACTCGCTGCATACCCAGGCGTTTAAGGCTTTGTATCGCTGCCGTCAGTGCGACGACTCCCATCATGTTGGGAGTGCCGGCTTCATCCCGGTGAGGGACTTCCGCCCACCGTACCTGCCGGTGGCTGACCAGTTCCACCGTTCCACCCCCCACCATCTCGCTGTGCCCGCGTTCAAAAGTCTTGCGCGGGCCGATCAGAACACCGGTACCGAAGGGGGCATACATCTTGTGCGCGGAAAACGCCAGATAGTCGATAAATTCACCGTCGGCAAACCCCTTCATGGATACGGGAAGATGGGGAACCATTTGGGCTCCGTCTACCAAGATTTCGGCACCGTATTGGTGAGCCAGGCGGGCAATTTCTCCGATGGGATTGACGTGTCCGGTGATATTGGAGGCACCGGTAACTGTAACCAGCCGAACCCTTCCCCGGGAGATTTTCAGCTTCCTTTCCAGGTCGTCAAGCCGCAGGTGGCCGGCTTCATCCACCTCCGCATACAGGACCCGGAATTTGTTCCGCCAGGGAAGGTCGTTGGAGTGGTGCTCCATTACCGTGGATATGACTATGTTTCGATAACCGGAATTCTGAGCCAGGCGGTGGGCCAGCTTATTGATAGCTTCAGTGGTATTCTTGACAAAGATTACTACATTGCGGTCGCGGTCGGAATCAACGAAATCTGCGACCAGCCAACGGGCTTCTTCATAAAGCCGGGTGGTGACCTCCGATTTGATTCCGCCGCCCCGGTGTACGGAACCGTACCAGGGCGCAAATCTCTCGATAGCTTCCAGGACGGACCTGAGGGGAGGCGTAGTGGCCGCATTGTCGAAGTTGATCAGCGGAACCTGTTTACCGTTGGCAAGGGTGACATGCAAATTTGAACCTGCAATCAGGTCCCGCAGGTTGTCACGATGCCCTGACAGGGAGAATGGCAGCATGATAATTCCCCCAACGTGCGATATCACGCTATAAATCGGATGCAGAAGCAAGTTCCACGAGCGCAACACCCCGGAGGTTTCTATCATAATATTCTCTTTCCGAAAAAAGGTTTCTGTTGGCAGGCCTCAATTGATCGCACCATTCCTTTAACTGTAATTTGCTAGAATTCAAACACCTTGCGCCCATTGACACCCAATTCCAAACCCCCGATTGCTTTTTATTTGCAAACAATCCGGTAAATTACGGATGGGCTTATACCCGCAACTATTAAGGCAAAATGTCGTATTTCATATTAGATAGAGGTTAAGCGCAGTACGTATCAGGCAAAGCGGCGGGAGGCCACATATACATATGACAACGCAATACAGCGTACGCAGTATGCAGTCCAGTCTGGACAAAAAGCGTTACATGCCGGGTTTAGATGGGCTGCGGACGATATCGGTCCTGGCCGTTATCGCCTATCATTTGAATTTATCCTGGGCCTCTGGAGGTTTTCTGGGGGTTGGTGTTTTCTTCGTATTATCCGGTTACCTGATTACTGACCAGTTAATGGCGAACTGGCAGGATACCGGGCGGCTTGACCTTAAAGGCTTTTGGATACGCAGGATTCGCCGGCTGATGCCGGGGCTGTTTTTGATGCTGGGGATTGTTACCCTGTATTTGTTTTTGTACGATCGGTCGATGCTCATCTCGCTTAAGGGTGATATCCTGTCTGCGGTGCTGTACTTCAACAATTGGTGGCTTATTTTCCGCCAGGTATCTTACTTTGAAAGTTTCGGCCCGCCATCTCCGATAGGTCACCTCTGGTCGCTGGCTATCGAAGAACAATTCTATCTCCTGTGGCCGTTGATCTTGGCATTGTTATTGCGTCTTGTCCCGCAGCGCTCAAAATTAATGCTTCTTACCCTCACCGGAGCGGCGGCATCGGCTGTTGCCATGGCTTTAATATATGATGTGGGAACCGACCCCAGCCGGGTTTATTATGGCACGGATACACGGGCTTTTGCCTTGCTTATCGGGGCGGCTCTGGCGATGATATGGCCCAGCCGGAGTTTGCCCAGGCAGCTCCCCCTTAAATCGCAGTTTATTCTTGATCTGATTGGGGCGGTGGGTCTGATTGGTATTATCCTGATGATGTGGAAAACCAACGAGTATGACGCTTCGCTTTATCTTGGCGGACTGGCCTTATTGTCAATTCTAACGGCGGTGGTTACCGCTGTACTGGCTCTTCCGGCCACCCTGACCGGAAGAGTGTTGGGCTGTAAACCGCTCCGCTGGATCGGCGTACGTTCCTACAGCCTGTACCTCTGGCATTTTCCGGTTATTATCCTTACCAGCCCGACCGTGGATACCGAGGGGTTAAACATTGGCCGGATGGTTATACAGTTAACGATAACCCTGATCCTGGCCGCTGCCTCCTATAAATACATCGAGGAGCCCATCCGCCGGGGCTCGTTTACCTTGAGGCCGAAAGGAATACGTATACCATCGCCGTTAACACTTCGAGTTACCGGGATTACAGTGATGGTGTCTTTGCTGCTGTTCGCCGTTACAGGTCCTAATAATCTTTCATCGGAACTTACCTATGCCAACGCGCCGGGAGTCCAGGGGATGAAGGTTGGCCCGCCGCCACCCGAGGAAAATCCGCCATCGCCAATTGTTGATCCCCAAGAATCCAATGTAACAACAACGGAAGGAAAAACGGGAATGGCCAATAGCCCGGCGGGTGGCTGGACAGTCAAGACCGAGGCAATGATAACCGCGATAGGGGATTCCGTCATTCTGGCTGCGGAACCGTATCTAAAAAAGGTCTTCCCCGGCATCATCATCGATGGTGAGCTCGGCAGACAAATGTATCAGGCACAGGACGTGGTGAACCGGCTCAAGGCGGAAGGTAAACTGGGCAGGTACGTTATCATTGAACTGGGTTCAAACGGCCCCTTCCAGATGGAGCAGCTCCGCGCCTTGCTGAACTCTCTCGGAGATGTGGAGCAGATTGTCATTGTTAACACCCGGGTACCAAAAAGATGGCAGGACACGGTGAATTCTTGCCTGGCGCAAGCAGCCGCCGAATTTTCGCAAGCGACGCTGGTCGATTGGCATGCCGCCAGCCAGGGAAAGGATTCCTACTTTTATCGTGACGGGGTTCACTTAAGTCCCCAAGGCGCCGAATGCTATGCTGCGCTCATCAGCGATGCCATCAAGGTGACCACAAGACGATAGTATCAACCGCACCGGTTTGGAAACTTATCCGCAAGCTTCCCTTAATTCCCCGATCCGAAAGGTGTAATACTTATCCTCCCAGGTACCGGGCCGGTCGTGGAAGAAACTCCGCTCCCAGAACTGGACCCGGTTTTCACGGTCGACCAGCAGTATGGTGGTACAGCGGGTGCCGTAGCCGGGAATCTCGATAAATATCGAAGACAGCATTCGTTCCATTTCCCGGCTAACCCCGGTATTGGGGAGGTCACAGTCGTCGGCATACTCCTTGTCGGCCATGAGGGCAAACAGGTCCTCGTGATTGATCTCCTGCTGCTGCAGGCAGTCGGCCAGCCAACTTATCCCTCGGGTTACCTTCGGCCAGGGAACGTCAAGCAAGCTGTTGCTGATGCCGTGGTAGCCCTTCTCCAACGGGCGGATAACCTTTTCCAGGTTGGAGAAGTAATAGAGGTTTTCCGGAGTCCCGGCCAGGAGGTTGAACCCGTTATACCGGTCACATTCATTTATCAAATCCCGCATGAAGGCCTCCGGGGATGTGTTTCCTTCCAGATACCGCTGTACCAAACGGCCGCGTGACGGCGCATGGGGTTTGTGCCGGGAAGGATCGCGGTAGTTGGTTAACGCGCAAAACCGCCCCTGAATAGTAATTCCCATCCAGGTACCGCCCTGCCGTAAATCTCTTCCTGCCAGTATTGAAGGATTGTCCGACCAGAAAGCTGCCGGAAGGGTTTCACGGTTATAGTATTCGTCCCGGTTGGCTGCAACTACCAGCCGGTATTTTGGGTGACAGTCAATGGCAAAGAGTATTAGACACATGATTCCAGACCTCAAATTACGACCTCTAAATCCATTATAATACGAGGCGCGGGAAAGGGCAGACCCCTTATCAAGAGGGTCCGCCTTCCTCATACTTTGCTCTCATTTCTTCCAGTGTTTTTATTAATTCGTCCAGGTTTTCTCCTCGATCCCGAGCAGCCTGCTCGATGGTCAGGTTCTGGACCCCTCAGCCAAAGCACCTTACCCCGTTATTAATCAGGACTCGATAAGCTCCGGGGACCTCCCGCAGTATTTGACCGATTCTCGTTTTCCGGCTGTACATCAGCATCATCCTCCTTCCGGGTGTCATTATATCCCTGTGGCCGGCACGGGGCCTGCTCCTTATCAATTTGGGCAGTGTGATTCTCTGCCTCTATATTGGTATGCCTCTGCTGTTGCAGTCGCGCCCACCATTTGCCGTGACGCCTCCGGACATAGTCGGCGGAAATCATGCCCGTAAACATGCTGGGCACGAGCGGGCGGTTGGCCTTCAATATGAAGGCTGCAAGATGGACAATTATGGACAGCAGCAGGATGACCGTGAACAGGTTGTGGACCTGGGCTGCCCAAAAGACGGCTGTTGGTGAAAGATATGTCCCCGGCAGGTTTTTGTAGACCTTGACCAGCCCGCTGGCGATAAGGGCCAGTACCGAAATAGCAGTCACAGCAAAGGCTAAACGCTGTTCGGCCAGGTACTTATCCGATTTCGGCTCCTCGGCCAGCCCCAGCAGGGACCCAAAGATCTGCAGGGACTCCTTGAAATCGCCCTTCCGCGGCAGGATGTCGTATTCTTTGGTAAGCACCAGGTAGGCCGCGTAGAAAAAGCTGATGAAGATCAGCATCGCTGCAGCGTAGTAATGAAGCTCCAGGGTAACAAGGAAGTTGCTGGACCAACCCAACCCGGGGAGCTGGTCTACAGAGTACCTTTTGTATATGGGCATCTGTCCGAACCCGGTAAAAAAGAGAATGAATATGGATAAGGCCGTTACCCAATGAGTAAAGCGTATCGCCCATTTATGCCGGAGTATCTTCATCGGCCTCCACCCCTTTCATGGTCCGGTATACAGCCAGACCGGCGCCAATTATTCCGGCTACGGGTGCGAGCAGGAACCCTTCCAGCATACCGGACGGCCGGTCTAAGGGATTCTCCACACCCACATCCATGGGAACCCGGCCCGGCTTCCCATCGAGGTCCTGTTCTTTGATGGCCCGGCTGATGGCCTCAAATGGAACCTTTGATATATAGAAGGTCGAGGTCCCGCCGTTCTCAACATCGCCGTAGACATAGCCTCCGTTTTCCTCGGCCCAGTTTCTGACATAGGACTGCATCTGTTTTTTCGGCCCAAAGAGCATGGCCTGTTTGGGGCAGGCGGTGACACAGGACGGTTCCCGGCCCTGCAGGACCAGGTCGCAGCACAGGTCGCACTTGTACATGACTCCGCCGCCGGCAAACTTGGGGGCCACCTCTTTATAGAGACCGACCCCTGCCTGACGCTGGGGGATCTTCCAGGGACAGACATCCCGGCACTTGGCACCCCCAAAACAGCCGTTGGTATTGATGACCACCGGTCCTTCAGGAGTCTTTTCGTTTACTCCGAAGGGACACAGGGCTGAACAGGGCGGGTTATCACAGTGCATGCATCTTCGGGGGACATGAACCTTGACCGTTTCCCCCCGGTGTTCAACCTCCAGGTGCTGAACGTATATCCAGTTGTACGGAGTCAGCCGGTCGGTGATTTCTCTTTTGTCGGACCAGTCTTCATGCTGTTTCTGCGGCCAGTAGTCCATGATCGGCTTTTCCGGCTCCGGGTAATTGTTCCGGTTCTTACGACGACAGGCTCTAATACATAGGGGGGTATCCAATAAGCTGCATCCATCGCACTTAGTTAGATCAATCACTGTTGCGTATTGGCCCTGCGCAGTTACCCCTGCTGCTGCTTTTCTGGTGCCGGTTATAATGGCTGCAGCAGTAATACCGGAAACAGCAGCTCTTTTCAAAAAGGTCCTTCGGGTGATGGCCATTTTGCTTCCTCCTTAACGCAGCGTTATCTTATATACCCTCCAGGGGTATAATTAGATTCTAGTAAGATTATCGAGTTTTGACAAGAGAAAAATCTACAAAAGATTTCTGGTGCCTGGTGTTCAAGTGAGAGGAAGAACGGGCCTACAACAGGTGGGGTTGGGTGAGAGGTTCCTTTGAATCCGGTTTTTAGCATCTCCAACAAATCTGTTATACAACCGGGTAATGAGACCACGAGGTGTAGGGTCTCGCGGTATGGGGTGGATTGAAGAAAAACTACCGGCGTGAAGGACCTGGCGGCGTATGTAAGGAAAGGGGATGCCCGTATAGGGTATCATCATAACGACGGTAAAGAATAAAGAGGACGGGGAAGTAGAGGTACACTCCTCTGCTTCCCCGGCATATAATCAATTACTGTGTTTTATGGACGCCAATACCTCAGACTTTTGCCTGGTTAAGCTTATCCAATACTGCTTCCGCCTCAGCCACGGTGCGCTCAACAAGCTCCTTAACACTGGGAACGTCATTAATGCCGCCCACGTTCTGACCGGCAAATAGTATGCCTTCATCAACATCACCTTTGCTGATCGCCATTAAATGCCTGCGGGTGCCCACCGCCTGCCGCGCCATGATCCAAGGCATATAACCTTCGTCCTCTTTGCCCAGCATCTTGAAGCTCATAGCGAGGAAGGCCGGATAGGAAAGATTCATCTGTTCTTTAACCTCTTTGGCGCCTTTGAAGGCCTCGAACAGGGGGAATCCCTTCTGCATCATCTGCTGTGCAGCTTTGGTCTTCAGAACCCTGCCCTTCATGCCGTCGAATACATGGCTGTAAAGGGTATCCTGTTCCGATGCGTTCACTATAAGCTGCTTAAAATTGTCATGGACGTTGCATTCTTTGGTGACAATAAATCTGGTTCCCACCGGCATTGCTTACTGCAGCAACCAGGTCCGGTTCTGTGATCCAGTTCATGCCCGCCAGCATGATGGGGTGCTCTATCCCAAAAAGCTCGGTCATGCGTGTTTTCAACATAAATGTGTTCCTCCCACTCCTGTAAAAAATAATATCCTGCCACTTTGATTACTGAGCTTACTGAGAAATCGTTTGCAGACTACCTGTTTTTCCAGATAGGGTCGCGCTTTTCAAGGAAAGACTTAACCCCTTCCACCGCATCTTCAGTCCTTGCCGCAAGCTGAAAGCAATAACGGGTAGCTTCATGATGGTGCTCTATCGTCCGTTCAAGCCCCATATAAAGGAGTTGCTTGGTCATCTGCACAGCCAGCGGTGCCGCCTTTAAGAACCTGTGAGCAAGCTCTATTGCTGCCCGCATTAGTTGATCATCCGGCACCACTTGATGTACCAGGCCTATCCTCAACATCTCATCCGCATCTATGACCTCGCCCGAAAAACACAATTCACAGGCTTTGGAGATACCTACAATATGGGGCAGCAGGTATGTACCTGCGCCGGTATCCGGTATTAGCCCCCTTCTAACAAATACTTCCCCCCATTTCGCGCTCTGGGCGGCAATCCGGATATCGCATTGTAACGGGTACTCCGCTCCTGCTCCTACCGCGGGGCCATTTATTGCGCATATGACCGGTTTGGGTATATCTGTAAATAGCCACTGTGAAAACGCGGCTGTGGTGGAATCCTTGGACTTCATATAGCGCAGCTCTGTTTCGAACGCCTGGGGAACATCTCCGCTAAGATCGGTACCCGCGCAGAAATACCTGCCTTGCCCCGTCAGAATGACGACCCTTATATCATCATCCCTGCGGATTTCCTTGGTAATGTTTTCAAACAGATCCAGCATTTCATGTGTCATCGCATTCATTTTCTCTGGTCGATTGAGCGTGATAATACCGATATGGTCCTGTTTTTCATAAAGGACATCCGTTTTTGCCACGGCTTGTCTACCTCCCTTACAAAAAGAACAGCTGCGACCAACTACCAAAACGTATTTGACCAATCACCTCCCTTCCAGGGGCTGGTTGGGTGTCGCACCAAGAGGTCAGCTTGGGGAGTTGACGGAAATGAATAGTGAAGCGACGGAGGAGGCAATTAGAAGAATTGTGTCGTTTTGGGTTTTCTCATCTGCGACACCTATTCTGTTATATACTTAACGTTAAGTAATTATGACTGTTTTGTCAATACCTTTCAAAAATATCAAAGTTAACTTGATTCTGGCAGCAGATAACCGCTAGAAAGAATATTTTGGTGGAAGGATAGAAGAAGTGACCAACTCTTGGACGGATCCGGGAGCTAATAAAACAATACCAGCCGGACCAACACTCAATACGTCTGGTCCTGGTCTGGTATATCACTCTTTACTTTCGATACTCTGGTACATTAAAGAAGAGGCGGCCGGGGATAACCAATCAGTCACGCCCATTCTTGGTGAAAAACCTGGTCTGCCAATGATTGAGAGAATTGTTTTTACTTCTTATAATGTATGGAGTCTGTCTTTCATCAGCCCTGCTTTTCTCCTGTTTGGGCCCCACATTACCTTTACCGGGGCGGCTCGTCTGCTTTTCCCATTTCTTTTGGCTGTAATCAGATTTATCCCTGTTTCCCTGCGGAATCTTTCTGCTTTTATCATATTTTTTACTGCTGCTGCCGGAGGCCTTATTGACCCTGCCGATGTCTTTATTCCGGCCCATTTGATCTTTGTCACGAGGAAAACTCATAAAACTCGGAGGCAGCTCAACCCTGTGTTTTTCCAGCAGTTTTCTTATGGAATCCTTTTTAACATCATCGATCCTGATCGATTGGTCCTGCTTTTTCATCTCCTCATAGATCAGGTACCTGCCGGAACTGATTCCGGTATTACGGGCCTCCTTCCGGATCTCGCTGCTGGCAGCGTATACCTTTACCTTAACCTGGCATTTCTTGGCGGCGGCAGACTGCTCAACCAGCCGGCTCAGAGCCTCTCCGTCCACCGGCTCCGCCTTTTCATCCACCATACTGATAGTGGTTACTATCAGGTTCTCCTCCCCGGGCTTAAGAAAGTTCTGCTCCACGGATTTTTCAATTATGGCCGCAATCGTATAATCAAGGTTTTTCCCCCTGTACTCGCCCGGTTTAACCAGGCGGGCCGCCTCCTCATCAAAACAGAGCACGTCGATCACCTGGGATTTGCTGTCAACCGAAATTTCCAGACTGGGATTGATGTCCATGGTGATATAAGCCGCAACCTGGTGGAGGCTGCCCTGGTATATCAGCATTGAGGTCAGAAAAAACAGCAGAAACGAGGCGGCCACCAGCACTGATTTGAGCTCAGCAGGTATTCGCACCCGGTTATAGAATACCTCTTCACCCACCTGCACCTCCCGCGATGGCAGGGGAATCTTTTCATAGCTGCCATCGGGGTTAACCACTATGCAGTAGTCGTCCTTAATGCTGGTTACCAGTCCCCGTTTTTGAAACCGCATGCCAATCCCTTCTTAAATCTATTTGGACTCAAAATCTATATACGAACGCAGGTAAACAAACTGTTCCGGCCGGCTGAGGATCAAAGCACTAGCGATTATGAACTTCCGGCCTCTTTCCAGGGTTTTGCGTTTTAACCCGCTGGCTTTTTCCAGCTCATTGAGCGGAAGCTGCTTTCTGCCGGTCAGGTATTCCATCAGGAGAGGACTCTCGGCCAGTTGGAAAGCAGCCCGCAGCAGGTTTATCCGGTAGTCCCGGTGCCGCGGTGAAACCTTTACCAGGTCTTCAAAGCTGATTCCGTAATCGGACAATAAGCGTTCATACTCCTCGATCTCCTCCCGGCGTTCGTCCTCGATAGTTGTACTCCTGAAACTTTCCCAGGCGGTCTTGTGTTCCAGGTAATCCGAGATTTTTTCGTCATCAAACCGGTAATCGGCCTGGTACTTTGCTGTCTGGCGATAGTAGTCTTTCAGCCGGTTAATGATAACAACCCTGCAGAAGGCGAGGAAAGGAACCTTTCGCCCCGGTTCAAAGCTGTCGATTGCGGAATTAAACGCTATGAGTCCAATGCTCAGTTCATCGTCCCGGCCCCATTCCAGCATGCGGTGGCAGAACTGGCTGGCGGTTTTGAGAATAAAAGGTTTGTACTGTTCCACCAGCCTCTCACGAGCAGAATAATCTCCATCCTTGATTTTGCTTATGGTTTTTATCAACAGGTCGTATTTACTTAAATCCATAAGGGGATAACCTCATTATGCATCGATGCGTTAACCACATTATGACCCCTTAATTCAATATACGGGATTACGAAGCAATTTAACGGGGTAGTACACCCCCTAAAAAAAATTTATACCATCGTATCCTTTTGTAAAACCGGTAAAACCACATGCTGCCAAGACAATTTCCGTTCGGTTAATTACCAATCAGATTAACGAGGAGGTATTAACACATGAAAAAGACGATAGCGGTCCTTCTGAGCTTGGCGATGATGCTGGGTTTCGCTACCATGGCTCTGGCTACCGGTGCCGATAGCACTTCACCGCCCGATAAGTCTACCTATGAGTTCAGGTTTGCGGTGCCTGACAACATCATGCCGGGAGAGGACGTACTGCTTCCAGTCACCTTCAAAACAGTGTACCTGGGCAAGGAAGGTTATGACAATGTCCGCTTTGAGGTTGTCAACACCGTAGCTCCGGCATCAGGTAGTGTAACCTTTAGAGCCAAAGATCGGGTAAATCGTACGATTTCCTTCACCAATTACGGGATTTACATCCCCTCCCCCGGTTTCGCGCTCCCGGCCCAGTACCATGCAACTACTGATTGGACCCTGAACTTCTCCAAGAGCGGTACTTATGTCATCAACTTTAAGGCCTATGACGGGAACCATTATAAAATCGCAGAAGGCAGCCGGCAGATAACCGTTGCCGACGGGAGCTTCACCTGCACCATTCCGGAAGAAATAATTGCCGGCCGGGAAATAACTGCGAATGTCTCCTTTGTCACCGATTATGATTTTATGGACGTGCACTATGAGTTTGCCAGGACCGCCGGCAGTGGCGATGTGCTGTTCAAAGCCCAGGACTCCAACGGCACCTGGTACACCTTCATCAACCGGGGCATCTGGGGCAGCGACTTTGATATCACCGCCCCCTACAGTGAATCAACCCCATGGAAACTTACCTTCAGCAAGGCCGGTACATATACTATACATTTCCGGCTGGTAGACAGTGCCGGAAATGTGTTAATTGAAGACAGCCAGAGCGTTACCGTTAAAGAGTCCGCAAAAGACGATGAAGACGAGGACGATAATGGCGACATTAAGTGTCCGGGCAACACCCATGGCCTGAAAAACGCCCTGAGGAATCACCTCAAACATAAGGAACATTGGAATCAAAAAGCCCGGGCGCAATCAACCGCCCGCCTGCTGGAACTGCTGCAGCAGCGCGGTGTTACCCTCAAGGAACTTAGGGAACTCATTAGAGAGATGGAAAAAGGGATCGCAAAAGATAAAGGTTCAGATGAAGACTACAGAATCCTGAGCAGGCTGTACAAATTGAAGGGTGAGAAATATAGGACATACATCGACGGAAAAAAAGTTGATTTTGATGTGGACCCCATTGTAGTAAACGGGAGGACCCTGGTGCCCTTCAGAAAGATTGCCGAAGAACTGGGGGCTGAAGTGAAGTGGGTTGGTCCCGAAAAGAAGGTGATAATGACCAAAGGTAAAGTCACCGTGATACTGCTCTTGGGCGAAAACACGGCTGTGATTCACAAAGGTGAAACCAAAACCAAGGCAAGACTTGATGCTCCAGCCCTGCTCCATAATAATCGCACCATGGTACCCATACGGTTTCTGTCCGAATCACTGGGGGCTGAGGTTGATTACTATTCCGAAGGAGCCCTGGTCGTGATCAAGACCTGAGAACCGGAGTTCTTCCCGGGGGTCTGACCCAGCGGGTGTCAGACCCTTTCATTTTTTTGCAGACACTCGTCGGCTACTCCAGGTTAACTTCCGGATCGAAGGCCGATTCTTATTCAGCCCGCCGGCCGCCGATGGGTGCCACTCTTCAACCCCCGGAAGCCACCTGACCCTGCCTGCACACTGCTGCCGGTTCCAGCCGGAGGACCGCCACACCCGCTATTGTATGACTTCACGAATATCCACTATCCTCCAATAAAAATTGATCTTTCCGGGTTCAAAAAAAAAGGATTCACTGCATATTATGTGGAACAGTATCCCTGTGGTACTTTTTTCAGACCTGTGGACCGCTGGTTGACCCCCAGCATGAAAATCTTTAGGGAGGTGTGGTAAATGAACAGATGGAAGGAGATGTACAGATCTAAATTAACCACCCCCGATGAAGCAGTTAAACTCGTTGAACCGGGCGACTATGTGATGCTTCCTTTTGCCAATGGAATTCCGCCGGCGCTGTTGGAAGCACTGGCCTCCCGACTTCGGAACGGGGATTTAAGCGATATACATTTTTTCGGCGGACTAACCGTTCAGGACAGCAGCATCTTTGATTTTGACCTGGCCCCCAAAATGCTGCTCGAAGCCAACTTCCTGGGGGCACAGCTGCGCAAGGGAACCCAGGAAGGAGTATTCACCTTTAATCCGATGCGGCTTTCTGAGTACGTCCCCATCATGCTGGCACGTCAGCTTAACGGGGTAATTGTGCAGAGAGTGGCACCCATGGATAAACACGGGTTTTTAAGTACCGGGACCGATTGCGAGTACATCTGGGAGGTAGTCAAGAAACACCCCCGCAAGCCGAAGCTTATTCTGGAGGTTAATGAGTACATGCCCCGGACGTTGGGCAACAACCAGTTTCACATATCCGAGGTTAGTGCGGTAATTGAACACAACACTCCGCTGGTGTCACTTCCCCCCAACGATATCACAGACGTCGACCGGACCATTGCCGGTTACATAGCCGAGATGGTCGAGGATGAGTCCTGTCTGCAGTTGGGAATCGGACGCATCCCCAACGCGGTGGCACTGTTTCTAAAAGAAAAACGTGACCTGGGAATCCACACCGAAATGCTGGTCGATTCTATGGTTGATCTTTACGAGGCCGGTGCTGTTACCTGTGCCAAAAAGAATTTCATGCCCAACCGTTGGGTGGCGACCTTTGCTCTGGGCTCGCAAAAACTGTATGACTTTATTGACGACAATCCGATGGTAGAAATGCTGTCGGCTGCTTTTGTTAATGATCCCATTAATATTGCGAAAAACGACCGCATGGTATCAGTCAACTCCACCCTGGAGGTGGACCTTACCGGGCAATGCAACTCCGAATCAATCGGCTACCGCCAGTATTCCGGTACCGGCGGCCAGTTGGATTTTGTCCAAGGGGCGGTTCGTTCCCGGGGGGGTAAGTCCTTCTTAACCCTTTACTCAACCTATACCGATAAGGAGGGTAATCTTAAGTCGCGGATTGTTCCTCGTCTCAGCGACGGCGCTACCGTAACTGTTCCCCGCACCGATGTCCAGTATGTAGTATCGGAATACGGTGTAGCCAGCCTCAGAGGAAAACACGTCCGCCAGCGGGTAGAAGAGCTGATCAACATTGCCCATCCCGATTATCGCGATTACTTGCGTTCTGAAGCCCGCCGCATGAACTTCATCCCGTAAATAAAAGCCGGACGGCAGACTGGGTGATGCCGGCATACGCGCCCTCTAGGCGCGGCTGTCGGTATTTCCCCTCCAGAGCGCGGTAATGCTTACGGCAGGTAGATCTCTGCCATTCCGGCGGCAATCTCCCGAAAAACCGGGGCCGCATTGCGGCCTCCACTCTGACCATGCTCTACCAGAACTGCTATTACCCACTGTGGATTCTCCACCGGGAAATAGCCAACAAACCAGGTGTCCAGAATCTCTTCTCCCGACTCGGTATACTGTCCGGTCTGGCTGGTAGCTGTCTTTCCCCCGCATCCGATCTCAGGAAGGTAGGCATTGCGTCCCGTTCCCGTAGTGGTAACCAACCGCAGGTACTCGCACAGGGTGCGGGCGGTGGCGGAGCTGATTACCTGTTCCCCGGGGTCACTCGACAGCAGGCGTACAATCTGATCCCCCTCACGAACCTCTCTGACCAGCCGCGGCCTTTTATACATCCCGTTATCAACCACCGTAGCTACCATGTTGGCAACCTGCAGGGGAGTCATCATTACCCCTTTCTGCCCCAGGGAGGCGTTGCCCAGGGCCGGGCGGCCGTAATCAATCTGCAGGTGGCTGTCACCCTGAGCCTTTTCATAGCCGATGATTTCGCAGTCGAACAGCCGAGCCCGGTGGCAGAAATTCAGCAGCCGGCTGCGGCCCACCCGGATTCCGATCTCAATAAAGGCGGCGTTACAGCTTTCTGCCAGAGCCCGGGGGGTGGAAATCTCTCCGTGCCCCGACGTTTTCCAACATGGGATGGCTGTTTTTTCTGAAAACCTGTAGTACCCGGGGCAGTGGAATATCTCATCCGAGCTTACCAGCCCGTTTTCCATGGCTGCCGCCGTTACCGCAATCTTAAAGATTGAACCGGGATAAAACGCCATAAGGGCACGGTTTAACTGACACCCGGTATCCGTCACATAGCTTTCGGGGTTGTAGGGGTTGTAGGTCGGGCGGCTGAGCATGGTCAGGATGTCGCGGCTCGCAATATCAAGGATCACGACCGCACCGGTGTGAATGTGCCGGTCGACAATGTCCTCGGTCATTACCTGCAGCCGGCGGTCAATGGTAGTTATCACATCCCGGGCCGCTTTGGGGTTGGCGGCCAGTTTGAGCGGTATTCCGGGGATGGTATTCCCCAGGGCATCTACTACCCGTAGTAGGTGTTTGGGTTGGGAACAGGCCCTCAGGTCGTCCTCATAGCGTATTTCCAGACCGGAGCCGCCCACCACCCGGGCTTTCTCTTCGGGACCGGTGGGGCTGAGACTCCCCAGCAGGTGAATGAACCTGCCATCCTCCCGGTAACGCCTCGGAACCTGGACTACCAGGATCCCGTCTACTGCAGCCAGTTCCTGTCTTGTTTTTTTATCATTAACCGGAAACTTCAACAAAACCAGTGATTCCCGACGTTTATCGGCCTCCCGCAGGCTTTCTTCAATTATACGCGGCTCAGCTCCCAGAATTGCTGCTACTCTGGTGGACGTCTCCCTAGAATCAGCGATCTTATCCGGCATTCCGAAGCAGGCCCAGGCCAAACCGGTATTGGTCAAAGGCCGGCAGTAACGATCCAATATATCACCACGCCCGGATTCGGGAAACGAAAACCCCCGGGTACGCATATTGGCAGCCTTGAGGGCCAGTTCGGGGCCCCGCACTACCTGGAAATAAAAAAAACGCCCTGCAATGATCACCAGGATAAGACACAGCAGTGACAGAACCAGCAGCATCCTCCGCTTAACCAGTGTCATAATTTCCCCGCATTACCTGATTTGTTGGTTATTACTAGGTTTTACCTGGGGAATCCGACTTATACACCGGGAACCCGCGAAATCAGCAACAAATGGTCAATGCAGCCGCGGAGGCCGGCCCGGATACGGTGTGCTTTCATAAGTGCAGCCTGTGCAAGGACCGGTAGAGGAGATGGCGGGAAACAAAGCACTCGGCCACCAGGACCGGATGGGTTGACAGCGCAGCGTGGAGACCCAGGACCGTAAAACTGGAGGGGGATCCTGCCTTAGTCGGGAAGGACTTCGACGGGAAAAGGCGCATTCTGGATTATCGTCAGGGCTTCAGGATAGGTGTCCGGTGTTACGTATACCACAACCAGACCGGCTTTGTTGTCCCGGGTGCTCACAATGCCCAGACCATCATAACCCTCGAAGATGCGATTGAGCCTGTAAATGTCAGCCGGATTCAACCTGCAATTTATCATCTCTTTGGTTGACATATAAAACAGCATCCTTTCGGGGAAAATGTGCAGCATCTACTCAACAATCCTGCCTACCAGGGTGCCCGGAGTCGGGCAGCAGCGGCTGGTAAGCCAGACCAACTGCTGGGGGTGGCGGGCTACTTCGATAGGATTCAGCTCATCGTCATACAGCTCAAGGAGCTGCTCGGTTCGGAGGGGCTGATTCGGCTCCAGGTATTCCAGGTGATCGCCGGTACTGAAGGGGGATCGCTGCTCTACCAGTATGCGCCCGTTTTTCTTATCCCAATCCTTTACTACCCCGCAGAACAGCACCCGGCGGGGCGCTGCGGTTTTTTCAATATCCTGGGCTGCTTCAGGTTTACCCAGGGCAAATCCAGCAGTAAAGGGACGGGTAGCAACCCGTTCCAGTTCCCGGGTCCACTCCTCTATAGAGAGCGGCCTCCCTTCCAGAATGCTGTCGATAGCCTCGCGGTACACCTTGACTACCGCCGCCACATAGTAAGGGCTCTTCATCCGGCCTTCAATCTTGAAAGCATCAACCCCGGCTTCTATCAACCGGGGAATAAGGCTTATCATACACAGGTCCTTGGAATTCATGACATAACTGCCCCGTTCGTCCTCCATCACCGGAAAATACTGTCCCGGGCGTTTTTCCTCCACCAGAGCATAACGGTAGCGGCAGGGATGAGCACACTCACCCCGGTTGGCACTGCGACCGGTCATCGCCTGAGAGAGCCAGCACCGGCCCGAGTAAGAGAGGCACATCGCCCCGTGTATAAATACCTCCACTTCAATGGGCACCGTTCTCCGGATACGGGCGATCTCATCTATACTTAGTTCCCGGGCCAGAACCAGCCGGGAGGCTCCCTGGCGCCGGTAGAATTCAGCACTCTGAAAGTTGGTGACATTGGCCTGGGTGCTGATGGTCACCGGTAGATCCGGGCTGAATTCCCTGGCCAGCAGCAGCACACCCGGATCGGAGACAATAAGGCCGTCCACCCCCATATCGTTCAATTCCGCCAGGTAGGCCGGCATCCGGTCGATATCGCAGTTATGTGCAAATATATTGACGGTTACATAGACCCTGCGCCCGGCCCGGTGAGCAATCTGCAGCCCTTCTTCCATTTCTGGCAGGGAAAAATTATCAGCACCGGCTCGAAGGCCGAACTCATGTCCCCCCAGGTAAACGGCATCGGCTCCAAAGTTTATGGCCGCTTTAAGCTTCTCCAGGCTGCCGGCCGGAGCTACTAGTTCTGGTTTTCGGAGGTTCTTCATCAATTTTATTTCCCCCGGTTCTCTTTCTTTGCCTTAAGGTGTTCGGCATAGGTCCGCGAAAATACGTGATGACCGTCAGGAGTCGCCACATAGTAAAAATAATCATGTTCTTCCGGCTGCAGGGCCGCAGAAATGCTGGCCGCTCCCGGTGAGGCAATCGGCCCCGGGGGCAACCCGGTATGGCGGTAGGTGTTATAGGGGGAGTCAACCTCAAGGTCTTTCAGTGTAACCTTCTCCTTATGGCCACCCAGGCTGTACAGCACAGTAGCGTCCACCTGCAGCAGCATACCATCCCGCAGGCGATTGTGTATCACCCCGGCGATTCGCTGCCTTTCAGAATCGAACAGGGCCTCCTTTTCAACCATGGAGGCTACGGTTACTACCCGATAAACAGAAAGCCCCTTTTGTTTGGCAAGCTCAGCAAAGTCCCGGTTCCACACCTCGCTGAACCTTTTCAGCATCAGCTCAATCATCTGATCCACGGAGGTATCATGACGTATGTAGTAGGTATCGGGATACAGAAACCCCTCCAGGCGGTTTTCCCGCATTGGTATATCCCGCAGAAACGGATAATCCCGGCTGCGCACCACAGCCTTGTCCCACTCTTCTGGAGTGCAGATGCCTTTGGCCGTAAAAAGCTCTTTCATCTGCTGCAGCGTATAACCTTCAGGTATGGTTATCTTCACAGCGGCCACCCGGCCGGATACCAGGTCATCGACGATTTCGGACATCGATTGGCTGCGACGAAGCTGGTACAGCCCGGCCTTGAGCTGGGCGTCGTATCCCCGCAATCGGCAATACCACACGAAAAAATCCTTATTCCTGATCAGCTCGTGATCAGCCAGGATAGCGGCCACCTGTTGGGTGCTGGTATTCCCGGGAATGTTAACCTCGATGGCCGTCTTGTCAAAAGGGTTAACCGGTGCCATGTAACGATTGAACTGGCGCACAGAAAACCAAACGACGAAAAGAACAACCAGTAAAAATAATGATATTAACAACCTTCTCCGACCTTGGGCCTCAAGACCGTTAGCCATAAATCCCCCAATAAATGCAAACCACTATTTTCAGACTTCAAATACCCTTCTTCTGCAGGATGCCTCCGTCATATCTGCCCACCAGGGTTGGTTTGGTCACTCTCATCACTGTTTTCTCCTGTTGGTGGGTTCGGTTCCGGCCCGGGATGCAGACTGTCGGGTTCGTCGGGAGAAGCCGCCGGTTCCTCAGGATCCACAGGTTCTCCCGGATCGCCGGGTTGGGGCTCTGCAGGATCGTTTGCCGGATCTTCCGCAGCCGGTTCTCCAGGTTCAGATGCCGGGTCTCCGGGGAGAGCCGGATCGGGGATATCCTGGTCCGGTGGATCCTGACCCGGGTAAGCCGGCAGTTTGGTTCCCACCAGAATCAGTTTATCCAGGGGTTTGTAGACATCAGACGACAGCAGCTCACGTTTCACCATCTGCCCTTTTTCATCATACACAGTCCGGTAAGTTCGAACACGATAACCCTTGGTCCCTTCATGATCGACCTTCTCCTGGCCGAGCATAAGCTCAGGATCATCCCTTCGTATCTCCTTGAAATCGGTTACCCCGATAACCTCACGTTCTATTTTTACATTAACCGCCGGTCCACTGCGCCTGCCGATGAGTTGCACTGTCAGCCTGCCGCCCTGCACGGTGGTCTTGATAATAATGGGGCCGCCGGTGTCATTCTTAAATCGCAGATCCTTGCCCTGGTAGGTTACAGTAGCATCTGTTCCTACCGGTACATAATCCACCGCTACACTGTGGTTATGGCGTTCCAGTATCGGGAGATTTGCCAGCAGAGCCGCGTTGTAGAGCGTGGATGACACCTGGCAAACGCCGCCGCCAATTCCGGGCTTAAATTCGTTCTGCAGGATTATCAAGGCCTCCCTATAACCGGTGCTGAACTCCCGAGGGCCTACGGCGGTATTGAACGAAAATTCCTGCCCTGGTGGGACCACGGCACCGTTAAGGGTAGAGGCCGCGATGCGAAGGTTGGATGAGCGATTTAAGTTGCCCGTATTAAAGTATGTAGAATATGTACCCAATTCCACCAGGTTGTTGATGCCCGCCGGGTCCACACTAACGGATTCATAGTCGACAACAAGTTGGGCAGTTATCTTCTTCTCTCCGGTGTAGTACTGGGGCAGGGATGTAAACGTGGCTTCCGGATCAAGCCTAAATCCGCTCTGGCCCGGCACAAGAATGGGATTGCCGTTCTCATCCCATTTTACCCGCGAAATCCTCACCGGATCTTCCATCGATTCCATAATGTGGGCCATGAACTGATTGTACTTTTCCCGGTCATACTCAATGGGAATTTTTAAGGGGTAGTCACGCCGCTGGTGATGGCGGATCCTATCCCACAAGCCCCGGCTTCCTTCCTGTTCCATTATCTGATTGACAAAACTGGCCACCTGGAGTTTGGCCCCCAGGTCTTCCGCCTTTATTGAATAAGTCATTTGTGAGGCGGTAAAAACGTACTCAACAGCGGCGAAACCATTAGTCTGGTTGCTTATCAAACTGACCGCCTTACCCCGGCCCAGCCCGCTCAGGTCCTGCTTGGCCACAAAGGTTCCCGGGAGAAAAGTATCCCCGGCCAAAAGATACTGACTGGCAAACAAACAACTGCCAGCCACTATGCCGAGGATAACTGCAGCAGAAATTATCAGCACATTTCGGCGCCAGACCGACAATGTATTCCCCTCCCAAGATTTCTACCAGGGTTATGGCAATAAAGAAGCCTGGCGGCTTCTTTATTCAATCTCCTCGCTCTCTGCCAATTCCTGCCAGGCGTCGGCCACCTTTTCCCATTCCTCATCATCTTCGATGTCTGCCAGGTACATATTGCCTTCCTCATCATAGATGGCCCTAAGAATTACGATTTCGACCTCCTCATCCTCCTCATCTTCCATCTCTTCATCGATGGGTGCCACCACAACATAGTTGCTGTTCTCCATCTCCAGTTCGGCGATAAGCTCAAAGGAGTGTTCCTGTCCCTCATCATCGATCAAGATCAAAACCTCAAACTCTTCGCCATCATTCTCCAGGTCATCACGAAAACCGTCTCTTGCCACAGCTCCACCCCAATTCTTTTAATTAACAAGTAAATTGTATGTGCCATTACCTTACCTTGTCAATCGCACCTCATTTATTATTCCCGGCTTTGCGGTCCAGGTAACCCTGCAGTATATAGACAGCAGCCAGCTTGTCGATAACCCGGCGCCGCCGGCTGCGTCGAACATCAGCCGCAATTAAGGTCCCTTCCACGGCTCTGGTGCTCAGACGCTCATCCTGGTACTCCACCGGCATCCCCAACTCCTGTGCTAACAGCTCGCCGAACTCCTGTACCTCCCGAGCTTTTTCCCCCAAGGTGCCGTTCATGTTGCGGGGCAGCCCCAAAAGCAGGGAGGTTACTCCATGTTCATCGATCAACAGGCGCAGGGCATCCAAATCACGGGTCCGGTTCTGACGCTCGATAACCCCGATCCCCTGGGCCGTAATTCCCAGCGGATCACTGACCGCCACTCCGATACGCTTTTCCCCGACATCCAGGGCCATGATTCTTTCCGTTTTCTCCAACATAATCTCCCTCAGGCGGCTTGGTTTAATGTACTAGACTACCTTGATACAGAAATCCGGGCAGTACGCAGCACAATAACCGCATAACACACACCGGCCTTGAGCAACAACTGTTCTCCCCTGCTGGACCGATAAGGCCTGATAGCGGCACACCTCGGCGCAGCTGCCGCATCCGGTGCACCATGATTCAATATGCAGTCGGCGTTTAGTACGGCTCACCCTGGACTCCAGTTCGGCATCTCTTACGCCCTTCAACCAGGCAATATTAAGATCAACCTCATCCTTACTCCTCATACCAATGGCTACTGAAGCCAGGCCGGGAATACTGCGCACATAATGCAGCGCTTGATAAGCCCTGTTGACCAGGTTCCCTCCCCCCAGAGCCTTCATGGCGTACAGCCCTTTCCCGCGCAGGCGAGCATACTGGATAGCCGCGGCCATGGTAGTGGGAGTTCCGTCCATGATACCAATGCCGGCCTGGTTGATCAGGGGATGGATAACCTCAATTGCCGGGTGATCAGCAGCGGCCATTACCCCGGAAACCGAGTGGGTAGACATGCCCACGGCTCTGATCAGTCCCTGCCGCTTGGCCTTGACCAGGTATTCCAAGGCCCCCCGGTGTCCTTCCAGGGTCTTTTCGTTCTCCTGTTCGTGCAGCATAAATATGTCAACGGTGGTAAGGCCCATCTCATCCCGGGCTCTTTCCACACTCTCCTTCATCCCCTCCCAGGTGTAGGCGTAAGATTTCGAAGTGATTACCGGTTTGAATCGTTTGGCGGCCAATGCCTCTTTTATGTAGGGGTAAGTGCCGTAACTCTCGGCAGTGTCCAGAAAATTGATACCTCTTTCCAGGGCATAGGATACAACTTCTGCGCCATCTTGAACCTTGAGACCAGCCTGCAGAGGGCCTATGGTCAAAACCCCAAAACAGATGGCTGATACTCTAATGCCGGTATTACCCAGTATCCGGTACTGCAAACAATCACCCCGGTTGCTTGTGCTTTCATCCTTCCAGGTACTTTCGGATCAGGGCCTCCAGAATCTCATCCCGCTCAACTTTACAGATCATGGTGCGAGCATCCTTATAACTGGTGATATAAGCCGGATCTCCTGAGATCATATACCCGACCAACTGGCTTACCGGGTTGTAACCCTTTTCCTGTAAGGCGTTAAAGACTGATGCCAGAATTGCAGCCACCTTTTCTTTTCTATCCTTGTCTAACTGGTAACTGGTGGTCTCTTCAAATCCTCCAGGCACTCTCCCACCTCCCTTTGGAGTACAGCCAGATAACAAACAATTCCGGGGGCCGGATGCTTCCCGCCACCGGTAAATCGACGCCGGTTTCTGCTCTCGTCTCAGGTTTACGCAAACGATCGGCTCCTTATTCTATCTTCGTCAGCTGATCAGATTATTCCTCGTTGCCGGCCGCTTAATATCTGTCAATCCCTCGCCCATATACTTATTGCAGTGACTTCTCAATTATCTCCCGGGCCGCCTGCAGGGCTTCCTTAAGCCTGGCAGGGTCCTTGCCTCCCGCCTGGGCCATATCCTGGCGGCCTCCCCCGCCGCCGCCGACTATCTTCGCCACCTGGCCAATAATCTTTCCGGCGTGCAGCCCGCGTCCGGCCAGTTCCTTGGAAACGAAGGCGGCCAACCCTACTTTATCATCAATCCGTGACCCCAGAACCACGACTGAGGTTCCCAGCTTATCTCTCAGGGTCTCTGCATTCTGGCGCAGGGAGTTCATATCCGAAGCCTGAATCTCTGCGGTCAGGACTCTAATATCCTGCACCTCGACCGCCTGATCCAATACATCGGCAGCCTTTTCTTTCTCCATGCGGGTCTTTACTGCCTCCAACTCTTTTTCCGTTTCCCGCAGTTGGCGCAGTAGCGATTCCGTTCGTTCTGCAACTTCAGTGGGTACAACCTTCATCAGCGCTGCCGCCCGGCGCAGTTCCTCGTCGGACTGCCGCAGGCTCCTGTAGGCCTCGCTGCCGGTCACCGCTTCAATACGCCTCAGCCCCGCTCCGATACTGGCTTCTGATAATATCCTGAACAGGCCTATTTCTCCCGTGCTTTTGACGTGAGTTCCTCCACAAAGTTCCCTGCTAAATCCTTCCACCTCAACCACCCGCACCTGTTCGCCGTACTTCTCACCGAACAGGGCTATGGCTCCCAGTTTTTTGGCTTCGGACAGGCTGGTCTGCTGAGCATTAACCGGAAGCAGGGACCATACCTTCTCATTGACAATCTCCTCTATGCGGCGTATCTCTTCCGGAGTCAGAGGGGCAAAATGAGAAAAGTCAAACCGCAGACGCTCCGGTTCCACCAGGGAACCCTTCTGCTGGGCATATTCCCCAACCGTATCCCGCAGTGCCTGGTGGAGCAGATGGGTGGCAGTATGGTTGGCAGCGATCGCCTTCCTGCGAACGGCATCCACCCGGGCCTGAACCTCTTGACCTTGACGCAGGGCTCCTTTTACTCTCCCGTAATGAAGGATCCACCCGGCCGCTTTTTGAACATCGGTGACCTCCATTTCACCTTCAGGGCCCCCAATAATCCCCACATCGGCGACCTGCCCGCCGCTCTCGGCGTAGAAAGGAGTCTCCTGGAGAACTACTACCGCTTCCTCATCGACTGCCGACTCCACTCCTTCCCCATTCCGGATTATGGCCAGCACCTCCGTTTCCCATTCCAGGCACTGATAGCCCACGAAATCGGTGGGGTTTTCGCCTTCCAGGAGTCCGGTGATTGTTTTCTCCAGGGCAAAAGCTTCACTGTTCTTATACGATCGGCGACCCCTTTCCTTCTGCTCCTCCATCATGGCTTCAAATTCGTCCTTGTCAACTGTCAGGCCATGCTCTTCAGCCACATCTTCGGTCAGATCGATGGGGAACCCAAAGGTGTCATAAAGCATAAAAGCATCCTTGCCCGAAATAGTCAGGCTTCCCTCGCGGCGAAGCCGGGCAATAATATCCTCTACCTTGCGCAGGCCGTCCGTGAGGGTGGTAAGGAATCGTTCCTCTTCCATACGGATGACCTGCTCCACATACTGCTGTTTCTCTATTATTTCAGGATAGGCATGTTTCATCATCCCGGCAACCGCGGGCACCAATCTATAGAAAAACGGCTCGTTTTGTCCCAGCAGTTTCCCAAACCGCACCGCGCGCCTCAGTATGCGGCGCAGCACATATCCCCGGCCCTCATTGCCGGGCAGTATACCGTCGATCACCAGGAAGGTACAAGCCCGGATATGGTCGGCAATGACCCGGAAGGGAAACCCGGCCGGACCCTTGTCATACCTCTGCCCCGTCAGGCTTTCAATCTCCCTAATGATAGGTATAAAGAGGTCGGTTTCATAATTGCTTTCGACCCCCTGCAGGATGGAAGCCAGCCGTTCCAGACCCATTCCGGTATCAATACTCGGCCTGGGTAAAGGGGTCATCTTCCCGGACTGATCCCGGTCATACTGCATAAATACCAGGTTCCATACCTCCAGCCAGCGGTCGCAGTCGCAGTTTCCCACCCCGCAGTTCGGATCGGAACACCTGTATTCCGGGCCCCGGTCATAGATGATCTCGGAGCAGGGTCCACAGGGACCGGTATCCCCCATGGACCAGAAGTTGTCCTTTTCTCCCAAACGCACAATCCGCTCCGGCCGGATTCCCGCTACCTGCTGCCACAATTCAAAGGCTTCATCATCATCCAGGTATATGGTAACCCACATGCGCTCGGCGGGGATTCCAGCCTTCCGGGTCAGGAACTCCCAGGCGAAGGCTATGGCGTCCCGTTTAAAGTAATCACCGAACGAAAAATTCCCCAGCATCTCAAAGAAGGTGTGGTGACGTGGGGTGCGCCCCACGGTGTCCAGGTCGTTGTGCTTGCCGCCGGCCCGCATGCATCTTTGGGCCGTTACCGCCCGGCGGTAATCCCTGGGCTCGATTCCCAAAAAGACATCCTTGAACTGATTCATTCCGGCGTTGGTGAAAAGCAGTGTAGGATCGTTTGCCGGCACCAGTGACGAACTGGGGACGGCTATATGGCCGTGGCTGACAAAATAATCAATGAACATCTGCCTTATCTCATAGCTCTTAAGCAACAAAATGTCCTCCTTTTCCCATCTAGGTTATATTGTGTCCCATGGAAGCATTTAGTGTCAATCAACCAGATGGTAAAAGGCGAACTTGACCAGCACTTTCAAGACGGCTGCTACCGGAACCGCCAGCAGTATCCCCCATATGCCGAACAGCTCCCCCCCGGCCAGGAGGGCAAAGATAACCACCAGTGGATGCAGCCCCACCCGGTTCCCTACAATCCGCGGTGACAGCAGATTGGCCTCCAGTTGTTGAATTACCAGGATAGCCACGCCCAGGTATACAGCCTGCCTAGTCCCCTCCGTCAGTGCCAGGGCCAGGGAAGGAATCGCTCCCAGCAGCGGTCCCAGGTAAGGAAGCAGTTCGGCGAGCCCATTGATGAAACCGATGATGATTGCGTACCTAATTCCCAAGAGGGCCGCGGCCAGTCCGGTTAAAGCTCCCACCAGAACGCAAACCAGCAAGTGCCCCTGGATAAAACCGGATAAGACTTCGTTGATATCCATCCCCAACTTGAAAAGCTGACTTCTGCTGCTGACCGGGAAGAGTCCCAGAAAACCTTCCCTGATTTTTTCCCAGTCCCGGATGAAATAATAGGCCAGTATGGGGGCAAAGACTAGCGACAGCAGGCTGCCGGTCAGGTTCAGAATGTCGTTGATGAAAGCGGTCAAGGCCCGGTAGGCCTGATTTTCCGCCCGGTGCAGGCTGCTCCTTATAACCTGTTCCAGCCCGCCCCCCACCTCTAGTCTTTCCAGGTATTCCACGGCCTGATGTGCGTCCTCCATGTATTTCGGTATAACCGCGGCCAGGTCAGCTACCTCCCTGATAAGCCGCGGGAGGGTATACCAGCACAGCAAACCGATCAGCCCCACCAGCAGCAGATAGAAAATCATAACTGCCCAGGCGCGGCTCAAACCCCGTGACTGGGCGGTCCTTATCAGGGGATACAGGACATACGCCAGGGTGGCTCCCAAAAAAAATGGGAAAAGCACTGCACTTACCCTTATAAAAAAATAAATGGTGGCTACGGCCACCACCGACAAGACACCGATTTTAATGTAGTATTCTAATCTGGCCATGCCCCTGCTACCTTATGTCCCATATCATCCGCCATGCGTTTGACCTCGGCAAAGCGGTTGGACCCATTTTTACCTCGCTGCCAAAAGTATGATACGATTGCCCAGGCCAAACCGATACCCAGAATAGCCATCAGACCACGACGAAATGCTGCCCTCCTCATTATCTCACCACCATTCAGTTCATAATGTCGTGGGAATCTTCGATGGAGACCAGGGTCCCATCCTCGGCTACCTCATACATGCTTACCCGGTCTTTCCTAACTGCAAATTCGATGTAACAGTTCCAGCAGTAAAAATGGTCACTGCCGACCCTGCCCACCTGTAAACCCTTACACGCCGGACACCTCAAGTCTGTTCCTCCTCGTTATTCAGGACCATGGCTCCCTGACCAATGTTGTCGACCCTTTCCAGGGGGACCTCACTGCGACCATCAATAAAATCCTTTATGAGTCCAGAGGATATTTCGATACCCTGTACCGCTTTACTGTCCGGCTCAACCACCAGGTCGCTCATCACTCCAAGTTCCCGCCCCTCACGATCGACTACCAGGAGCCCGATTCGATCCTTAATCCTGGTGGGATGCTCCCCGTTTTTGACGGGTTTTAAACCCCGGAGATCACTGACCAGAATGGCATCCTGCCCAATGGTCAGGTGATCCAGTAACAGGAGACGCTTTCCGCCCCGGCCTCCTATGACGAGCCCCTCCACTTGCAGCCGCGGGCTGATTATGATGTCTATCACCCGGCCCAGTATCGTTCCCCGGTGCTCATCGATCACCGGCAGCCCGATAAGTCTCCTGCTCTTCATCTTACCCCGCAAACTTGTCATACCTTATCTTGTCTCAGGAATCCGCAATTAATGCATTCCACCGGGGTGACAACAACCATCTCCTGTGTCATGCTATATTTGAGAATGCATTAGGGGGACTGTCGAGAGGTGCGAACCCGTGGAGGGAACAATATACCGAAACCGTATTCGGCAGCCTGTGCGGAAAGATTAATGGAGCCGGCTGTAGAATGGCGGGTGTATTCGCATCATGATTACAGGCAGCCAATCCGGTTCAAACAGTGTGCTTGCCGCCTGCATGTCGGAGGTGAATCGGGACATGAATCTATTTGAAAACGATTTTCGGCAGGATGTTAACGGGCCCCTGGCCTACCGTATGCGTCCGGTCGATCTCAAGGATTATGTGGGTCAGGAACACCTGGTGGGAGAGCAGGGGCCGCTGCGCAGGATGATAGAGGAGGATCGCCTCCATTCCTTCATCCTTTATGGACCGCCGGGATCCGGTAAGACCACCCTGGCGCTGCTGCTGGCGCAAAAGACCAAGGCCCATTTTGAATACCTAAAAGCAGTAACCAGCGGGGTCACCGAACTGCGCAGCATAGCCCGGGATGCGCAGCAGAGGTGGGATTATTACCGTCAGAAGACCGTAGTTTTCGTGGATGAGGTTCACCGCTTTAACAAATCACAGCAGGATGTGCTGCTCCCCTTTGTGGAGAGCGGTGTCTTTACCCTGGTGGGGGCCACCACGGAAAACCCGCTGTATGAGCTTAACTCGGCCCTGCTGTCGCGGATGAAGATCTATGTCCTGAATCCTTTAACACCGACTGAGATAGAAGAACTGATAAGAAGAGCGTTAAATGACCCGGTGCGGGGTCTGGGAAAACTGGACATCACCTTAAGTGAGGAAGCTGTGCAGGAGATAATCGCCCGCTCCAAGGGCGATGCCCGGGTAGCCCTGAACATACTGGAGACTGCCTGCCAGGTCCGCCTCGGCGAACCGGGGAAGCTAACCCTCGAAGCCCGGGACATTCAGGAATCTGCAGGACATTTCTATATCAACTACGATAAGAAAGCGGATCATCATTACGATACCATTTCGGCGTTCATCAAGAGCATTCGCGGCAGCGATCCAGATGCGGCACTTTTCTGGCTGGCGGTCATGATCCATGGAGGGGAAGACCCGCTGTTCATTGCCCGCCGTCTGGTAATACATGCGGCGGAAGACATCGGGATGGCCGATCCCCAGGCCCTGCTGGTTGCAGTATCCGCCTTTCATGCGACCGAGGTCATCGGGCTGCCGGAGGCGCGAATACCCCTGGCTGAAGCCACCATCTACCTGGCCTGCGCACCCAAAAGCAACAGCAGCAAAGCAGCAATCGACCGGGCTCTGGATTATGTTCGTCAACTGCCGTCGCTCCAGGTGCCCGCGCACATTGCCGACAATTCCCATTCCCGTTCCCATCTCCTCGGGAAGGGAAAGGGCTACCTCTATCCCCATTCTTTTGGCGGGTATGTGAAACAGGAATACATGCCCCCGGGTCTGGAACAGCCGACATTCTATCAGCCAACCAATAACGGGCATGAATCGCGGGTGCGGGAATTCCTGGATTGGCTGCAGCAGAAGTACCATGAACACGGCCGGTGATAAAAAGAATAACAGCCACTGCCGGGGAAGTATATCCTTCGTTTAATGGCTAATGGCTGGTTCGCGGCCTGGGCCGTGCAGGTTCGGGGCCGAATTACTCCTTCGTTTTAATGGCCAATGGCTATCCTTAATGGCGGTGCACCTGGCTGTGTTAGATGTTTTCTTCGATAAAGCTCACCAGATGCTGTTTGCCCCGGAAGCCAACGCTGCGCTGAACTTCCTGCCCATTTTTGAAAATCGCCAAGGTCGGGATGCTCATCACGCGATAACGGCCGGCAAGTTCCCGGTTTTCATCCACATTCAACTTGCCCACTTTAATGCGGCCGGCATAATCCTGGGCCAGCTGCTCGACCACCGGGCCGACCATCCTGCAGGGACCGCACCAGGCCGCCCAGAAATCAACCAGAACCGGCTTCTCTGATTTTAAAACCTCCGCTTCAAAGTTATTGGAATCAAATGTTAATACCGACATCTTTATCCACCCGGCTCCCCTGATCATACATTTTAATCAGCGCTCTACCGACATCAGAACGGGCAGCTCATATACTCATCCCTGTTCACCGCCGTTGATCCTATACATCACCTGCTAAGCAGGCTGCGGTCGACGGTCTGCGTCCGGAACATTTCCCAGGAATGCTTTTTCCCGGAACCAGGGTTTAAGCTGCCGGAAAGGCCGGGCCCAACACCTGCCTTTCGCCATTTATTGTTGCCTTATCCTACCGATAGGGTTGCGCTTCTTGACATACCGTATACAGCATGCAAAAAATCTTTCGGCGGGTTAAGTCAGTGTCCAAATCCTTTTATTTCCACAGATAGGCCGCCGCGGCCGCAAACGCCACCGCTATTCCGACCCATAACCCGGTGCGGAATATCTCTTTTTTTACCAACTGCACCAATTCAGACACTGTTTCAGCACCCCCTCTACTAAAACAATAAACAAAATGAATACTCTTTGAATATAATGTTACAACTTAGTTCCCCCGAAGGAGGTGACAAGTTGAACAAGGAGGACCTTCTAAAAATGATCCCCGATGCTGAACGCATCAAGGATTCTCTGGAGAAAAATCTGAAAAAGAACAAACTCACCGTCACTTCAAAAAATGGCATGGTTACTGCCGTAATCAACTATCAACAGGAGATCACCGATCTGGTAATAGACAACCGCCTGCTTGATCCCACCAAAGCCGGAGCCCTCAAAGCCAGTCTGGTCGAAGCCCTCAACCAGGCCATCAAAAGTTCCCGCAACAAGATGTTGGAGGAAACCGCCCGGGCCATCAAGCTTATCTAATCCACCCGGAAAGGAGGATCAAAAATGGACCAGAGTCCAACCCTGCAAAAACTGCTTTTAAACATTATATACGAAGTAACTGCTCCCAACAAAACAGATAAACTGGATGCCTATCAGATGATAGGACTCCTGGCGCTCACCAACCTTTTAGGGATTATCAACATGCTCAACCAGCACTCTCACCACCGCGAGTATCTGCCCTTTGCCGCTAATTCATCCGGGGCCGAGGGCGACCTGTTGAACAGCCTGATGAGCGCTTTGTCAAACAAGAAAGGCGGCGCCAATTTGCCGGACATTAATCCCCAGACCCTCATGACCATCCTGGGGCTCCTGTCTTCGCTGGGCAGCAAAGGCAGAACCGAAACCGGCGATTCTCAGGAATCCGTTCGTGAGAGCAGCGTGTAGCCATCATTTTTGCTGACTATGCCGGGCAGGTGACTGTTTTCCGTCCCGGAACAAATAGTCATCCAGCTGCACTGCACCGCCTTGGGACAACAACCAACCGTACCGCAAGCCTGCCTTCCCGGAAGAGTATCTGTTGAACTCAGAACCGGTTACTATTGTGTCGTTATCAATAACATAATTAGTAACCATCTTACTTTTTCTCTCATAACATATACCAGATAACAGCCACAGTCGAATCCTGGCAAACATTACGCAGCGTTTCAAGCCACCATTTCAGGGGAGGTCAGACTACGAGGAGTCAATAGAGCCGGCAGCTCTTTACGGTTGACTCCTTCACTAAAGTTAAGGAGGGAAGGTATCTTGCGGAACTTTTTTATGGGTAATAATTTTATTTGGCTGATCTTGATTGTACTGATCCTGCTGTGCCTCTGTGAAGAGCCTTGTAGAGTCTAAATTATGTGGAAAGCCGCATATAATGCGGCTTTTTACCATTTTGTCGGGGGTCAGGCCCCAAAACACCACCGCTTTATGATTTATTTATTAGACTGGTTCTCCCCGGGTGCACAAGCTGCGGGTGCCTGGCTCTTTTCATTTCTGAGAAGTACGAAGGAGAGAGACATGAGCTATCGTCAGCGTCAACTGGGTGTTATCCCCAGCCCACAGGATTACCGGGACTACAAGCTTAACCGGGTTACAGCTGTCAAGCGGGCCTTTCCCGAAGAATATACTTTCCCCTATTTGGTGCCGGCGCCTTATGATCAGGGAGATGTGGCCGCCTGTGTAGCCTATACCCTGAAAGCAATTAAGGAGATGCAGGAGTATAAGGAGCGGCAGAAATTTACGAGTTTTTCGGCTGCTTATATTTACGGCGCCCGGGAGCCCCAAGATTTCAAGGGGGAGGGTATGATTCCCCGGGAGGCCTTAAACTGCCTCCTCAAACGCGGAGATTGCCGGGAAGAAATCTTCCCGGGCATTTACCCCTATCCCGTATGTGCGGATAAGATCACCCCGCAAATGCATAAGGACGCACTCCCGCAGAGGATAAAAACCTATACCGCCATACATACGGTTGAAGAGGCCAAGACTGCTCTTACCGAGCTTGGCCCCATATGCATCGGTTTCTCGGTCTACGAGAGCTTCTACCGGGGAGGAAACCTCCCCCTGCCTGACAAGGCTTCGGAAAAGTTCTACGGTTTTCACATGATGACCATTGTTGGCTGGAAGAAAGGTAATCGATGGCTCGCCCTCAACTCCTGGGGTGCGAATTGGGGAGCGTTAAAAGGCTACTGCACCATACCGTTTAATTATCCAATTAACGAGATGTGGGCGGTAACTGATATGACAGTGCATTCAAAACCTGACTACGAGGTAAACCTAACCCGCCGCGGTCGTTATTGGAGGGTATCTTTCAACACCTATTTCCGCAGTTCAACCGAAGCCATGGATAAACTCCTCAAGCCGCTGGAAGAAGACCTCAGCCAGTCAGGCCGCTCCCTCAAAATCAAGAAGTACTAAAAAAGGTGTCATGAGAACCGTCCCCCTGACACCCCTGGTACTTTACGGCCTCGGCCGGGGCGGTACCACCAATTATGAGTCCGGTCATCATTCCCGGCAACTGCACCAGTCCCACGGTCTTCATGGAATCAATGGTAGGGATCATCGCCGATTTTATGGCCGCCTGCAGCGATGTTCCTGATGCCTGTCGGGCCGTCGCTCCCAGCCCCAAAAGAACCTGAATCTCTTCCCTGCGGTTTTCCAACTCAGCCTTGATGCGGTTCAGGGTAAGGGCCGAAGCCACCATGGAGTTGCCGATTATCATCCCGCTGATGGGGATAACGTATTGCGGCTGGAAAGGGATTATCCGTAGTCCCAGCAGCATTCCCATTGTCACCAGCTCACCTGCCCCTATAGCCAGGAGCAGAATCGGGAAAACATTCCGTATCCCTTTCCCCCGCTTCTCCGCGTTGCGGGCGGCCACCAGAACCATAAACACCAGCATTAAAACTATGTATGGCCATTTTTCCAAAGCAAATATAAATTCCAGCACATATCCTACGACCATTAATTGCACAAAAGCGCGTACCGTCCCGATCAGGAGATCCCGTTCCAGGTTCAGGTTTTCTTTTAACGAGATTATCACCGCAACCAGAACGAATGATAAAGCCAAAAATAAGGAAAAATAGGTCATACGGCCGTTCCCCCATCGAGCAAACGTCCCTCAACCAACATCATGCTATTGTCCCCCATCCGTGCAACCTGTTCCAGGTCGTGAGTAACCCAGACCACTGTTAATCCGTGTTCCTGACATAACTCCCGGACTAGGTCTTCGATAAAACGGGCCGAATTGCTGTCCAGAGAGGCAGTAACCTCGTCCAACAGGAGGACCTCAGGGCTGTTGGCTAAGGTCCGGGCTAGTGTTACCCGCTGCTGCTCACCCCCGGATAGGCTGGTAGCCTCTTGTTGCAGAATGGATGGAGACAGACCGACTTTTTCCAGCAGTTGACCTGGCGAAAAGCCGGGATTAACTCCTCGCAACCTCGGTCCCAGTAAAACGTTGTACTCTACAGTTCCCTTGAATAGATAAGGCTTCTGAAATACAGTACCTACTCTTCGCCTTAGCTCGAGCACATCCAGCCGCCTTATATCCTCCGCATCCAGGAGAATGCGGCCGGTTGTCGCATCCTGCATCATATTCAAAAGCGAGAGCAGACTGCTCTTGCCTGATCCGGAAGGACCGGTGATAGTCAGAACCTTTCCCGCCGGAATGGTCAGGTTGATATCGCAAAGAATTTCACGGCTCGCGCCGGTGTGCGGGTCTGTAACCGTGTAACCGACGTGATCAAGGATGTACTTGTTTTTCACCGGTTCGCCTCCTTTCCTAAATTATAACGATACTCTCAACGGACTTCATGGCCTGTATAATCCCGGGTCGTGAAACCCATGATATTCGTGAGGAGGTGATAATGTGGACGCTAAGCAATTGGTCCAACAATCCATAAAGAGTCTGCAGACCTCAGCCTCGAATATCAGGCAGGCGGCCAGCCGGACTACCAACGTTCAGGCCAAAAACATCCTTACCCAGACTGCTTCTCAAGCAGAGATGAGTATCAAGCAGATGCAGCAGATTATTAACCAGCTTTAACGTTTTGACCGGGGTTCATCCCCCTGGCGAACTTTGGACTGTCAGGTTCATAGTACTTCCAGGTAAGCGCCTGCTAAACACAGAACATCGGGTAACACTGTGTATACCTTAGTGCCGTATTATCTTCTGTGAGTACGAAAAGATAAGGCCAACAAGGGGTGGTGAATGATGCGCTCTCTATGGAAAGGTTTTCTCGGCTTTGGCCTGGTCAGTATTCCGGTTAAGCTATATGTGGCCACCGAGAAAAAGGACGTAAAATTCCGTTATCTGCACCAGGCGTGTATGACTCCGGTCCAGTATCAGAAGCGGTGCCCTACCTGCAATAAAGAACTAGATAACAGCGAGATCGTATACGGCTATGAGTACCAGAAAGGCCGTTTTGTGGTGTTGAGCGAGGAGGACTTTGCTCGTATCCCGCTGCCGTCAACCCGGTCGGTGGAGATCCTCAACTTTGTCGACTTGAACCAAGTCGATCCCCTCTATTTTGATAAATCCTATTACCTGGAACCGGGGGACGGGGGCGGCAAGCCTTACTTACTGCTGGTCCAGGCTATGGAAGCGACTGGTAAAATAGCTATTGCCCGGGTGGTGATAAGGACCAAGGAGAGTCTGGCCGCTGTGCGGGTCAAGAACCAGGTCTTGGTGATGGAAACCATGTTTTTCCCGGATGAGGTTCGTTCCTACGCCGGACTGTCGCTCCCGGGCGACAATATCCAGATCCATGAGAATGAGTCCAAAATGGCCATCAGCCTCATTGAAAACCTGGCCACCGATTTTGATCCGGACCAGTATCAGAACCGTTACCGTCAGGCCCTGCGCGAAATGATCGAAGCCAAGATTGCGGGGCAAGAAGTAGAGGTATCACCCGAGGCGCCCGCCGTCAATGTGGTTGACCTGATGGAAGCCTTAAAACAGAGCGTCAAGATGACGGAAAAACAGCGCCAGCAAAAACAACCTGCCAGGACCGGGGTGGGAACGTGAGCCCAAGCTTTCCCTCACCCCCCATCCCCCCCATGGAACCGGTCAAATGCGAAAAGGCCTTTGACAGCGAAGACTACATCTTTCAGGTCAAATGGGATGGGGTACGTGTCCTCACCTTCTATAACGGTACAGAAGTAACCCTGCAAAATCGGCGTTTGCATGACCGAACTCGGCAGTATCCTGAATTGCAGTCCTTGCGGCAGTTGGTTAAACACCCGGTAATCATCGATGGTGAAATCATCGCCTTGAAAGACGGCAATCCCAGCTTCCCCACGGTTATGCGCCGCGACGGGGTCAGAAGCGCGAATACCGCCGCCTCCCTGGTGAAAACTGTTCCCATCTCATATATGGTCTTCGATATACTTTACTACCGGAATAACTTGACTACGGATCTGCCCTGGTACAAGCGTCACGAAATTTTGCAGGATGTGCTGTCCGCAATGCATCCCCCTTTCCATGTAGTCGACAACTTTACCGGGGGTTTGGAGCTGTTTGCCCAGGTGCAGAGAATGAAACTGGAAGGGATAGTGGCCAAGGTAAAGGATAGCCGGTATATTCCGGGAGGAAAGAGCAGTCTCTGGAAAAAGATTAAAAACCGTCCGCTCCTCACCTGCCATATTGGCGGATTTACCCGGCGGGGCACTACTGCCAACTCACTGCTGATGGGCATTTTCGAACAAGACCGGCTCCTTTATATTGGGCGAGCCGGTTCTGGATTGAGGGAGGAGCAATGGGAGAGCTTAACCCGGGTTCTTTCGGGAGTCAAGACCAGTTCGCCCCCTTTTGAGAACCCTCCCCAGCAAACAGGGATTACCTGGGTTAAACCGGTTTATCAAGCAGCCGTGGAATATACAGAGTGGACCGAGAAAACCCATCTACGCTCCCCGGTGATCAAGCAGATCTTATAGCATTACCCCGTACGCCGGAGTGAAGGTTCTCAACAACCCCTCCGGTTAAAGAACCTCTCGACTTAAGAAAGGAGATGTCGAACATTCCAGTCAAGAACAGGGAAATCGTAAAGGTACAGGGCCATGAGGTTTTCATCTCCAACCTGGACAAGGTGTTCTGGGAGGAAGAGGGTTATACCAAAGCTCACCTGATTAATTATTATGTCCAGGTTTTCCCCTTACTGGCCCCTCATCTCGCAGAACGGCCCCTCGTAGTTACCCGTTATCCTTCGGGTGCCGGAAGGAAAGGATTCTACCAGAAAAACGCACCTGAAGGTACTCCCGATTGGGTTCATACTTACCCCCTGTATTCTTCCCACTCCCGGCGACACCTCAATTTCGTGATATGTGATAACCTGGCCACCATGGTCTGGTTGGCCAATCAGGCCTGCATTGAGCTGCACCCCTGGATGTCACGCATAGGAAGTCTAGACCGCCCGGACTTTCTGGTATTTGACCTGGATCCATCAGAAGGAGCTACTTATGAAGACGTCTGTCAGGTGGCAGAAGTGGTTAGAGAGGTCCTAAACTATCTCAATCTGCAGTTTTATCTTAAAACATCAGGCGCTACCGGCCTTCATGTTTTTGTCCCCGTCATCAACACCCATACCTATGACGAACTCCGAAATTTCGTGCGTCGCGTCGCCGAAACCGTGGTTTCCCTGATCCCCGAAAAGGCTACCGTAGTCAGAAAGGTTAAGGACCGCCAGGGGAAAGTCTATGTGGATTACCTGCAGAACATCCAGGGCAAGACCGTCTGCTCCCCTTACAGTGTTCGCCCGCGCCCCGGAGCTCCGGTATCCACACCGATTACCTGGGATGAGTTGTGGAAAACCCAACCGGGTGATTTTAATATTGTTACCGTCCCGCCCCGGCTGAAACGCAAAGGCGACATATTTGCCGGGGTTATTAGCGAACGGCAGAGGGTTGATGAAGCCTATCGCCGCCTCAACCTGAACTTTCCTGCCCGTGCGGAAGCCTGATCCGGAATCAAAGGAATAATTGACCGGTGCCGTCTGTTATCAACAAAAAGAGAACGTCCCGGCAGTAAAGGACGTCCCTCTGATGGCAGATGACATTGGATTGTATGTTTTTAAGCCGACATCTTGTTGACTTCCAGTGACATCTTCAGTTGATAAACCTCAATCCCCGGCACCTGAGATATTGACAGGAGCATGTGTTCTTCAATATCGTTGGTGAAGATCATGCCTTTTACCTCCTTGCCCGGAGTGAGGTTGCGGCGCACCCAACCCATGTATCCCAGAATGCGGCTCAGAACTTCTGGAGTAACCTCTTCCGCAAACTCCATAACCGTCAGCCGTTGGTGTGGATCGGCAGCCAGGATATCAATTATCCCCACCTCTGTTGGATACTCAAAACCCTGCCGACCGGAGGCATCCGTATAAATACGAAGATTCTTGCCCACCAGGGACAGGTTGTTGTATACGACCTCCCGAACCTGGGGGAAAGAACCGCTGATATAGGTCTGCTCTTCCTCCACTTTCTTGGTTAATGGCGAGGTCGCAGGGGCGGTTTCATACTTTTTCCTCGTGGTTCTGGGAACCGCAGGTTTCTCGTCGGCGTCAATCCCATCCAACCTTTTTACCATTAACTTGTCCCCTGCTTCCACTATCCCCCACACCCCGTGTTCTTTCGGGTTGTACAGGGTTACCCGACCATTTCCCAGGGTATAGAGGAAATCGTACTTGCTGTTGCAGTTGCGCGGTTTGCGGTTAGCCGGATAATAAACCCGTGACTTCTGGTTGACACTGCAAATTATTATCTGACAGTTTATGGTTCTTTCCTTTACTTCTCCATAGTGCTGCCAGATGTACTCCTTGATCTCCTTGTAGCTGGCCTCTCCATTCATGGATTCCACGGCCTCCTTGACCATCTCCCAGACGGGCGGGCGCTTGCCGATTTTGTTCTTGCCCATATCGTATCCTCCTCAAAAACGGTCTTGCCGTTTAATAGTGATTCGGTATTTATTATTACCCCAATTTCGCATGATATAACCAATTAGTTCCTGTATTTACATTTATATATGCCTTACCCTTTCATTCTATTATGAAAATTAACAATGACTGTTGCAAATTCTTGCCTGTTACTGGAAGGAATTGCAATGAATTGCGTGAATATTCTGTTATAAAATCCGCAGCCGTTGATGAGGAGGTAAAACCATTGTTTAAGGATGACTTCTGGTATTCTTACTGGGCACTGGTGATCTGCGTCATGATCGCTGTAGGTCTGATAGGGTACTTTGTTCGCAGTCCACTCCTGCCCTGACCTTTAGGCAGCAAAAAGGGGCTGACACCTCAGCCCCTGATACCGCTTCCGGTTATTACACTCCGGTTATTGAACAACGCTCCTTCTCCGGATAACAATCGGCGCCCATCTCATGCAGCAATATGGGGATCCTCATGGCATGCTGGGCTTCATCGGTGCGAGCGTCCCAAAACATCCGGCGCAAACAGGGGTCACATAGATCCTGGTACTTCCTCCCATATTCTTCGTAGGCATTGGTCTCTTCCATTATTCTCTCTTTTAATGACTGCTCATAATCACAGATGGAAGATGGTCGTGCTGGACCGGGTTGGTATTTCTTCCCCGTCAGCCGGCAGTAGGCATCCATGAAGCGCTCGGCGTGCCTCTTCTCGTCGCGGCTGAATTCCATTAAAATCTCCTGGGCCCTGCGGGTCGGTGCCATCCGGGCCAGTTCCTGGTAGTAATAGCTGTCTTTAAGCTCATCCTGAATGTAATTCCGCAGGTCACATATCAATTCGCTCTTACTTATAGACACTTATCCACCCCCTTTCCATACCTTTCATATAGTATGAGATACTGGTTTGTTTGGTTAATTGTTATTCCATGGCCTTTCTATGGAAACACCGGGATACAGGATAATCGAATCAAGGGAATGCAATAATAGAAACATAAGACAAACGGGGTGAATCAGCATTGACTCAAGGTATTACTCGCGTACTGTACATCGATCTCTCCAGTCTCACCTTTGAAATCAAGGACAGAGCCGACCTGTCTCCCTATATGGGCGGAACCGGCCTGGGATGTCAACTGCTGTCGGAAGAGAGCCACCTGAACCGGGAACCATTGGCTCCCGAACAGCCCATCGTTTTTGCCCGCGGAGCCCTTTCGCCCTATTTCCCGGCCGCAACCCAGGTGGCGGCGGTATTCCGGTCGCCTCTGACCGGTCATCTGGGTGAGAGCTTCGCCGGGGGCAGCCTGGCAGCCGCCATGTTTCTGGCCCGTCTTAACGCCCTGGTTATCAAAGGCCGCGCCGACCGCCCCGTCAGGCTTACAGTTGGTCCTCGCCTTATCCACATCAAGAAGGCCGATCCTCTCTACGGAACAGGAACCGAAGAGTGTTTGCGGGAGCTTTACGATCTTGAGTCATCCCCGGGTCTTCGCTCCCTGGTGGTGATCGGTCAGGCGGGAGAAAAAACCGTCAGGTTCGCCGATCTGGTATTGGATCGTTACTGGCGCTTTGGGGGCTCCGGTGCCGGGGCGCTCTTTGGCAGCAAGAACCTTAAAGCGCTTATGGTATATGGTGACCGCAACCTGCCGATTCCGGACGTAAATGCTGCCACTTACCGCGAGGTTTTTGAGAATATTCACAACCGCCTGGTTCACAGCGAACTGATGCCCCTCCTGCACGAGCTGGGTACGGTGATAAACCTGGAGAAGATGCAGTCAATGATGGCCCTGCCAAGCCGGAATGGTCGGGAGCCGCAGTTTAATGC
>FZPS01000173.1_pt46 | contig 61095 bp, 59 predicted proteins | sample 1817821 | NCBI WGS metagenome assembly FZPS01 (sample SAMEA104158645, study PRJEB21678) | metagenome | place: Germany | collected 2015-04-21 | reverse complement strand
ACCGGGAACTTCGTGCACTGGGTTTACCAGAATGGGTTGTCCACCAATTCGCCAATGCCCGTAAAGGACCCTGGCGCATGGCCCACGGGCCAATGAATAGGGCCCTGGGCACCTCTTACTGGAAAGCCCAGGGCCTCATGAGTTTAACCGCTCGTTACCAAATGCTTCGTCAAGCTTGGTGAACCGTCCAGGAAAACCGGGGCGATGTTCCCGGTATAAACTGTAGCTGCCAGCTGCAGCCCGTCGGAAAAGGCGCCATAGCCCACGCCGATACTGCCCACGGCCAGGATAAACAGCAGGCAATACACTTTCAGCAAGTAGCCCTTGCTGTTTCTACCAGGGGCTCTCCTGCCCACTCTCCTCACCAACCTGTTATATTATTTTCCCACAGGCTCCTAAAATATGTTAATCTATGCTATTAGTTTCCATCTTTTTTTGAAAAATATACTAGTTTTTTCACTGCCGGACAGCAGACAAGACAGGTGGTAACTCCTTTCTCAGACTAGTCTAACACTATTCTTTTCCATATTATGTAATTTATTGCCTGAAAGATATGATTTTTCTTCCCTTTTCTGCCCTTTGTCCGTTGCCTTTTTCACTCTTTGACATAAATTTGCCGACATTAGGGGCTATCTTTGACAGCTTTTCGGGCTGGAGGAGGTAAATCCACAAAAAAAGGGCACTGCCCCTCATGTAATGAAGGGCAGTACCCTTGTGGAAAGAGCCTTGGAAGGCTAGCTTCCTTCAATTGTTTATTATCTCGGGTTCTTAAGCTGGGCATGGGCAGCTGCCAGCCTGGCAATGGGTACCCGGAAGGGAGAGCAGCTGACATAGTTCAAGCCGGTCTGGTGGAAGAAGTCTATGGACCTTGGGTCTCCACCATGTTCCCCACAGACACCCACTTTGAGTTCAGGCTTCGCACTGCGGCCCAACTTGACCCCCTGGGCTACCAGCTTGCCAACTCCCTCAGTGTCCAGGGAGGCAAAGGGGTTCTCCGGCAAGATCTTCTTCTCCAGATAGTGGTGCAGGAACTTGCCCTCGGCGTCATCCCGGCTGAAGCCAAAGGTGGTCTGGGTAAGGTCGTTGGTACCAAAGGAGAAGAAGTCGGCGTGTTCGGCAATCTCATCGGCTATAACACAGGCCCTGGGCAGCTCGATCATGGTTCCGACGCTGTAGGAGAAGTCGACACCCGCTTCTTCCTTTACGGCCTCGGCTGTGTTGACAACCACTTCCCGCAGGGGCTCCAGTTCCTTGGGATGGCCTACCAGGGGAATCATGACCTCGGGGTAAACCTCGATGCCTTCCTTGACCAGGGCGGCTACGGCCTGGAAGATGGCCCTGGCCTGCATTTCATAGATCTCGGGGAAGGTAATACCCAGGCGGCAACCCCGGTGCCCCAGCATGGGGTTGAACTCGGAGAGATTGCGGACCTGCCTGAGCATCTTCTGCTTTTCTGCCAAAAGTTCAGGATTCTCACCCGACATTTCCAGGCGGGTTATTTCTACCAGGAGTTCTTCTGCATTGGGCAGGAATTCGTGCAAGGGGGGATCCAGGAGACGAATGGTCACCGGTAGACCCTTCATGGCCTTGAAGATGCCATAAAAGTCATCCTGCTGTACCGGAAGGAGCTTATCCAGGGCAGCCTTCCGTTCCTCATCGTTTTCGGCCAGGATCATCTGCTGGACGATGGGGAGCCGATCGGGAGCCATGAACATGTGCTCTGTACGGCAGAGGCCAATGCCTTCGGCACCAAACTCCCGGGCCCGGGCGGCATCTGCCGGGGTATCGGCGTTGGTCCGGACCTGGAGGTGCCGGATTTTATCTGCCCACTCCAATATGGTCTGGAAAGCACCGCCAATCTGGGGGCTGACCAATTTGGCCTCGCCCAGCATGACCCGGCCTGTGCCACCGTCGATGGTGATCATATCCCCTTCCTTAACGGTAACGCCATCGACGGTAAATTCCTTGGCATCCACGTCAATGCGCAGGGCTTCACAGCCGCAGATACAGGGAGTACCCATTCCCCGGGCGACAACGGCCGCGTGGCTGGTCATGCCGCCCCGGCTGGTGAGGATCCCCTGGGCCATTGCCATACCGTGGATGTCATCGGGAGTAGTCTCAGGACGGACCAGGATGACCTTTTCCCCTTCCTTGCCCAGCTCTTCGGCCCGGTCGGCGGAAAATACCACCTTACCGACGGCAGCCCCGGGAGAAGCCGGCAGGCCCTTGGCCAAAACTTCTACCTTGGCCTCGGGGTCCAGGCTGGGGTGCATCAGCTGATCCAGCTGTTCGGGATCGACCCGGAGGACAGCTTCTTCCTCGCTGATCTTACCTTCCTGGACCAGGTCGGTGGCTACCTTAATGGCAGCAGCAGCCGTCCGCTTTCCGGCCCGGGTCTGGAGGATGTAGAGCTTACCCTTTTCAATGGTAAACTCAATATCCTGGAGATCCCGGTAATGGTCCTCCAGCCGCTGGCAGATCTCAGCAAACTGCTGGTAGATCTCGGGCATTTCGTCCTTGAGGGTGGCAATGGGCTTGGGTGTCCTGATACCGGCCACCACGTCTTCACCCTGGGCATTGACCAGGTATTCACCATAGATTTCCTTTTCCCCTGTGGCCGGGTTCCGGGTAAAGGCAACACCAGTACCAGAATCATCGCCCATGTTGCCGAAGACCATGGTTTGGATGTTGACGGCGGTACCTAAATCATCGGGAATCCGGTGGATTCTCCTGTAGACAATGGCCCGCTCGTTGTTCCAGGAGGCAAAGACAGCCTCAACGGCCTTCAGGAGCTGCTGGAAGGGATCCTGGGGAAAATCGCCGCCTTCCTTGGCATAGATCCCCTTAAACCTTTCAATCAGCTCATCGAGATTCTCGGCCGTAAGTTCCGTATCGAGCTCAACGCCAACCTCTTTTTTGAGCTCTTCGAGAACCTCTTCAAAGACCTGGAAGGGGATGCCCATAACCACATCGCCGAACATCTGGATAAAGCGGCGGTAGCAGTCGTTGGCAAAACGGCGGTCACCGGTGAGCCTGGCCAGGCCTTCCCGGGTTTCGTCGTTTAAGCCCAGGTTCAGGATAGTATCCATCATACCAGGCATAGAAATAGCGGCACCGGAGCGCACCGAAACCAGGAGGGGGTTTTCTGGATCACCGAATTTCTTGCCCAGTTTTTCCTCCAGCTTCTTGATTCCTTCCTTGATTTCTTCATCGAGGCCCGGGGGCATTTTCCTCCCTGCATCGTAGTATTCAAGGCAGGCTTCCGTGGTAACGGTTATCCCCGGTGGGACGGGCAGCCCGATCCTGGTCATTTCGGCCAGGTTGGCACCCTTACCGCCGAGCAATTGCCTCTGGTCGGCTCTTCCTTCTTCGAAGAGATAGACACGTTTTTTCATGTGCTTGTCACCCTTTCTTGATTATTTGCATAATCTCGCTGGCAGTTTCTTCTACCGCCTTACTGCTCACTCTGACCATTGGACACTGCAACTCTTTCATGACCCTTTCCGCATATTCTAATTCCACCAGAACCCGTTCCGGGCTGGCGTAGTCAGCATCACTGCTCAAACCTAGGTTCTTCAGGCGTTCCTGACGGATCCGCGTCAGCTGGCTTGGCTTGATGGTGAGGCCAACAATACGACTGGGTGGAATGGCAAAGAGCTCCTCCGGTGGCTTTACCTCCGGTACCAGGGGGACATTGGCTGCCTTGATACCCTTATGGGCCAGGTACATGCAGAGGGGTGTCTTCGAAGTTCTCGATACCCCAATAATCACCACATCCGCCCAGAGGATACCCCGCGGATCCCTCCCATCGTCATAGTTGACGGCAAATTCAATGGCTTCCACTTTTCGATAATAATCCTCGTCGAGCTGGTAGACCAGTCCGGGTTTTAGATGGGGTCGCTCCGGGAAGACTTTGCCCAGGGTCTCCATTATGGGACCCATGATATCTACGGTGGGTATGTTTAACTGGGCGGCTTCCCTCTCCAAATACTCCTTAACTTCCGGCACCACCAAGGTATATACTATTATGCCCCGGGTTTCACTGGCCTCTTCAATTATTTCCTTAAGGGGTTCTATCTCTCTGACATAGGGAACCCGGCGCAGGTTTATTCGCCCTGAATCAAACTGGCTGGCAGCCGCGCGCACTACCAGTTCGGCTGTCTCGCCAATGGAGTCAGAGACAATGTACACATAGGGTTTAGTGTCTATTTCCTATCCCTCCTTTCGCCTAAAATTTCCCAGCACCTAATTCCACAAATATATTTGTGATATTGGTTTTGGTAATGCGACCCACCACTTCCAAACCCTCGCTGGGACCACCCGGCTCCCCCTCGGAGATGGTCCGGGGAACCACAACCGGTAGGCCGTCAATCTGGTACTGGACCATTTTTTTGGCGGCCTCATAGACAGTATCTTCCGGCTGAACGCTGATGACATTGGGGAAACGGGTCATGACAACACCTACCGGAACCTTGTGGATATCTGCCTGTCCCAGGGTTATTTTCAATAAATCCTTCCTGGAAACGACACCGGCCAAGAATCCACCTTCGTCGACAATGATTAAGGTGCCGACATCTTCCAGCATCATGGTCACAATGGCATCGTAGATGGTAACATCATCCCTTACCACCACTGGCCGTGATTTAACATCCTTCACCTTTAACTGCTGCAGTTCATCACCAATCAGGAAGGGAAGGGGTTTATTCGTATGGTAATACCCAACCCGCGGTTTTGCTTCCAGGATCCCAACCATGGTTAAGATAGCCAGGTCTGGACGCAGGGTAGCCCGGGTCAGGGACAGCTCGGCTGCAATCTGCTCACTGGTTATAGGTCCTTTTTCCTTGACGATCTCAATGATCTTTTTCTGACGCAAGGTGAGTTGAATGGCCATCACCCTTTCTACTCATTTGGCCAACTTTGCCCCATAGTAAGATATTTTACTAGATAATCCTGCAATTTCCTCCTTGGAAAGGAAATATATTTTCTCCCGGCACTCAGCCTGTGACAATTTTGCTGAAGTCGGCCAGGCTTAAAAACAGTTTATCAATCTCCCGGAGGAGGGCCAAACGGTTGTTTTTAATCTCTTCCTCCTTGGCCATGACCAGCACATCGTCAAAGAAACGGTCAATGGCGGGCTGCAGGGTAAAGAGTTTTTCTAAGACTTTGGTGTATTCCTGCCCGGCCAGGGCTTCCTCCAGCTGGGGTATCAGCTCCTGATAGCTGGCGTAGAGTTCCTTCTCGGCCTCTTCCTGGAAGAGGGCAGGGTTACAAGGCTCTGTGCCGGCAGCCTGCCGGGCTAAATTGTGGACCCGGTTAAACATGGCGATAAAGGAGGGAAATTCTGGCTGGCGCCGGCTTTTTTCCACTGCTTCCAGCCGGTTCCACAGCTGGGCCACATTGTCAAAGCCGACGGCCAAAACGGCATCGATGCTGTCGTAGGCTGCCCCCCGATCCCGGCAGGCATTCTTGATCCGGGCGGCAAAAAAGTCCAGGATCTGTTCCCGAACCCCCTGGAGGTCCTCCTTAAGTATACTCAAACGCCGGTAAATGTTGAGGCCGCAGTCAACGAGGCTGGACAGTTCCAGATTCAGATCGGCGCCCAGTAAGATATTGACTATCCCGTAGGCCTGCCGCCGCAGGGCATAGGGATCAGCAGAGCCGGTGGGAATAATGCCGATCCCGAAACAGCCGCAGATGCTGTCCAACTTGTCGGCAATGCTGGCTATATTCCCCACCATGGTCTGGGGCAGCTCATCCCCGGCAAAGCGGGGGAGATAGTGCTCGTAGATGCCCTGGGCCACCACCGGGTTTTCGCCGTCAAGGAGGGCGTATTCCCGGCCCATAACTCCCTGGAGCTCATCGAATTCATAGACCATGTTGGTTGTGAGATCGGCCTTGGACAGCAGGACTGTCCGGTCCACCAGGGATCGCACCGGTTCCTCCAGACCCAGTTCCTCAACAATAAAGAGGGCCAGCTCCCGGACCCGTTCCACCTTGTCGTAGATGGAACCCAGGCCTTCCAGAAAAACAATGTTCTTGAGCCTCTCTACCCTGTCGGCCAGGGGTACCTTCTTGTCTTCTTCATAGAAGAACTTGGCGTCGGCCAAACGGGCCTGGAGGACCTTCTCGTTTCCTTCCCGGACAATTTCCAGGTTCTCGGCGGTCCCATTTCGTACGGTAATGAACAGGGGCAAGAGCTCCCCCGCCGGATCGGCCAGGGGGAAATAGCGCTGGTGTTCCTTCATGGGGGTTATAACCACTTCCATGGGCAAGTCCAGGTAGTCGGCCTTGAAGGAACCCACCAGGGCTGTGGGATACTCCACCAGGTATATGATCTCCTCCAGCAGGTCCTCATCCCACAATACCTTTCCCCCGTGCTGCCGGGCCAATTCTTCGCACTGCTTCCTGATCTGCCTTTTCCTCTCTTCGGGATCGACAATGACATAGTGTTCCCGTATCTTTTCGTAATACTCTCCTGGTGCGCCAATGCTGATAGGCCCCTTACTCAAAAAGCGGTGGCCGTAGGTTTCCCGCCCCGACTCGACCCCGGCCAAGGAAAAGGGAATTACCTCTTCGCCCAAAAGGGCCAGCAGCCAGTGGATGGGACGGGCAAAGCGCAGATCACCATCGCCCCAGCGCATGGTTTTGGGGAAGGTGATGCTCAGGATGAGGTCCGGCAGCAGTTGGGACAGGAGCTCTTTTGCCGGTTGCCCTTCATCCCGGACACAGGCAAAGACATACTCGCCGCCCTCTACCTCTTTGACCACCAAGTCCGAGACCTCTATGCCCTGGTTGCGGGCAAAGCCCAGGGCAGCCTTGGTGGGCTTACCTTCGGCATCGAAGGCCACCTTCTTGGGCGGTCCCTTGATCTCCAGCTCTAAATCCGTCGCCCTGTCTGCCAAATCGTGGACATGGAGGACCAGCCTCCTGGGCGTTCCTGTGACCTGTACTCGAGAAAAGTCCAACCTGGCCTCCGCCAGCCTTTCCTGGGCCTTTGTTTTCAGCTGTTCCAGGGTAGCAGGCATAAACCGGGCGGGAATTTCTTCCGTTCCTATCTCCAGCAGTAAATCCCTGGGCATAATCTACACCTCCCCTTTCGCCAAGAGCGGAAAGCCCATTTCCTCCCGCTGCTTCAAGTAACCCTGGGCACAATCCCGGGCCAGATTCCGGACCCGGTGGATGTAGCCCGTCCGTTCCGTTACACTAATTGCTCCCCGGGCATCAAGGAGGTTGAAAACATGGGAGCACTTGAGGATGTAGTCATAGGCCGGCAGGATCAGCTCCTTGTCCAAAAGCCTCCTGGCCTCTTCTTCGTAAATATCAAAGAGCTTAAGCAGAGTGGGAATGTGGGATTCGGTAAAGTTGTAGTGGGAATGTTCCACCTCAAAGCGGTGGAAGATGTCGCCGTATGTAATCCCATCGACCCAGACAACGTCGAAGACATTGTCCTTCTTCTGCAGGAACATGGCTATCCTTTCCAGGCCGTAGGTCAATTCTACGGAAACGGGCTTGGCATCAAAGCCCCCTACCTGCTGAAAGTAGGTAAACTGGGTAATTTCCATGCCGTCAAGCCAGACTTCCCAGCCCAGGCCCCAGGCACCCAGGGTGGGGGATTCCCAGTTGTCCTCGACAAAGCGGATATCGTGTTCCAGGGGGTCTATACCCAGCTGGTAAAGGCTTTCCAGGTACAGCTCCTGGATATTATGGGGAGAAGGTTTCATAATTACCTGGTACTGGTGGTGCTGGTACAGGCGGTTGGGGTTCTCCCCATAGCGGCCGTCGGTGGGGCGCCGGGAGGGTTCCACATAGGCCACGTTCCAGGGCTCTGGTCCCAGGGCCCTGAGGAAGGTAGCCGGGTTCATGGTCCCAGCCCCCTTTTCCACATCATAGGGCTGCTGGATAACACAGTTCTGCCCAGCCCAGAAGCTCTGTAATTTTAAGATTATATCTTGCAGATTCACCCTTTTTCCCTCCTCACTTCCAGGTACGCTAGCCGTTGTCTTGCCATATAACTATATATTTCCTCAGCGCGGCATTAAAAAACCCTCACCTCCTGCAATTGAGCATATTGCAGGGACGAGAGCTTTTCCCGCGGTTCCACCCTGCTTGACCGATCTTCTCGAACGGCCCCCTTCATTAGTATCGCCTCCAGGAGCGCCCTTCGCCGGCCCGCCAGTACAGGGCTCGCAGCTCCCCCGGATACCAGGGGAACCCTGCTCTCTGAAAAGACAGCACCGGTTACTCCTCTCCCTCATCGGCAAGGAAGGGATAAATTTGCTTTTACTGTAACAAAATTGCCGGTCCTTGTCAATCCCAGAGCTAAAAGCCCTCCCCCTGGACCAGGGCCAGAAAGCGGCGGGATTTCAACTCCCGGGGCAGGCGGTATTCCAGGCAGATCCTGAGGACCCTTTCCAGTTCCCGGCGCACGGCCGGGGCAGCTCCCAGCACCCGCAAGGTCCGGGGTGTCATTGTTAAAAAGCGTTTCAGCATCTCCAGGGTTCCCTGACAAAGGGAAACTGCCCGCCCGTCCTGTCCCCAACAGTCGGGGCAGAGGACGCCCCCCAGTTGACCGCTGAACCTGAGGGCCCTCCCCTCGATGGGACCCCCGCAGTGGACACATTGGGTCAGCTGGGGCTGGTAACCGAGGAGGGAGAGGAAGCGCAGTTCAAAATACCGCAAAGCTAGATCAATATCTTCCCCGTCGGTCAGCAAATGCAGGGTGCTTAAAAGCAAGAAAAAGAGGCCTTCGTTTTTTTCCCCTTCTTCAATTAAAAGATCGTAGAGTTCGGCCACATAGGCGGCGGCAGCCATGCGCTGCAGGTCCTCCCGCAGGGTGTAAAAGGATTCCTTCAGTTCACACTGGCTGATGGTGTCCAAGCCCTTGCCGGAAAAAAGGAGGAAGTCGGAGTGGCTGTAGGGCTGGGTTCCCGCTAACAGGCGGTTGCGGGGCCGCCGGGCACCCCGGGCCACAGCCCGGACCTTCCCCCTTTCCCGGGAATAAAGGGTCACTATTTTATCTGCTTCCCCAAGATAGCGGTGGTATAAAACCACCGCTTCCAGCCGATAAAGGGGCATTAGTTTTTCTCCTCCTCAACAGTATTGCTCCCCCTCTTCCCCTGTATCCCCCCCATTCCTTTCGCTGTTAAGAAGCTCCCTGTAGAACAGATAGGCCCCGATCTGGCCAGTGGCTGCAAAGAGACGCCACATGACTTCATGGGACTCCTGCAAAGAAACCACCCTCCCTCTTGAGCTAGGGTGTCCCCCGCCAGCGGCAGGTATGCTGTCTCTTTTTGGTACAGGCCGGAAGCCTACTCGTCATAACCGAAACTGCGCAGGGCTTCCAGCGAGTCCCGCCAGTCCTTCCTTACCTTTACCCAGAGCTCCAAATACACCTGGCAGCCCAGGAGTCGCTCGATATCGGCCCGGGCCAGCTGCCCGATCTCCTTCAACATATGCCCGCCCCGGCCGATGATGATGCCCTTTTGGGAATCCCGTTCTACATAAATATTGGCCCGCACCAGGATCAGGTTTTTCCCTTCCCGCTCCTTCATTTCCTCTACCTCGACGGCAATGGAGTGGGGTATCTCTTCCCTGGTCAAGTGCAGGACCTTTTCCCGGATAAGCTCTGCCACAATAAAGCGCTCCGGTTGATCGGTGACCATGTCAGGGGGGTAATACTGGGGCCCTTCCGGCAGGTAGCTTATTATTTGGTCTGCAAGGAAGGCTAAGTTTTCTCCCGTTACAGCAGATACGGATATTACCTCGGCAAAGGAATAAAGGGTACTGTATTCTGCCTCTACCCTGGCCAGCTCTGCCGGGGAAAGGAGATCAATTTTGTTTAAAACCAAAAAGACAGGGGTCTTGAGGCTGGGAAAGTGGCCGGCGATATACCGGTCTCCCCCGCCCAGGGGCGCAGTGCTGTCAACGACAAAGAGGACCAGGTCCACCTCCTCCAGGGCACTTTCTGCCATCCTGACCATATGCTGGCCCAGCTTATGCTTGGGCTTATGGATCCCCGGGGTGTCCAAAAAAATAATCTGGGCCTCCTCAGTGGTGTAAATGCCCGTGATCCGGTTTCTGGTGGTCTGGGGTTTGGTGGCGGTAATGGCCACCTTCTCCCCAATAAACTGGTTGAGGAGGGTTGATTTCCCCACATTGGGCCTGCCCACCAGGGCTACTAAGCCAGACTTAAAGGCCTTTTCTCCACTCATCATCACTTCTCACCCGCTCCTTTAAGGTTGGCCCCGGAAAAGGCGGCGGGGAGGAGTTGGGCAACGGTCTTTACCCGGTATTCCCCGGCCATGTTGGCCATGATGACGGGCATAGCAGGGGTAAATTCCGACAAAACCTGGCGGCAGGCCCCGCAGGGGGAAGGGATGTTGGGTCCTTCCGTCACCAGGGCCAGCGCCGCAAAATCGGTAAAACCTTCCGAGACCGCCTTGAAAAGGGCCACCCGCTCGGCACACATACTGGCCCCGTAGGCGGCATTCTCGATATTGCAGCCAGAAAAAATGCGCCCGCCATCGGTCTCCAGGGCTGCCCCGACGAAAAAATTGGAATAGGGGGCATAGGCCCTCTCCCGGGCCTCCCTTGCCGCCTGGATCAACCGCTGTATCCTATCTTCCGTTAACACTGCAATCCCTTCTTTTCCGGCCAATACTCACCAGGCCTCCCCTGCTCCTTGTCATTCTATCTCCAGCCTGGTTCCCTCGGGCACCACCTGGACCCAGGTGTTGCCTGGCACCAGCTTGATGGTACTGCCCCCGGCTTCGGCGAAGCGGGTCCAGCCCTCCCGGCTCTTCTTTTCCCAGACAGCCTCATAGTTCTTGCCCAGCTGGAAGACCCGGGCCGATCCGGTTCCCACCGTCTTTAACTCCAGGCGGCCTTCGCTGTCCAGTACCCGGGGCTTTTCCGTCTCTTGCAAAATTAAATTGGTAACCAGCAGCTGCTCTCCCGTTTCGGCATCTTCATGGGGCTGGCCCCGGAAGTAGCGTTTGTAAGCCCCGTGGAGGGGGCTATAGCGGTATTCTACCACCCCTATATGATAGTGAATCCTTACTTTAGTAGCCGGTTCTCCGGGAACAGCTTCCGGGTCTGCCTCCGGGTAAAAACTGATGTCCCAGCTGGGGGTAATCTTATCTAAACCCCGCTCCTTTAGCTCGGCAAAGAGACCTTCTGTGTTGGTGTACAGGTTGTGGGGCATCTTTTTATCCTTGGTCCGCCAGTACAGGCGGGAAAAGGAAAATTCATTGAGGGAGATTATGCCAAGTTGGGCAATGTCCCGTTTTGCTTGAGGGCTGTAGCCGGCATGGCCGACGGCAGCCTGAAACTCCATGGCCCGGTCTAAAAAGTAGGGCCGGATACTACGCACTGGCCCCAGAACAGGAGCGTCCCGGTGCTGGAATAGGGCAAGGAAGCGGGTAATGCCGCCCTCCACCGGCATTTCAAAGACCCAGGCTGCCTTATCCAGGCCGGAATGGGCGCCAAAGGAGGGATCGTTGTCGATCATGACGGCAACGGGTCTGCGCTTGGTCAGTTCTTCCTCTTCAACCAGCTCACCGGTCAAAGGGGCCAGAAAACCCATTGGTTCCGGTTCCTGTTCCTCCACTGGTTCTTCTTCCCCGGGCGAAAGTTCCGCCACTTCTTCACCTTGCCTGCAGCCTGTAACACCCAGGGAAAACACGAGGATAAGCAGCAAAATAAAAAGGACAGCCTTTTCTCCCCTGGCCCAGTACACATAACTCCCCCCCATTTTTTTTACTATTTCGGGTCATAAGCCGGCAGGGTTATCTTATCCAGCTCTTCTACCTCGAACCTGATCCCCGACAATTGATATTCCGCCTGGATCAGGTCGAGGCTGCTGGCCAAAACCTCCGGATCGCCGATGGCACTGATGGTCACTGGATTAACGGCAATTGGCTTGTGGTTTACCAGGATGATGGGGCCGGCACAGCGGATGGATGAGGTGGCGACCAACCTCTGGTCGTTGACGGCAATTCCTGCCGCCCCGGCAGCGAAAAGCTCGTTCACAATGTCCCTGATGTCAAAATCATGGACTATTTGCTCTGCGCCCGTCCCCATTTCGGCATCATACAGCCGGAGCACAATACCTGCTCCCGACATAGCTTCGGTACCGGCAGCTATTTTACTCTCCTGCAGCTGCAGGCGCAGGGAATCAACTTCATGCTCCAACCTTTTCAGGCTTTCCAGCATGGATATGGGGGTTACCAGTTCGACTTTTCCGTCCACAACCTGGATCTCTACCATCTGGGAGAGGCCCTTGATACCATCATGCTGCCGGATCTTTTCCCGGGTCTCCGGGGACAGCAAATTGGCGGGATCGTGGATTTCAATCCCCGTTTCCTCCTGCCAGCTAATGGTAATATAACCCTCCCCCATCATTTCCTGCAGCTTGGGCTCCTGCCGCACCAGGGCCAGGGCCAGCTCCCGGCGCTGGTTTTCCTGTTCCCGCAGGATAATGTCCTGAGCTTCCCGCCCGTACCTCAAGACCAGCTGGGCAATCTCCTCACCCCGGCTGGCCTGTTCAACCTCAAAGCGGAAGCGGGCCAGAACCTCCCGCACTGCCGGTTTTGCCGCCACGCCGGCATTTTCCGCCTGCTCCTGGACATAATCACAGATAAAAAGGGCCCCCTGCCGGGCCTGTTCACGGGGACTCAGTTCCCCCGGGAGATCCAGTAAACCCACAGCCAGGGCAATGACAGCAGTGTTGACTATAAATAGAAAAATAATTGCAATTAGTATTAACCTGGGAAATGATCCTTGTTCCTGCAGCTGTGCCTTTACCAAAATACGCACCTCTTCGTTGCAAAATGGTAACCGGTTTCGCCCCCGCCTGCATTTTTTTACAAATCTTACACAAAAAATTATATCATAGGGCCGGGGCAAATACAATGTTCTCCCCGGCCGCCGCCAAAAGACAAGCCGGCCGTATTAAAACGGCCGGCCCTTCCATTTTTTGTCATCCAATCCCGGAGATCGGGATTTAAATAACATTATCCTCCAGAGCCCTATATCATACCGATGCCTCAGACTGCCCTTCCCTTTGCCGCCGCAGGTGCTGCAGGACGGTTATTACACCGAGAACCACAATACCGAAGGCATCGGTGGCCAGTCCCGGTTTAATCAGGGCCAGGGCAGCCACAAAGAGGAGAATCCGTTCATAGAACCGGCAGTGGGTAAGGAGAAAATTCTCGATGGAAGCAGACAGGGCCACGACACCAATACAGGCACTGATGACGGCAACGACTGCATCGACGGGCGTTGTATTAATAAGGAGCAAATCGGGGGACAGGGCAAAGATATAGGGGATCAGGAAACCTCCCATGGCCAACTTGAGGGCCGTAACCCCCGTTTGCATGGCATTGGCCCCGGCAATTCCCGCCCCGGCGTAGGCCGCCAGGGCCACCGGAGGGGTAACGTCGGCAACAATCCCGAAATACAGGATAAAGAGATGGGCTGCCATTACCGGTACACCCAGCTGGGTTAAGGCCGGCGCCGCCATGGTGGCCAGGACAATATACTTGGCCGTTGTGGGCAGCCCCATACCCAGAATAATCGAGGCGACCATAGTAAAGAACAGGGTCAGGAGCAGGTTACCCCTGGCCAGGGCAATAATTATGGTGGCCACCTTCAGCCCCAGCCCCGTGAGGGTCACCACACCCACAACGATCCCTGCCGTGGCACAGGCCATGGCAACGGACACCGAACCCTTGGCCCCCTCGGCCAGGGCCTGGATCATGGCCCTGGCATATTCCTGGATATCAATCCGGTCGCTGTGGTGCTGCAGATATTGAATAACGAGATCGATGACACCAATTATAACTGTACCGACAATCCCCCAGTAGGCAGCCTTGAGAGGGGTAAAGCCCCTGACCAGGAAGTATATAATAAAGACAACGGGCAGGAGCAGGTAAAACCTTACGCTTAGCTCCCGGATCGAGGGCAATGCACTCCGGGGTAGCCCCTTCAATCCCAGCTTGCAGGCTTCCAGGTGGACCATGGTCCCCACGGCCAAATAATAGAGGATGGCCGGAATAGCTGCGGAAATAATAATCTTAACATAAGGGATGCCGGTAAACTCAGCCATAATAAAGGCCGCTGCCCCCATAACCGGCGGCATGATCTGGCCTCCCGTCGAAGCGGCCGCCTCCACGGCCCCGGCAAAATGGGGTTTATAGCCAACACTTTTCATGAGAGGTATGGTAAAGGTTCCGGTAGTAACAGTATTGGCGACGGAACTCCCGGAAATGGAACCCATCAAACCGCTGGCCACCACGGCCGTCTTGGCGGGACCGCCGCGCATGTGTCCCGTCAGGGCAAAGGCCAGGTCAATAAAGAACCGTCCCACCCCGGTCTTTTCAAGGAAAGCACCGAAGAGAATGAAGAGAAAGACATAGGTCGAGGAAACACCCAGGGGCGTGCCGAAAATTCCTTCCGTGGTCAGGTAGGTTTGATAGATGATCCGTTTCAGGTCATATCCCTTGTGGGCAAGGAGCCCCGGCATATAGGGACCCAAATAGGCATAGATGAGGAAGATGATGGCAACAGTCGGCAATTCCGGGCCGATGGAGCGGCGAGTTGCCTCCAGGACCAGCAAAATGGCCAGAAAGCCCATCACCAGGTCCATCTGGGTCGGAGCGCCGGCCCGCAGCACCAATTGATCATAATTGGCCAGGATATAGACGCCCACTGATACACCAAGTAAGGCCAGCAGGTAATCATAAAAGGGTATCCTGCTCTTATCCCCCTTCTGGGTCATGGGATAGAGGAGGAAAACCAGGAGAAAAGCGAAACTGAGGTGGACAGCCCGCTGTTTCATTGCCTGCAGTATCCCGAACCCCGCCGTATAAAGGTGAAAGACAGACATCGCCACGGCAATGATAAAGATTAGGGTGGCCGCAATCCCGACGGGACTGCGCAGGCGAGAAGCTTCAAGGTCATACTTCTGCAGAAGTTCTTCAACCTTCACTTCTTCCTTTTTCTCATTTACCATTAAACCCTCTCTCCTTTAGCCACATTTTCAACCGTGCGCCAGAAACAAGTTCAACCCGTACCAGGGTTCCCGATCGGGTCTTGTCCAGCAGGTTTATTTCCCTTCCGCCGATAACCAAGCGCTGATTGGGAATCTCCTGTACCCGCAGGGTAAAGCTCCCCAGGGGTTCGTCAATATTATCGATCCAAAAAAAATCGTCCTCACCCATATAAAAGTCATAGGGGGTAGAATAGGGAATACCCACACCGTAGTCGCAAAAGCCCGTCTTTTTCAGGACAAGCCCCAGCCTGGGATCCACGGCAAAAACCTCCACCACCGGAGACCTGTGGACCGAATGGGTGTAGATAAGGGTAAACTCCTCCCCTTTCTTTACAGGCTGGGCCACCAAAATTTTTCCCCCTGCGACCTCATACACCAAAAGATAGGTCACCGGCTGCAATAAATAGATACAACAAAGGAGAAAAGCCAGAAAACAAAGGGACCTTTTCACAATTTCCGGGCATTGGGGGAAACCCCAATGCCCGGCACCCCCTTACATTACCTCATCATAGTACCTTTGCACACCCGGGTGAACGGGTAGGGACATCCCGTCAAGGGCTGTCTCCAGACTCAGGTCGCCGCCCCGGTCATGGGCTGCCTTCAGGTCATCCAGGTTTTCAAAGAGGGCTTTGGTCATCTTGTAGGCCAGATCCTCGGGGAGATCCTTGGGTACAACCAGCATGGCCATAACGGCCACAGTCTTGATGTCTTCATCCTGGTTGTTATAGGTTCCCGCAGGGATCACCACGTCGGTGTAGTAGGGATACTTGGCCTTAATAGCATCGATCTTATCCTGAGCCACGGGCACCAGCTTCACATTACTGGTTAGAGAAATCTCAGTAATGGCGCTGGTGGGGAAGCCGGCGGTGATGAAGGCGGCATCGATATGGCCGTCCCGCAGGTTGTCGGCCGCCTCCGCAAAGGAGAGATAGTCTACAGTGATGTCATCATAGGTAATGCCATGGGCTTCCAGGATCTGGCGGGCGTTGGCCTCGGTCCCGCTGCCCACGTCGCCGACGGCAATCTTCTTCCCAACCATGTCTTCAATGGAATTGATCCCCGATTGGCCATGGGCAACAATCTGAATAGTTTCGGGGTAAACGCAGGCCATACCCATGATTCTTTCCTGCTTGCCCTTATCGCTGTACATTTCAATACCTTCGTAGGCATAATAGGAAATGTCGTTCTGAATTAGGGCTAATTGGGCATCCCCATCTTCAATAAGCTGGATGTTGGCAATGGAAGCACCGGTAGCTTCGGCGTTGGCATTTACACCTTCAATGTTTTCATTGAAGATCTTGGCCATGGCCCCGCCCAGGGGATAATAGGTTCCACCGGTACCACCAGTAGCGATGGAGATGAACGCCGTTTCCGTTGCTTGACCCTCGCCTTCTTCTCCTTCAGGAGCTGCAGCGGGGCCGCATCCTACAACCAGGGCACCGACTAAAACCAATACCAACATAAGAAGGGCAATACGGTTTAACCTTAACAACCTCTAAACCCCCTTTTCATTTTCCTTTCCTTTTCCTTTCCTCTACCAGCCCCACATACTGTTCAGTTCCCATCCTACCCTGCACTATCACCCCCTCTCAAAAATGTATCCTGATCCTGCTCGAAGCCGCCTTGAAGTTATCATTCCTAGTCCAGTGGTAACGGGACACCCTTGAAGAAATGATAGTTCGGGAAAAACTAAATAGGGAGAATAAACACAAATATTTTGGTCCTTCTTTTCCTTTTCAAATTCATAAACTTAGCCGCCCCATTAATAAAGGTTTATTTATAATTAATTTCTCCATAGCCGCCTTTTTTCCTGCCCCTGCATAATTCTATTTGCAAAATTCCTGCTATATGCACAATATCTGGAAAGGTCCCCTGCAGCCCCTTCGCCTTCAGGCAGCTTAGCGCAAGGGTAGAGATAGCTTCCCCGGAACCTAAGGGGAAAGGGCTTGTACAATCTTCAGTAAGGGGGGGCCAAAGAGGAGAATGCCCACGAGGACGGCATTGCAGGCCGTTACCAGCACGGCAGCTGCCGCCACATTTTTGGCCACCCGGGCCAGGTGGTTGTACTCCGGGGAAATGAGGTCGACGGTCACTTCAATGGCCGTATTCAGCAGTTCGGCCCCAACAACCAGGGTAATGGTCACAAGGAGCAGGACAACTTCTCCCCGGGAAAATTTGCCGGCATAGGCAGCAACCAGGGCAGCTGCTGCCATGACCGTGTGGATCCGCAGGTTGCGCTGGGTCAGCAAGGCGTAGCGGAGGCCCTCCAGGGCATAGGAAAAGCTCCGGAATACCCCCCTTATTCCCATGACTCCCGCTCCAATCCCAACCGGGCAAGGACCATTTCCTCCCGGACCCGCATTTTTTCCTTCCCTTCTGGGGTGTCATGGTCATAACCCAGGAGATGGTAGAGGCCATGGACAAGCAGATAGGTCAGTTCCCTGGCCAGGCTGTGGCCGTATTCCTCGGCCTGCTGGACCGCCCTCTCCAGGCTGATGACAATATCGCCCAACAAGTATTCTCCCGTCGGGCTCTCATAGGGGCCGTCCCCCTCAGACTGGGGAAAGGAGAGGACGTCGGTAGGGCTGTCAACCCCCCTGTAGGCCCTGTTATACTCTCTAATTTCTTCGTCATCGACCAGGGCAATCCCCAGCTCTCCTGTCAGAGAATAACCCTCTGTTGTTAAAACCTCCTCGGCAGCCTGTTCCAAAAGCTTTTCCAGCTCCGCCGGCCACTCTACCTTATTCTGCCTGTTCTGAATCAGAATTTCCATCTTCCCCTTCTCCCTCCAATACCTTGTCTACCTGATCGGGATATTCGATCCGGTGATGGAAAATCCCTGTCAATACCTGGACAAAGGCCTGGGCAATGATATCCAGATCCCGGAAGGTCAGATCACACTCATCCAGCTGCCCGGTGTGGAGGCGCTCCTTAATCAGCTTGTGGACCATGCCTTCAATCCGGTTGGGGGTAGGCTTGGCCAGGGAACGGACTGCCGCCTCCACGGTATCAGCCAGCATGACTATGGCCGCTTCCTTGGTTTGGGGTTTGGGGCCGGGATAGCGGAAATCATCCTCGGCCACCTTCTGATCTTTGGCAGCTTCCTGGGCCCGGTGGTAGAAGAAGCCGGTCAGGCAGGTACCGTGGTGCTGGGCAATAATATCCCTTATTGCCCGGGGCAGATGATATTTTTGGGCCAACTCCAGCCCATCCTTGACATGGGAAATGATAATTAAAGCGCTGAGGCTCGGGGAAAGCTTGTCGTGGGGATTCTCCTTCAAGACCTGGTTCTCTATGAAGAAGTAGGGTCGTTTCAGCTTTCCCACATCGTGGTAATAGGCACCGGCCCGGACGAGAAGGGCATCGGCTCCCACCGCCTCGGCCGCCGCTTCTCCCAAATTGCCCACCAGGATACTGTGGTGATAGGTTCCGGGGGCTTCCAGGAGGAGCTTTTTCAACAGTGGATGATTGGGGTTGGTTATCTCCAGCAGTTTAATGGCAGTGGTCAGGTTAAAGCTGTTCTCCAGGTAGGGCAACAAGCCGATGGTTAAGACGGCGGCCAGGACGCCGTTTATTATACCCAGGATGGCTCCCAGGGATACTTCCTGCCAGGAGCGCAGGCCGTAGAGGCCCAGGCCGACAATGGTTACCATATTGGCTCCGGCCACCAAAAGGCCTGCCCTGGTGAGCTGGGAACGCTGGTTTAAGCGGGAAACGCTAAAGGTCCCCACCAGACCGCCAATTATGGCCACCAGAACATAGCTCAACTCTCCTCCCACAATGAGGCCGACGAGGACAGCCATGACTATGGTAAAGAGGATGGCCAGGTGGGTGTTGAGGAGGATAGCCACCAGCATCGAACCTGCCGCAACGGGAATCATAAAGCCAAAGAGGGGGTTGGGTATGAGGGCCAGGAGCTTGGCCAGGAGCAGGTTGACAATAATAATCAAACCAAGCAGGGCCAGCAAGGCATCGTTGTTCCAGATATCCCTCTTGAACAGATACATATAAATCAGGCCCAGGGCCAGCATGGCCAATACCAAAAGGGCCAGGCCGAAAATTTTCGCCCAGATATTTTCCACCTTCTGCAGCAGTCCCAGGGCCTCCAGCTGATCCAAATGTTCCTGGGTAATCGGTTCTCCTTCCCTGACTATGGGCAGATCCTGCACTATGGTGCGTATCACCGGTTGGACATTCATCCGGGCCCTGCTGCGCCGCCGTTCCGTCTCCTCTTCGTTAAAGACCAGGTTGGGCCGGATAACCTGGGTTGTCACAGCGGTCAAGAGTTCTGTTTCACTGTCCGGCAGGGACAGGTTTTCCACCTCGGTCCGCAGCCATTCCCGCTCTTCGGCCAGCTGATGTTCCCTTATACCCCCCTGCAGGGCAGAGGTTATCAGTTCGAGGGCTGTTTCTTCTAAAAAGTCCAGCCTCATTTCATCGAGGGTGAGGAGGGTATCCAGGGCGGTATCGGACATAATGAAGGGTAATTCCTCGGCCAGCTGCTCCCTTTTCTCATTTTCCTCCAGGTCCGTCTGGGAACGGATTTTCCTTATGGTGAGAAAGGACTGCCCCAATTCAGCTAAAACTTCATTGTTGACCACCAGGTCTGGGTCGTAAACAGGTTCCACCAGCCGGGCGGCCGTTTCCCTGAGTTCCTCTGTTTTTTCTTCGTCAATATAGTCCACGGTCCTGGGAGCCCGGTAATCGGCAGGGCTGGGCATGCCCACCTTGAGCTCCTCGACCTTGTAAAAATCCATCGCCAGGGTGGCAGTGACAATGAAAAAAACAAAGACGGCCAGGAACCAACGCCGAAGCCGGATGGAAGAAAAAAATCGTCCCGCAGCCGCTCCTTTCTGCCTCTTTTGCTGTAGGCCAAATAACGGGCTCAATTATACTACCCCCACTGAATTGATACTAGTCCCTGGAAAATGTCCCTTATTCAAGGGGTTCTCCTGTTTGCCCTTCTGCCTCCTCCCGCCTTTTCTCATAATCCTCATAAGCCTTGATCACCCTCTGGACCAGGGCATGGCGGACAACGTCCCTTTTGGTCAGATAAACAAAAGATATCCCCGGGATATCCTTTAAGATAACCTGCACCTCTTCCAAGCCGGAAAACTGGCCCCGGGGAAGGTCTATCTGGGTAATATCCCCGGTAACAACGGCCTTGGAACCAAAACCCAGGCGGGTGAGGAACATTTTCATTTGTTCCGGAGTGGTATTCTGGGCCTCATCCAGGAGGATGAAGGAGTCATCCAGGGTCCTGCCCCGCATATAGGCCAGGGGAGCCACTTCGATAATGCCCTTTTCCAGGTATTTCCGGAAGGTGTCGATGCCTAAAATATCATACAGGGCATCATAAAGGGGGCGCAGGTAAGGATCTACCTTATCCTGCAGATCCCCCGGGAGAAAGCCCAGTTTTTCCCCGGCCTCGACGGCTGGGCGGGTCAGGATAATCCGGTTCACTTCCTTGTCCTTCAAGGCCTGGACAGCCATGGCCATGGCCAGGTAGGTCTTCCCGGTCCCTGCCGGACCGATGCCAAAGACAATATCATCCCGGCGCATGGCATCCACATAGGCCTTCTGGCCCTTGGTTTTCGGCTTAATCTCCTTACCCCTGTTTGTTACGATGATAATATCATCGAATAATACCCCCAATTGGAGTTTCTCTTCCCCCTTGATCATCTGGATTGTATAACGGACATCCTGGAGGGTAATGGTATTTCCCTGCTGTATCACCTCAAGGAGCTGCCGCAGTACCCCCTGGGCCTTGTCCACATCTTCTGCATTGCCATAGATGGTCAGCTCCGTTCCCCGAGGCAAAATCTGGACCGGGAAAGCCCTCTCCAGTAACTTCAGGTGCTCGTCAAATTTGCCAAAGAGGGCCAGTGCCTCGTCATTGTCCTGTACCACCAGTCTGGCTTTCGCCTCTTGTCTCAAACTGTTGTCTCCTTTCTCCTTCCAATGCTTCTGGTATATAACCCCGGGGTTCAGCAATATTCTCCAAAACCTCACAGGTCACCTTTACCAGGACCTTCCCTATATCCCCCTGGGGTATTCGTTTCACTTCCTCCCGCAAAATCCGGGCTTCCGGGGAAAGACGGCCCTTAATCTTTGCCAGGGCCGCCATCCTGGCCCGTTCTTCAGCTTCGGAAAGGGAGAGGCGGTGCACCCCTTCTTCCACTTCATAATATGTGACTATTATTGCTTCGACAGGGAGGGCGAGAATCCTCCAGGGCAGGAGCCTTTTAATTTCTGCCTCCTCCTGGTAGTGCTGGAAGGGGACCTCCCCTGCCCCCGGCAGGAAAATTTCCCTCTCTCCCACCCGGAAGGAAATGACCCGGTGGCTCCGTCCCGTCCGGATGTATTCAACCTCCTCCCGCAGGCACTCACCATAGGCCTCAGGCCAGATCAGGGCCCAAACCATGCCCTGGGCGGCAATGGGCCGTCCCCCCAGGCTGCCGCGAATCAGGATTTCCCCCCGCTGCACTGTATCACCCACCTTTACCAGGGGTTCACCTGCCAGGAGGGCAATATCCTGGATGACTCCTTCCTCCCTGGCCACCAGGTGGCAGGGCATCCCCACCAGGGATTGGAGCTGCTTGGGCACAGCATCGATAATCAGCACCGTTCCCTGAATATCCACATGGACCCAGGCCAGCTCGGGATTGTGGAGAATGATCTGCCGGGCAAGGCTGTCAGGATCAATATTCCCCTTCCAGCTCCCCGGCCTGATACCTTCCTTTTCCACCTCAGCCCTTATTTTTGCCGCCTGATCCGGCTCCACTATTCCGACAAGCTCTATGGACCAGATGAAGGAGCCCAGGAGATAGAGGGAAAGGAAAAAGAGCAGAGTCCCCGCAAGGAGGACCTGCCTGCCCCGCAGGCGCCGCCAGTAAAAGGGAAGGCCCTTTTTTTGCAGAATCCTCACCCGGCAGCGGGAAGAACGGGCAAGGGGGCGCAGGAGGCAAAAATTGCTGGCCCCAAGGCAGACCACCAGGCCCCCTTCCTCCCGCCGGATGCCCCACAAATAGATACCCCTGCTTATGCAGAGGTTGACAAATTTCTCCAGGGCAAGCCCCTCCACCCGCAGGTAGAGATAGCCGGTCAGGTAATACCACAGGTGCAGGACAAGCACATCCCCACCTCCTAGTCCCGAAACTCCAGGCCCTGGAGCCGGCCCTCAATGATTATTTCCTCCTGGGAAATCAGGGCAATACTCAAGCTAACCCCCTGGACCACCAGCTCTCCCTTTTCCAGGCAGACCCTGATTTGGTGGGGCTCATACTGAATCAGGCCCCGGTGGTTCTCAATTACCAGGCGCAGGTTGCCCAGCAGGGTAAGCCGGGGCAAATCGAGCAAGATGTCCTTGGGGAGTTCAAAGAAATCGGCCAGTTCACTGCGCAGGGCCCGCAGCCGCCGCTGTCCCACCTGTGCCCCTCCTTTATGGTCCGGCTCGCCTTTCCCTTACCTAGATCTATGCCCCTGCCTCTCCCTTTAATACAAGAAGAGTCTCCTACCACTAGGGTGGAGACTCACAACGGGCGAGCTATCCTGCTGGCGGCCGCCAGGGCCTCTGGGAACGGGGCGGCAGTAAAATCTCGGCCATAATAATACCCTGGACCCAGACCTCGGGTTGGGAAAATAAGGCCCCGCCCGCCCTCCCTTCCCCGGAGGGCTGGGACAGGATTAGGGTGTACTCGCCTTCCTCTTCCCCTTCCGTCCAGTCGTCTGAAGTTATTCCTTCCCCGGCGGCCGGAACCGGTTCTACAGCCGGTAAAGTCCGGGGTGCTGCCCTTTCCCTATCCTTTTCGGAAGATTGGGGAGGGGTTTCTAAGCTGGGAAGGGGGAGGACATCCCCTTCCCCCGGAAAGGTTCCCGGCTCCCGCCTTTTTGGAGCCGACCGCTGACTTTCCTTAAACCCTCTGATTATCCTGGAGGCAAGGGCAATAAACAGGTAGATAAATAATAAGCGGCCCATGGCACCCTCCCTTCCTGCTGGGAAGCCCTTTAATCCTTATCCTGCTCCGGCTTCTTACCCGGCTCCTTCTCCAGGCGGGAAATAGCCTGGCGCATCTGGGTGTCGGCACTGATATTTTTCAGATTCATGTAATCCAGCACGCCTATCTTGCCCTGGCGCAGGGCCTCGGCAATGGCCTTGGGTACTTCCGCCTCGGCTTCCACAACCCGGGCCCGCATTTCCTGGACCACAGCCCGCATCTCCTGCTCCTTGGCAATGGCCATGGCCCTCCTTTCTTCCGCCTTGGCCTGGGCAATGCGTTTATCTGCCTCGGCCTGGTCGGTCTGGAGCTGGGCTCCAATGTTTTTCCCCACATCGACGTCGGCAATATCAATAGACAGGATTTCAAAGGCAGTACCGGCATCGAGCCCCTTTTCCAGGACAGTTTGGGAGATGGAATCGGGGTTTTCCAAAACTTCGGTATGGCTGGCTGCCGAACCGATGGTTGTGACAATGCCCTCTCCCACTCGAGCAATGATAGTTTCTTCCCCGGCCCCACCCACCAGCCGGTCGATATTGGCCCGCACCGTCACCTTGGCCTTGGCCTTAACCTCGATGCCATTCATGGCCACGGCGGCGATCACGGGGGTGGCAATGACCTTGGGGTTGACACTCATTTGTACCGCTTCCAGGACATTGCGCCCCGCCAGATCGATGGCTGCCGCCCGCTCAAAGGTCAGGGGTATCTCGGCCCGCTGGGCGGCAATGAGGGCATCTACCACCTGGTCAACGTTCCCCCCCGCCAGAAAGTGGGCTTCCAGCTGGTTGACGGAAAGATCCAGGCCAGCCTTTACGGCCTTGACCAGGGGCAGGATAATCCGGGCCGGGGGAACCCGCCGCAGTCGCATTCCGATCAGGGTCCCCAGCCCCACCCGCACACCGGCGGCCAGGGCTGAGATCCACAAGCCCAGGGGGACAAAGCTCAAGACAATCATCAGCCCGATAAAAACCAGGAACAAGGGTAACAGGAAAACTATCAGCTCAAACATTGTACACCCTCCCTGTCAAGCTTTTTGGCGGGGCCGGACAACAACCCGAGCCCCTTCCACCCGTACCACCACCAGCTCGGTTCCCGCAGGTATATAAATTCCTTCGGAAATTACATCGTACCGCTCCCCTGCAATCTCCGCCGTACCGGCCGGCCGCAGGGGAGTCAGGGCCACCCCTTCCTTGCCGGCCAGCCCCTGCAAGTCTTGGGGAGCAGTATAGCCCTGTTCCTTGTCCAGCCTCTCGGTAAGGACAAACCACTGCCACCTTTTGGTCTTGGTCAGGTAGCGGAGTAAAAAGCCCACCAAAAGAACCGTCGCCCCCAGGGCAATGGCCAGGGATATGAGGGCCTGGACGCTGTTTTCCGCCGCCAGTACAATACTGGCCAGTATGGCGATTATTCCACCGATCCCCACCACACCAAAACCCGGTATTACCAGCAGTTCCAACAGGAGGAGGAGAACACCAAGGAAAATGAGGCCAAGGATCCACCAGCCGGCCAGGCCTGCGAACAGGTGACCGCCGAAATACAGGCCCAGGGAGAGGAGGCCCAGGGTACCCGGGACACCCCAGCCGGGAGTATAGAGCTCCAGAAGCAGGCCGGTGAAGCCCAGGGTGAGGAAGAGGGGACTAACCACCGGATTGGTGATAAAGCGGGCTATTCTTTCCGCCGCCGTTGTTTGGAAAAAAGTAATATCCGCCTCTGGATAACCGAGATAAACCAACACTTCCTGGTAATCGGCCAGGATGGCATCGGCCAGGCCCAGCTCCACTGCCCTTTGGGCCGAAAGGCTCAGGAGTTTTCCGGCAGCAATTACACCGGGTATGTCTATATCGGCATCGACCATGGCCGCAGCCAGCTGGGGATCCCGCCCGGTTGCCTCGGCTGTAGCTACAAACTCTTCCCGCAGGGCTGAGACCGTCTTTTCGTCGGCCGGTTGCTGGCCCAGGCGGGGTTCGGCCGCCCCGATGCTGCTTCCCGGGGCCATAATGATCTCATCGGCCGCCAGGGAAATTAGGGCCCCTGCCGACCAGGCTCGGTGGACAAAGGCCACTACCGGCAGTGGTGCATTGAAGATGAGATCCTTCATTTGGGTAGCCGCATCGACCCGTCCACCGAAGGTGTTAATTTCCAGGACAACGGCCCTGGCCCCACCGGCGGCGGCCTTCTCCAACCCCCTGGCCAAAAAGGAAACCAGTCCCAGATCTATATCCCCTTCTACAGGGATAATATAGACTGCATCGGCAGCAGCAAGGGTCCTGCCCCCCGCCGGGGAGCCAGTAAAGACCATGCCCAGCATTACCAGCAGGGTTATCACTACCCTGCAGCCTGACCTGCACCTTCTGAACATACCTTCTCCTCCCCGTTCAAGCTGGTCCGTCCCTCCAGTCTATCCATTTCATTTTACTATACCCCCTGGCAAAATAAAAGTTCCCCTTCGGGAACAAATAAGTAAAATAAAATGCCTTAAAAAAACCCAGTACTTGACGTACTGGGTTAAGTGCTATTAGGCCTGCAGTTCCTCCAACAGCCGACGCACAATTTGATTGACCACTTTCCCTTCGGCCCTGCCCTTGGTCTTGGGCATGACTTCCTTCATTACCTTACCCAAATCCCTGGGGCCGGAGGCAGCCGTCTGGGCTATGGCCTCCCGGACCAGGGCCTCAATCTCTGCCTCGGAAAGTTGTTCAGGGAGATAAGCCATCAGAACGGCAATCTCTTCCTTGAGCTGGGCCACCAGTTCTTCCCGCCCCGACCGCTCATAGTCGGGCAGGGACTCCCGGCGGATTTTAACCTCCCGGGTCAATACCTCGAGAACCTCCGGATCCGCAAGCTCCCGGCCAAGCTCAATCTCTCTGTTCTTGATGGCCGACCTTACCATCCGGATAACCGCCAGCCGGGTCTTCCCGGCCTCCCTTTCCTTCATGGCGGCTTTCATGTCCTGCAATAATCTATCTTTAAGGGACATTGCTATCCCTCCTAGCGGTTCCGCATTTGACGCCGGCGTGCCGCTTCCGACTTCTTCTTCCTCTTTACGCTCGGCTTGACGTAAGCTTCCCGCTTCCGTGATTCAGAGAATATGCCCGACCTTTTACACTGCCGGCGGAAACGACGTAGTGCACTATCAAGGGACTCATTCTTTCTTATCCTTACCTCTGCCACCCTTTCTCCCTCCCCTCCACTACAGCCGTCGGCCTGGTTCATACCTTCTAGCATCCTTCGTTAGAAACTAACAGGGCAATACAACAATTATACGTTACCGGCTAAGGGCTGTCAAGGATTAGCCGGGGGGCCACTGGAGAGAACGGCCGCCTAGGAGGTGGAAGTGCAGATGGTAAACCGTCTGCCCGCCATCATCCCCTGTGTTTACTACTGTCCTGAAGCCTTTTTCATCCAGCCCATGCTCCCTGGCCAGCTGCCGTATGACAGCATAGATATGGGCCAGCAGCTCCCCATCGGCCTCAGTCAACTCCAAGAGTGTGGGTATGTGCCTCTTCGGGATGAGGAGGAGGTGAACCGGGGCCTGGGGGTTAATGTCCTTAAAGGCCAGCACCGTATCATCCTCGTAGACGATTTCACTTGGGATTTCTTTAGCCACGATGCGACAGAAGATACACTCGGACACGATACTAACACCCCCCTCCCCTAAAAGTAACACTATCCATGCCTCTATTCTATGACCCGGGGGCAAAATCCTCCTTCAGTTAGAAAAATGCCCCCAAGATAAGATCCAGTTACTCCCCTACTGCCAGTATCCCCTCACACCCATCTTCCCCCGCCGCCCTAATGGTCACCGGCACTATCTCCCCCATCAGGGTATCAGCACCTGCCAGCAGGACCCGGATGTAATTGCCGGTATAACCGGCCAGGAGCCCAGTGTCCCGATCCCGGTCGTGCTCGACCAGGACAGGCAGGGTCCTGCCCAAATAGCGCCGGTGGAAGGCCAGGGCCAATTCCCGGCCGAGGGCGACCAGGCTGTGGACCCTCTCCTCTTTTATCTGGGGGGAAACCTGCTCCTTGAAGGCTGCCGCCGGTGTCCCCCGGCGGGGGGAATAGGGAAAGACATGGAGGCGGCTGAAGCCCAGGGAGCGGACAAGGTCGTAGGTGGCAGAGAAATCCTCCGGCCTCTCCCCGGGGAAGCCGACAATCACATCGGTACTGAGGCCCAGATCGGGGATTAGCTCCCAGGCCCTTTCCACCCTCTGGGAAAACTCCGCCGCTGTATAGGGCCTGTTCATCTTTTTTAAGATGTGGTCTGAACCGCTCTGGAGGGGAATATGGAGGTGGGGGCAGATCTGGGGACGCTGGGCCATGACCTGCAGGAGCTCGTCGGTAACCTCCAGGGGCTCCAGGGAGCTGAGACGCAGCCGCTCAAGGCCGGGAACCGTCACGATCCTTTCCAGGAGCCGGGCCAGGTTAATCTCTCCCGGAAGGTCAGCCCCGTACAGGCCCAGGTGGATGCCCGTCAGCACCACTTCCTTATAGCCCCTCTGGACATAGAGCTCTACTGCCTCCCGCACCCCTTCGGGAGAAAGGCTCCTGATGGGCCCCCGGGCGTAGGGTATAATGCAGTAGGTGCAATACTGGTTGCAGCCCTCCTGGATCTTCAAGAAGGCCCGGGTACGGCTGGAAAAGTCCAGGGGCAGCTGCTCAAATTCTGTCGCTCCCCTGATGTCCCCCACAGCATTTATTAATCGCTTTTCCCGGGCAGCCTCCTCCACCAGGTCAACAATATCCCGCCGTTTCCGTGTGCCCACCAAGACATCGACGCCGGAAATAGCCTCCACCTTTTCCGGGGCCGTCTGGGCATAGCAGCCCACTACGGCCACCACCGCCCGCGGATTTCGCCTCCGGGCCTGGCGGATGGCCTGGCGGGATTTCCGGTCTGCCAGGTGGGTGACGGTACAAGTATTAATGACAATTACATCGGCCGGGGCTGTAAAGTCCACCACTTCATAGCCATGTTCTCGAAAAAGCCTTTTCATAGACTCACTTTCGGCCTGATTCACCTTACAGCCCAGGGTATGAAAGGCAACGGTTTTCTTCATAAGCTCCTCCTTGGCAAATTACCAGTTACCCAGGGACATAATCAGCCGCTCCCCCGCTGGTTCCCAGATCTCCTGCCGCAAAGAGAGTCATAGTCACCACGGCCAGGGCCGCCGTTTCTGCCCGTAAAATCCGGGGCCCGAGGCTTACCACCCGGGCACCCAGCTCCTGGGCCCTTTGCACTTCTTCTTCTTCGAAGCCCCCCTCGGGCCCAATGACCACAACTACACCGGCCCGCCGGGAAACTCCGGTTAAAGCAACATTTAAGCCCTGGTTATTTTCCCCTTCCCAGGGCAGGATAATTAGATAATCTTCCCGTCCATATCTTGTCAATACCTCTTCCAGGTCCAGGGGCCCATCGACCCGGGGAACAAGGGTGCGGCCGCACTGTTTGGCCGCTTCCCTGGCGATGCGCTCCCACCTCTCCCGCCTGGCCGCGGCCTTTTCCCCCTTGAGTTTAACCACCACCCGCCTGGAGGTAAAGGGAACAAAGGTATGTACCCCCAGCTCCGTTCCCTTCTGGATGATCCAGTCCATTTTTTCCCCCTTCACCAGGGCCTGGGCCAGGATCAGGGGCAATCTGGGCTCCCGCTCCTCTAAAATAGGCTCCAGGAGCCGGGCCTTGCTCGACTGGGGCCCGGCACTGATGAGTTCCGCCCGAAAGGCCCGCCCCCTGCCATCGCCCACCTCAATTATAGCGCCGGGACGCAGGCGCAGGACCCGGTAGAGGTGAACCCCCTCTTCTCCCGTTATCGTAACCTCATTTAAATCAGTTTCCAGATTGTCCACCAGGAAACGGTGCATCTTATCGCTCCTTTTGGACCACCAGGGTAACCCAATCGTCCTGGGTTCTGGCTTCGCAAGTAACATAGCCTGCCTCCCGCAGGCTGTCCTGGACCTCGGCCTGGCGGGCAGTAATAATGCCAGCCAGAATCGCCTGCCCTCCGGGCAGTAAGATGGGATCCAACTGGCCAGCCAGCACCTTGATGAGATCTGCTGTCAGATTGGCGACAATGAGATGGGCCGTGTCCTGCACCCCCGCCAGTAAATCCCCCTGGCGAAGGGAAACCCGGTCCGCAATCCCATTTAGCTCCACATTGGACCTGGCACTCTTCACCGCGATGGGGTCACAATCGATGCCAATGACGGCTGCTGCCCCCAGCCTGGCAGCGGCAATGGCCAGGATCCCCGAACCGGTCCCAACGTCAATGACCCGTTCTCCTCCACCGACATATTCCTCCAGAAGCTGCAGGCACATTACCGTAGAAGGATGGGTGCCGGTGCCAAAGGCCATGCCGGGATCAATTTCAACGACAACTTCTTCTGGCGAGGGGGAATACTCTTCCCAAACGGGCTTGATGACCAGCCGCTTGCCCAGCTTGGTGGTCTGGTAGTACCTTTTCCAGGCCCCGGCCCAGTCCTCTTCTTCCACCCGCCGGAACTCTATCTTGCCCTCTATGTGGGGCAGGGCAGCGAGGATCTGGTCCACCCTGGCCCTGATCTCCTGCAGGCGTGCCGGCAGGCGGGAATCGACGGGGAGATAGGCCCTGACCATCACTCCCCTTTCGGGGCCTACCGGGGGAAGATCTTCGTATTCCCAGCCCCCGGCCCGGTAACTGTCAATCAGTTCCGGATCTTCGATAACTACTCCACCGGCTCCCAGTTCGTGGAACATGTTGGCGACTGCCTCTACACCTTCCCGGTCAATGGATACACTAATCTCAGACCACTGCACCCTACCCACCCCTCTGCTAATAGTTCTTCTCCTTTTATCCCAGGAGAATGGATCCCAGGCCCTTTCCCCGGCTTACAGGCTAATTGCCACCGAAGGCATCCCTTACCTTCTTGAAAAAGCCCCGGCCCTCCCCCTTTTCCTCATTGAGGGTGGCGGCAAACTCCTCGAGGAGTTTCCGCTGCTTTGCCGTCAACCGGGTTGGGATCTTCACAGCCACCTGCACCAGCTGATCCCCCCGGCCGCTGCGCCGCAGGTGGGGGATGCCCTTCCCCCGCAGGCGGAATTTTGTCCCCGGCTGGGTTCCCGCCGGAATGGTCAGTTTCGCCTTGCCGTGGAGGGTGGGCACTTCAATTTCCACTCCCAGGGCTGCCTGGGTAATGGTAAGGGGGACTTCGTAGAGAATATCCACTCCCTGCCTGATAAAGTAGGGATGGGGTTTGACACTAATGTAGACATACAGGTCACCGGGCGGCCCACCATGGCTGCCCGCCTCCCCCTCACCGTCGATCCGGAGGCGGGTGCCGGTATCTACCCCCGCTGGGATGCTGACATGGATTTTCCGGGTCCGCCGGATTTTGCCCCTGCCCTTGCATTTGCTGCAGGGGGTGGTGACGATCTGGCCACTTCCCCCACAGGCGTGGCAGGTGGTGATATTTACCATCTGGCCGAGGACCGACTGCCGCACCTGCCTGATCTCACCGGTGCCGCCGCAGACATTGCAGGTTGTCGGGTGGGTGCCCGGTTCCGCCCCGCTGCCGTTACAGTCGGGGCAGATCTCTGTCCGCATAACCTCCAGGTCCTTTTCCACTCCGGTGGCAGCCTCCTCCAGGGTTATTTCCAGATCATAGCGCAGATCCGGCCCCTGACGGGGCTGGTTTCTTCTCCTGCCACCACCGCCAAAACCCCGGCCAAAGAACATATCAAAGATATCATCAAAGCCGCCGAAGCCACCGAAATCTCCAAAGCCGCCAAAACCCTGGGGACCTGACTGAAAGCCACCGTTTTCAAAGGCGGCATGGCCAAATTGATCGTACTGGGCCCGCTTTTGCTCATCACTCAAAATATCATAGGCCTCTTTTACTTCCTTGAATTTTTCCTCGGCCTCGGGATCGTCCTGATTGACGTCGGGATGGTACTTCCGGGCCAGTTTCCGGTATGCCTTCTTAATTTCTTCCTGGGTTGCATCCCGGGAAACACCCAATATTTCATAGTAATCCTTTTTCTGCAAAGAATTTCACCACCTTTGTCCCCAGAACAACCGCTACCAGTAACGGGCCCCTTGAGCAAGCTGGGCAGCCCTGCTCAAGGGGTTACAGGTAGTGGCAAGGACGGCCTGCCCCTTATTTTTCTTCGTTATCTTCATCTACAACCTTGTAGTCGGCATCGACGACGTTATCATCCCCGGCGGCACCCGCTGTATTCCCGCCGGCAGGACCACCCTGGGGCTGGTCATCCTGGGCCTTGTAGGCTTCGGAACTGAATTCGAAGAGGGCTGTTGTGAGGGCTTCAGTGGCCTTCTTGATCCTTTCCGTATCATTGCCTGCCAGGGCATCCTTAGCTTCGGCTAGGGCCTTCTCGACCTTTTCCTTGAGGGCCTGGCCTACCTTATCCCCCAGCTCCTTCAGGGTCTTTTCTGCATTATATACTAAGCTATCGCATTCATTCCTGGCCTCCACCGCTTCTTTTCGCTTCCGATCCTCTTCTTCATATTTCTTGGCGTCGGCCACCATTCTTTCGATCTCCTGCTCATCGAGGCCGCTGGAGGCCTGGATGGTAATCTTCTGTTCCTTCCCCGTGGCCTTGTCTTTGGCCGAGACATTGACAATGCCGTTGGCATCGATATCGAAGGTTACCTCGATCTGGGGTATCCCCCGGGGAGCAGGCGGAATCCCCGACAGGATGAAGCGGCCCAGGGTCTTGTTATCGGCTGCCATGGGCCGTTCCCCCTGCAGGACATGAATCTCCACACTGGTCTGGTTATCGGCAGCAGTGGAGAAGATCTGGCTTTTGGAGGTGGGAATGGTGGTATTCCGCTCGATTATCCTGGTAAATACGCCCCCCAGGGTCTCGATGCCCAGGGAAAGGGGAGTTACGTCCAGGAGAACCACATCCTTGACTTCCCCTGCCAGGACACCCCCCTGGATGGCCGCACCCACTGCCACACACTCATCGGGATTGATGCCCTTATCGGGCTCCTTCCCAATGTGTTTCCTTATGGCCTCCTGGACAGCAGGGATCCGGGTTGATCCTCCGACCAGGAGAATCCGGTCGATATCCTCAGGCTTCAGGTTGGCATCGGCCATGGCCTGGCGCAGGGGCCCCATGGTTTTTTCCACCAGGTCTTCCGTCAGCTGCTCGAACTTGGCCCGGGTAATGGTCATCTCCAGGTGTTTGGGCCCACTCTGGTCTGCCGTTATAAAGGGCAGGTTGATGGTGGTGCTGGTCAGGCTCGAAAGCTCAATTTTGGCCTTTTCCGCCGCCTCCTTGAGCCTCTGCAGGGCCATCCGGTCCTGCCGCAGGTCGATGCCGTGTTCCTTCATAAACTCGGAAGCAATATAGTCTATGAGCCTCTGGTCAAAATCGTCTCCACCGAGCTTGTTGTTGCCGCTGGTGGCCATGACCTCGAAAACACCGTCACCCAGTTCCAGAATGGAAACGTCGAAGGTGCCTCCACCCAGGTCAAAGACCAGGATAGTGGAAGCATCGTCCTTATCTATACCATAGGCCAGGGCTGCCGCCGTCGGCTCATTGATAATCCGCAAGACCTCAAGGCCGGCAATCCGGCCGGCGTCCTTGGTGGCCTGCCGCTGGCTGTCGGAAAAATAGGCGGGGACGGTAATGACGGCCTTCTCCACCTTTTCCCCCAAGTAGGCCTCGGCATCCTGCTTTAGTTTCTGCAGGATCATGGCCGAGATCTCCTGGGGGGTAAGCTCTTTACCATCTATCTCTACCCTGAAGTCTGTGCCCATGTGGCGTTTAATGCTCGTCACCGTGCGGTCGGGGTTGGTGATGGCCTGCCGCTTGGCCACCTGCCCCACCATCCGTTCGCCTTCCTTGGAGAAGGCAACAACCGAGGGTGTCAAGCGACTGCCCTCGGCATTATTTATGACGACTGGTTCTCCACCTTCTAGGACGGCTACTACCGAGTTTGTCGTTCCAAGATCAATGCCAATTACCTTAGACATAGCAAGCTACCTCCTTCACTTCCAAATAAAGGCAGAAAATTAACCCTTGGCTACCTTTACCATGCTGGGGCGCAGCACCCGGTCATGGAGCATATAGCCCCTTTGGACTTCCTCAACAACGGTACCGGCCTCTGCCGCAGCATCTTCTACCTGCAGCACGGCCTCATGCACTTCCGGATTAAAGGGCTTGCCTTGGGCTTCTATGGGTGTGACCCCTTCCCTCTTCAATATTTCCAGAAACTGCCGGTAAATCAATTCCACACCCTCGATTATGGCCGCAGCAGAAGGTTCCCCTTCAACCTGCAGGGCCCTTTCCATATTGTCGAGGACCGGCAGTAATTCCAAGAATAGGCGCTCATTGGCCCGGTTTATAAAATCCCGGCGTTCCCGATCTATCCGCCGGCGGTAATTTTCAAAATCAGCCCTGGTACGCTGCAGTAGACGCAGGTACTCTTCCTTCTCTGCCCGCTCTTCTTCTAAGGCCTGCTTTAACAGGGCAAGCTCCTCCTGCCCTTCTACACCTGTTCCTTCTTCAGCCAAAACTTCCCCTTCTGCCTGGCCAGGGCTCCCCTCTGCCTTCACAGCCTGGGGCTCCCCCTGGGATATCCTTGCTTCCTCCCCGGCCCTTCCTTCCCCTTTACCACCCTGCCCCTCGACGGTCAAATCCTGCTCGGCATCCCGGGGGCAAAGCTTTTCCTCCATATTATTACACCACCCTTAAGGATTATATCTGCACGTTTTCCCTATCCTCTGACAGGATTGCTGCTCAGTAGGGACCCGCCCCCTAAAGTGTAAAAGAAGGGGCGGGTCCTGGCATACCCCTGTTAGCCTGCCAACACTGGGAGCCTCTAAAGGAGTATGTCTCCCAGTGTCTTGCTCAACAGTTTTTGCATATACTCGACCACCGATATTACCCGGGCATAGTCCATCCTGGTTGGCCCCAGTATGCCGATGGTCCCCATCCGGCGGCCATTGATTTCATAGCTGGCCGTTACTATACTGCAATCCTTCATCTGCAAGCACTCATTCTCTTCGCCGATTTTAATGGCGATATCCTCCGACGCCATGTCCATCAGCAGGCGGCAGAGATGATCCCGCTCCTCCAGGATCTGCAGGAGGTTGCGCACCTTCTCCACATCATTAAACTCCGGCTGTTTCAAGATATTGGTGGTTCCGCCCAGGAAAACCTTTTCGCCTTCCCCAAAGGTGAAGCCTGTGATGAGGTCGGCCAGGAATTCCTGGAGGGCCCTGTTCCTGCGAGAAAATACAGAATACAATTCCTGCAGGAAGGAGCTGTTTAAGTCCTCCAGGGACATCCCCTTCAGGTGTTTGTTAAAAACCTGGGCGATCTGGTCCAGTTCGGCTGCTGAAACCCCCGGGGGAACCTCCATCACCCGGTTTTGCACCAAGCCTGTATCGGTAACCATAAGTACCACGACAAATTGGGAATCCAGGGGAACCAGCCGCAGCTGCTGGAAGGTCTGCTGGCCAAAAATGGGAGTCAGGATCAGGGATACATACTGGGAAACCTCCGACAGCACCCTGGATGCTTCACTAAAGACAGCATCGATTTTCGACAGCCTCTGCTGCAGGGCCCGGCTCAACCTTTCCTCGTCGGCAGGGGACAGCTGTTCCGCCTCCATCAAGCTGTCGACGAAATAACGGTAACCCTTGTAGCTGGGGATCCGGCCGGCCGAGGTGTGGGGCTGTTCCAGATAACCCATTTCCCCCAGATCGGCCATTTCATTTCTGATGGTGGCCGGACTGATTCCAAGATTGTAACGCCGGGCCAGGGTGCGGGAACCCACCGGCTCTGCCCTCTGGATATAGTCACTGACAATGGCCTTGAGGATAGCCCGCTTCCGTCCACTGAGCATAGTCATCACCCTCATCGTTAGCACTCTCTCCCGAAGAGTGCTAACAATTCTCCTTTCAAAATACCGTAAAAGCCATTCTTTGTCAAGGGGAGAAGGGGTATTATCAGGCAGGTAAGAACTCCAAAAACACCCGATTGGCAAAAAAAAGCCCCTTTTTTGTTAAACGGATGCCCTGGGGACTAACTTCGAGCAATTCCTGCCGGGCCAGCTTTTCTAGGCTCCCGGCATAAACTTCGAATAGATCTTGGCAAAAGCGCCTTTGAAAGCGACTCCTGGCAAGGCCCTGGCACAGGCGCAGGGCCAGGATCACCGTTTCGGCTTGTTCCAGTTCTAAAGTCAATTCTTCACTGGCAGCAAGGGGCGCCCTGCCCTCGGCCAGGGCCGCCAGGTATTTCTCCAGGGAGCTTTCATTGGCCCACCGCCTTCTTTTGCCGTCATAGGAATGGGCCCCCGGACCCAGGCCCAGGTAGGCTTCATTGTGCCAGTAGGTCAGATTGTGCCGGCACTCCCTGCCCCCCTTGGCAAAATTGGCTATCTCATACTGCTGGTAGCCGGCGGCAGGGAGGATTTCCAGGGCCAGCTGGTACATGGCCGCATCCAGTTCTTCCGGCGGCGGCACCAGCCTTCCCTCCTCCCGCCAGCGGTAAAAGGGGGTTCCCTCTTCAAAGGTCAGGTTATAGGTAGAGATATGCTCGGGGGCCAGCTCTATTACACCCTTGAGGGTCTCCTCCCACTGGGCCAGGCTTTGGCCCGGCAGGGCGAAGATGAGGTCAAAGGCTACATTGGCAAAGCCTTCCCTGCGGAGAAGGTCGTAGGATCTGTAAACATCGCCGGCCTGGTGGATGCGGCCCAGGCGGGCCAGGTGTTCATCCTGCAAAGCCTGGACCCCCAGGCTGATCCTGTTTATCCCGGCCCCCTTCATTACCCGCAATTTTTCCCGGCAGATAGTCCCGGGATTACATTCCACCGTTGCTTCAGTGATGTGTTCTGCCGGCACATACCTGTGAACAAGGGCAAACAAAGCTGCCAGCTCCCGGGCACTGAGGCAAGAAGGGGTGCCACCCCCGAAATAGAGGGTCCGCACCCTTTTTGCTGCCAACAGCTGGGAATATAGTTTTAGTTCCCTTTCCAAACCGGCAAGATAGCTCTGGACCTGCTCCCTGCCATAGGGGAAGGAGATAAAATCACAGTAGTAGCATTTTTGCCGGCAAAAGGGCACATGGATATAGAGGGCCAAGTCCTGCACCATTCTTCCCCTTCCCATGACACAGTGTTTATTTGATCTGCAGCACCGCCATAAAGGCCTCCTGGGGCACTTCCACATTGCCCACCTGTTTCATGCGTTTTTTACCTTCCTTCTGCTTCTCCAACAATTTCCGCTTCCTGGTTACGTCTCCCCCGTAGCATTTCTGCAGCACGTCTTTCCGCAGGGCCCGCACCGTTTCCCGGGCAATGGGCCTGTTCCCCACCACGGCCTGGATGGGGATGTCGAACATCTGCCTGGGAATGAGGCGGCGCAGTTTATCCACCAGCTCCCGGCCCCGGTAATAGGCCTGATCCTGGTGGGTTATGCAGGATAAGGCATCAACCAGCTCCCCGTTGATGAATATATCCAGTTTCACCAGCTTGGCTTCCTTGTGGCCCAGGTAATCGTAATCGAGGGAGGCATAACCCCGGGTACGGGATTTAAGGAGATCAAAGAAATCATAGATAATCTCACTCAGGGGCAAATCATAGGTGAGGAGAACCCGGTTTTGGTCCAGGTATTCCATGTTGCGGAATTCCCCCCGCTTTTCCTGACAGAGCTCCATGACCGGCCCCACGTAATCGCTGGGCACAATTATGGTCGCCCGGACAAAGGGCTCGGCCAGGGCAGCTATTTCCTGGGGGGGAGGGAATTTGACCGGGTTGTCGATATATTCGATGCTCCCATCGGTCCTGGTAATCTTGTACTTGACGCTGGGGGCAGTGGTAATTAATTCCAGTTTATATTCCCGCTCCAGCCTTTCCTGGACAATCTCCATGTGCAAAAGGCCGAGAAAGCCGCACCGGAAGCCAAAACCCAGGGCCGCCGAGTTCTCCGGCTCATAAACAAGGGCGGCGTCATTGAGCTGCAATTTTTCCAGGGCATCCCGCAGGTCCTGGTAATCACTACTTTCCACGGGAAAAAGGCCGCAGTAGACCATGGGGGTTACCTGTTTGTAACCCGGCAGGGGTGCGGCAGCCCGGTTGTCGGCATCGGTGATAGTATCACCCACCCGGCAATCCTGTACATTCTTCACACCGGCTACTACGTAACCCACATCACCGGCAGTAAGTTCGTCAGCCGGGCTTGGTTCGGGCCGGAAGACACCGATCTCATCCACTTCGAAAACCTTCCCGCTGGCCATCATCTCAATCCGCATCCCGGGACGGAGGCTGCCTTCCACTACCCGGACATAGGCAACGACGCCCCGGTAGGGATCATAGTGGGAATCAAAGATGAGGGCCTTGAGGGGGGCAGCCGGATCCCCCTGGGGAGGCGGTATCTTTGTCACCAGGGCCTCCAGGATCTCGTCTATGCCTTCCCCCGTCTTGGCACTGGCCAAAATAGCCTGTTCCCCGTCCAGGCCCAGGACCTCTTCCAGTTCCCGCTTGACCCGGTCGGGGTCGGCACTGGGAAGATCGATCTTATTGATGACGGGTATTATCTCCAGGTCATGCTCCAGGGCCAGGTAGACGTTGGCCAGGGTTTGGGCTTCCAGACCCTGGGAGGCATCAATAACAAGAATGGCCCCCTCACAGGCGGCCAAGCTTCGGGAAACCTCATAACTAAAATCTACGTGCCCCGGGGTGTCGATGAGATTTAAGGTGTAAGTTTCCCCATCCTGGGCCTCGTACTGCAGGCAGACGGCCTGCATTTTTATGGTTATCCCCCGTTCCCTTTCCAGATCCATGGAGTCTAAGACCTGCTCCACCATCTCCCGCTCTGTAAGGGCACCTGTCTGCAGCAGGATGCGATCGGCCAGGGTGGATTTGCCGTGATCAATATGGGCAATAATGGAGAAATTCCGGATTTTTTGCTGCCGTTCCAATGCTCGTCCAGAAGGACTCAAATTCCATCTTCCTTTCCTCTCAGGAATATCTGCAACAATTATAACATACTGCTTGTAGGACCGGCAACTACCGGGCCCTCCCGGCTCCCCACCGTTGCCGAAGCAGACAAGTTAATAACCCGGCCCAGAAGGCAAGTCTGGTGCTTCCGGAGCCGGGAGCTGAAGGTGTTCTTTGTTAGTCCCTTTCCTCGTTAATTATGGCTGCCAGCACATCGGCCAGGTACTCGGCAGCCCTGGTAACCTCCTCCATTGTATTTTCCACCCCCCCCAATTCCACCAGGAGCATCCGGGGGGAAAGGTGCTGGTTGTACCGGGCCCGGCTGGTCCGCACCCCCCGGGAGAGCCCCGGGTACATCTGTTCCATCAGCTGACTAACCTTCTGGGCCAGCCGGTGGTTCTCCCGCCAGTTGGGATGCTCCAGGCCTAAACCATCGGTCCCCACCATAAAGAGGATGCCTGCCATCTCCTCCCCCGCCACGGTGGCAGTGGTTATGCGCCGGGATTCGGCCGCCCCTGCGCTGGGGGCATCCCGATGAAGATCAATAATTAACTCCAGGTTAGGGTGTTGTTCCAGGATAGCAGCCACAGTTATTGCCGCATGGCTGTATGCCTCCCGGTGGACAGCAAAATCATGGGGGGTCTGATCGTGGAGAACAGGAATGCCTTTCTTCCGCAATTCCTCGGCCAGAATCTGGCCCGCCTGCACTATGCCCGAGACTTCGTCGTAGATATGGCTCGTATTATGGAGGGGAATAAAGGTCTCGGAAGCGTGGGTATGGAAAATAGCCACTCTAGGTTCGCCGGCCGAGAGATTTGCCGGGGGCCGGGGAGGAGCAGGGGTAGGGTTAACCGTTGCCACTTCCCGCCTCGGGAAAGGTTTGTTTTCTTCCCGGTCCTGGGAGGTAAAACTCACCTGCCTCAGCAGCGGCACCTGCCCCATCACAATACTCCTCGGGTCGGAAATATCTATCCAGGCCAAGAAATTAACTGCCCTTTCCCAGAAACTTTCTGATTTCGGCCCCGAAGCCTCTTCCCCCTTCTCGCCACCGTAGCGAAGGAGGGGAAGGCCCTGGAACAAGACTTCCCTGTAATCCAGGGGCAACCAGTGGAAAAGGGAAGCAAGGAAATTATCGTCCCCTTCCCCACCCCCGGGATGCCGGGGAGCAAATACCGTCACTGCCTCCGGGGAACGGGGCCAGGAAAAGGATACCCCGGCGATGAGGATACAGGTGGCCAGGGTGAGGAGAAGGGTGCTTCGCAGCAACGGGCTTACTCTCCGGAAATAATCCGGCAGGCGGGGTGGAGAACGAAGCATGCGCAAAATAAATTCACCTTCCCTTCCCGTTACACAAGACATGTATATTCCCGGGTGGGAAGGAATATGTCGTTAAAAATATCCCTCCTCCCCCCATCATCATTCCTTGATTTTCCCCCGGGGTCATGCTACAATGTTAAATGTTGAGAAATTCCTTTCCGGGAGGTGAAATTGTTGGCCAATATTAAATCAGCAATCAAGCGGGCACGGCAAGCTCAAGAACGGAGATTCAGGAATGTTTCCACCCGTTCTGCCATCAAAACGGCCATCAGGCGTTTTGAAGAAGCCCTTACCGCTGGCGATATGACTGCTGCCAAGGCGGCTCTGCGTCGGACCACAATCCTCCTGGATAAGGCAGCAGCCAAAGGCATTATTCATAAGAATAAGGCCGCGCGGAAGAAGTCCCGCCTGGCAAAGCGATTGGCTGCTGCGGATACAGCTAGTTAAAAAAGCGCCCAAGGCGCTTTTTTTGTTTTTGGGGAAAAACTCCTTTCCCTTGTAGACCCCCCCAGTCAGGGCAGGACCCGGTGGATAACATAGGTTACCAGCAGACCCACCAAAAAACCCCCGGTGGTAAGGAAGAGGCCGTGCCTTTTGCCTTCGGGCAGGAATTCAGCGACGACCAGATACAGCATAGCCCCTCCGGCCATGGCCAGAAGAAGGCCAATAAAGTCCTGGGAGAAGCTGATGAGGAAAAGGCCGATCAGGGTGCCGAGGGGTGTAAAGAGGCTTACCAGCAGGGTGATACCTATGATGGACCATGGGGAAACACCGGCCATGTGAAGGGGCACGGCAACGGCCATACCCTCGGGAAGGTTGTGGAGGCCAATGGCAAGGGCGATGGCCAGGCCCAGCTGGCCCGGGACCGCATAGCCGGCAGCTATGGCAAAGCCCTCAGGCAGGTCGTGGAGGGCGATGCCGATGGCAATCAGGTAGCCCATGCGTAAAAAATTTTCCTCCATCATGCTGCCCTGGGGGAAAAAAACACCTAAGGCAGCGTCAAGGGCTCGCAGCAGGGCGATGCCGGATAAAACCCCTACTGCCGTCGAAAGATAATTGCCCTGCTGCAGGGCAGAGGGAATAAGGTCGAGGAATACTATCCCCAGCATGATGCCCCCTGCACAGCCTAAAAAAAAGGCCAGTTCCCGCTGCATGGTCCGTCCCCAAAAAAGTACCACTGCGGCCCCTATGGTGGTACCAAAACCTGCTAGCAAGCTGGAAATAATAGCTGTGTTCATCGGCAGATCACCCCAGACTGATGATATATTTGGCCCCATGACCAGAAAACCCTTGGCCCTTCCTTGCATTCTATTGGAAAAGATGATGACTTATGCCCCTTTGGGAGCTGTTATTTTCAACAGCAGAAGTTCCAGGACCAGTTTGGGTTCCAGCCGCCCTCCCTTGAGCTGGCCATCGGCCCACAGGCATTCTTCCAGGCAGGCCCCAATAGTTTCCTGGCTGAACTGCTTGCCCTGTTCCAGGGCTTTTTCAATGACAAAGGGATGCTGCTTTAGGCGGGAGGCTATCTCCCGGGGGCGCAGGCCTTCCCTGGCCAGCACCTGGGCAAGGCCAATGATCCGCAGCCTCTGGGTGAGTAAAAACAGGATCAAGAGGGGCGGTTCCCCCGCCGTCAGCATCTGGTTCAGCAACTGGAGGGCCCGCCGGGTCTCCCTTTTCCCCACGGCGTCGAGGAGGTAAAAGATGTTTTCCTTAATACCGGGGTCAACCAGCAGCTGGATATGCTCCCGGCTGATCTCCCCCCCTTCCCCCACATAGGAAACCAGTTTATCCAATTCCATCTCCAGCCTGTTTAAATCGTAGACCCAGATCTGGGCCAGGTAGGAAGCCGTCGCCTTCCCTATCGTTGCCCCCTTCCGCCGGACCCGGTTCCCAATCCAATTGGCCAAATCCCGTTCCTGGAGCCGGGGAAATTCCCAGAGCCGGCCCTTTTTCTTTATCAGCTGGACAGCCTTCAGCCTCTGGTCCACACCTCCCCGGCTGGCAAAAACCAGGCAGGTAGTTGCCGGCAGGCCCTCCAAAAGGGCCACCAGTTCTTCCCGCTGGCCCTTCCCCCTTCCGGTACCCTTACCCCGGCTAAAGTAGGGGCTATTCTTAACAACCACCAGTCGCCGGGGAGAGCCGAAGGGCAGCATTTCCACCGCCGCCCGGATATCTTCCAGGTCCGCCTCTTCCCCATCAAAATAATCCCAGTTGAAATCCCTGCTCCCCGTCCCCAGGGCCAGCTGGTAAAGCCTTTTGATAAACTCTTCTATGAGATAATCTTCTTCGCCATAGAGGAGATAGACGGGGGCTATGATCCCCTCCTTCAACTCCTGGAAATACTGTCGATACACCACCATCCCTCACCTCCTCGCGCAAAGGGAGAAAGGGCCCTTTCCCTTCATTCCCTTTCCCCCCGGGCCTTCTCCACCCAGACCCTCTTCCCGTCCGTCCTGATCCTGACGGCGCCGTCCACATCGGTGCGATAGATCTTTACCCCCAGGGCTTCCAGCCTTTCCAGGGTTTCCTGGTGGGGATGCCCGAAACTGTTGGGTCCGGTGGAAATTACAGCCAGGGAGGGCCTGATCTGTTCCAAAAACTCCCTGCTGCTGGAATTCCTTGCCCCGTGATGGGCAACCTTCAAGATGGTAGCCTGGGGTACCCGGTTATATTGTAGCATATATTCTTCCCCCGTCCCTTCCAGGTCGCCGGTAAAAAGAAAACTGACGGCACCCATCCTTAAGAGTAAAACCAGGGAATTATTGTTGTAGTCATCATTGGTTCCCGTCAGGGGGCTAGGGGGAGGGTGCAAAACTTTACAATCCACGCCCCGCCCCAGCTCCAGCTCATCCCCCGCCGCCACTCCAAAGAGGGGGAGGGCAGGGCTGTCGGCAAGGCCAAACTCCCCGGGAGGGAAGCACTCGGGAAAGACAATTCCCCCGACAGGGATCCCTGCTGTGACCTGCGCCAGGCCACCCCAGTGGTCCTGGTGGGGATGGGTTAAAAAGATAAGCTCCAGGCGCCGGACTCCCTGCCGGCGAAGGTAGGGAATAATCACGTTGGCCCCGGCGTCAAAGCCCTGCTCAAGACCCCCGGGCCCTGTATCGATTAGGAAGGTCCGCCCCCCGGGCAGGGTAACTACCGCGGCATCCCCTGCCCCGACAGAAAGAAAGGTGACCTCCAGATGGCGGGGACCCAGGAAAGAACCAGCCCAGGAAAAGAGCAGTACAAAAACCAGGCCCAGGGCCAGCGCCCGGTAGGGAAGCTTTTGCCCCTTTCCTACCCCTTCCTTCTCCTCCCCGGGAAAAAGGCGGGGCAGGAGAAGGAGGAGGGCGTAATAGGCAGTCAAAAACAGGGGCCCGGGCGGGGGTACATGGAGGTAGGCCAGGGGCAGGGAGGCAGTAAAGGCAATAATTTTCAGAAACAGTGTGATTAGGATGCTGTTGGCCGCCGCCAGAATCCTGGCCAAAGGAAGGAAGACCAGGCCAACCCCACAGCTGATAAGGCCCAGGCTCATTATGGCACCTGCCAGGGGCACTGCCAGCAGGTTGTTGAAGACGGACCAGGTGGCCATACCATAAAAATGATAGGCCAGGATGGGCCCTGTGGCCAGCTGGGCGGCAGCGGATACTGCCAGGGAGTTGGCCAGCCAGCGGGGTAAAAAGGAAAGGGCCCTGGCCAGCAGGGGATACAGGTAGAGGATGCCCCAGGTCGCCCCAAAGGACAGCTGGAAGCCGGGGGTGAAGAGGAAGCCCGGCCGCACCAAAAGGAGAAAGAGGGCGGCAGCACTGAGGGCGGTGATGCCGTCGGAGCGCCGGTTGAGCAAGAGGCCCAAAATCCCTACCCAGAACATTATTCCCGCCCTGACCACCGAAGCCCGGAAACCAATAACCAGCAAATAAAAGCCTACCACGAAGCCGCTGACCAGGGCAGTAAAGGGGGGCGGCCACGCAAAGAGCCTGCCCAAACCCAGGACCAGGCCGGCTACAAAACCAACATGTAGGCCCGACACCGCCAGCAGGTGGACAACGCCACTCTTTTCAAAATGCTGGAGTATCTCTGGATCTAAAACTACCCGTTCTCCAAAGAGGAAGCTCTGTAAGACCCCGCCCTGGACAGGGGGAAGGGTGGCCTCGATAACCCCCAGCATAGCCTCCTTCACCCCCAGGGCCGAGGCCACTAGAAAACTGCCTTCTCCCCGGGAGATGATCCTGATCCCCTCCGGCCGCGGCGAAAGGAGATACTTGATCCCCTGACGCCTCAGATAGGCATTGTAGTTGAAATCCCCAAAGTTGGCGGGCTGGGCCGGTGCCTGAACCCGACCCGAAAGCTGCAGGCGGTCTCCATAGACTATATCCTCCCCCTGCCACCGCCGGACTTCAACCAAAATAACCTCCCTTACCGGCTGCGCTTCCCCCCGTCCTTCTATGGATTGTAGCCTCAGGCTAAAGGTGAGCCTGTCCCCCCGCAGGGCAGGTTCTTCTACGACAATACCAGTGGCAGCAATTTCCCTTCCCCGGAAGCTGTCCAGGATGCTGGGCCGCTGCCAGAGGAGCTGGTAGCGGAACATGCCCAGCAAGAGCAGCAGGAGAAAAAGAAGCAGGCCAACTTCCCTTTTCCCCTTAACCTGCCAGATAACCAGAAAGAACAATAGGGTGCAGAGGACAAAGAGGATTGCCGGCTTTAAAGCTAAGAGACTGCCGAGGAATATTCCTGCAGCATAGGCTGTGGTTATGGCTGGTAGGGTAAGGAACATTTGGCCTCATCTCCACGAAAATTGCCTTTTTCTTTTTTTCTTCTCCCCGCGACCTATTCCTTCTTTCCCGGAGAAGGTTCCCCCTGCAGGTTTCCCCTTTCCTGACCCCGTTTCTTTTTCAATTTCAAGTCCCAGGCCTTGGCCCGTATGGCACCGGCACTGCGGCCAAAGATTTCAACCAGCTCCTTGGTGGGCCTTTTGGGATATAGCTGGAGTAAAAGTTTTATTTCTTCCTCTGACCAGCGCTTGGGTGCAGAACGGTTTATCTTGGTCAGGCCCAGGCGGGCCGCCTTGTTGCGAATACTAAAGACACTGCGCCCGAGCTTCAGCGCCACTTCTTCTGTATCACAGCTGGGATACATGCGCTTTAATATTTCAACCTCTTCCTCTTTCCAATAGCGTTCTCGTTTTAGGTTCAAGCTATTGGCCTTATAAATAATGGCGGACAGTTTGCGCCCAAAAATCCGCTCCAATTCGGCACTGTCGGCAGTGGGATAGAGTTCCCGTAGGAGTTTCTCTTCTTCCGGGGTCCAGTGCGGCATTCCCATCCCCCCTTTGGGCAAAAGCAATAAAACAGCCTTTACAAGTTTACTTTAGTTTATGGAAATGGAAAGGAAAAGGTTACTGGCTCTACAGACATCTTAAAAGGGACAAAAAAAGGGCACGTCCTGCCAACGTGCCGGAGATTTGCCCCTTTTTTCTTACAAGGCCGCCAATACCAGGCTTGCATACTCCTTGGCCCCGGCCAGGGAATGATCCCGGTAGTGGCCGCACTGGACCTCGTTGGCGGCCGGGACTTCGCTGGCGGCCAGGACCTGCTCCAGGGCCCTTTTCAGGGCTTCCTTTACCTCCTCTACTTCCGGTTCCCCGAAGAGGGTCAGATAGAAGCCGGTCCGGCAGCCCATGGGGGAAAGATCAATAATTCCCACCAATTCCTCCCTCAGGTAAACAGCCAGGAGGTGCTCCAGGGTGTGGAGGGCGCCGGTGGGCATGGCCCCGGCATTGGGCTGGAGAAAGCGGAGGTCAAATTTGGTGACAACATCGCCCCGGGGACCGACCAGCCGATCTGCCCTGCGCACATAGGGGGCCTTTACCTTCCGGTGATCCAGCTGAAAGCTCTCAACCTTGTCTGCCATATATAGCTACCTCCTCAGATTTTATAGTATACGCTATTTGTTTCTCAACGCCAGCGGATGGGTGTCCTATGGGCTGGCCCCTTTGCCGCCGGGCTCCGCGAGCACGGCCGCCCTTTCTAGAGGTTAGAGGTTGGAGGTTCGAAGTTAGAAGAGAATGATTGGATTAAAGGCAGTCGCCGGCTTTGCAAAGTGGCCAGCCTTGCCTAAAATAGCAATTTTGGCTATGCGGCATTGTGGCAATGGGCCGTAACGGTTATCGGTCGTTTGTAATCAGTAATCTAGCGCGTGGTGTGCCGGTAGTACCCCGAAAACGGCCTTGAGATGACTAGATAAAAAGAGAGCAGGCGAGTTAGGGAAAGCAGAGACACAGACTATCGCTCCGAAGGGGCGAGTTGTGTTGCTGCCCGAACAAGCCGAGCTCGTTCAGTAGGCCTGTTAGTCTCCCTTCCGGCTACCAGTAGTACAATCGGCTACTGGCAACTGGAAACCATTATTGTAACTGGGCGAAAACCTGCTCTGCAAACTCCCGGGGAGTGAGTTCCCCGGATAATAGCTTCTCGAGGCCGGGGGATAAAACCTCCCCCTTCCATTTCTCTTCCTGCCGCCACTGGGCCAAATCCCGGGGCAGGGGCAAGAGGTAGTCCTGGCTCCGCAAAAGAAAGCGGATGTTGGCAGGGGATAGCTCCCCTTCCCCCCCGGCCAGCAGGTCCCCCGGCCTATAGGCAGGGAGGGACCACAAGCGCTGGGCCACAGCCTGCCCCTGTTTTTGGCTGAAATAGCGGGCAAACTCCATGGCAGCCTTTACCTGGTCGGCCCCCTGGAACCGGCGCTGGCGAAAAACCCGCACCAGGGCCAGGGTAGGTGCCGAGTATTCCCTGGCGCCGATCCCGTGGGGAGGCGGTAAAAACACCAGATCCGGCTGATGCCGGGCCTGGAGGGCCCTTATCCCCGCCCCCCTTATAACCCAGGTGTTTACTGGTCCTACCAGGGCCGCCCGGCCGGCCCAAAAATTTTCTAACCAGGCAGGGTCCGTCTCCCCTCCCCGCCACAGGCCTTCTGAGCAGAGAAGATGGGTAAAGGCCGCCGCTTCCGCCAGACGAACCAGGCCCCCATCCCCTTCCTCCCTAAACCCTCCCAGGGAAGTAGGGCCATTGTTGGCAAGAAGGTGGTAAAACAGTTCCTCCGCACCGGGTCCCGTGGAAAAAACTATCCCTGCCCCCTCACCTCCAGCAGCCAATTGCCGGGCCAGGTCAAGGAATTCTTCCCAGTTCCAGCCCAGGGTCTGCACCTGGCTTACATCTAGGCCAGCCCCTTCCAGGAGGGGGCGGTTCCCTGCCCAGACCAGGGGTGAAAACCAGGCCGGCCAACCCCATAGGTCTCCCTCCCACTCCACGGCAGCCAGGACACCCGGAGAGTAGGAGGCCAGTTCCTCCGGGGCCAAAAAATCGGTGATGGGCAGCTGTAAGCCCGGGTGATACACTATCCCCCTGGGAAAGGGCTCCGAGTAAACATCGGGAGGAGAGCCCCGCCCCAGGGCCTGCTCTAAAAGCTCTGGCCCTTGGGCAAAGGGCAGGGGCCGGTAGTTGATAGTAATGTTGGGGTGCTCTTTTTCAAACTGGGCAATCAATTCCTGGACCAGATCCCGGTAATTGGTGCCATCTTCCCATGTCATGGGCAGGGGATAATCCCAAAATTCCAGGGTATAATGCCGGTCGGGATTAATCTGCACCTCGGGATCGACATAGGTCGGCTGGGTAGCCTGATAGAAAAGATAGAGCCCTACCAGGATTATAACAGCCAGCCCGATTACTGCCCCCTGCCGCCCCATCACCAGTCCTTCCCCCCTTCTGCCAGGCCCAGGAGAAAGAGAAGGTTCCGGTCTGCTACACCGCTGGGCGGCAGGCGATAAAAATGCTGGAGCTCCCGGACAGCCCCCTCGGTGGCCTTGCCGTATACGCCATCGGCACGCCCTACATCCAATCCCAGTTCCCGCAGGCGCCACTGGAGGGGAACCACACCCTGGCCCACATCCCCCGGACCCAACCGCCCGGGAATGGGAACTGTCTTTATGCGGGAGCCGATAATCGTTACCAGGGTGCCCGGGGTGACCCAATCGAAAAGCTCGATGACATCGTGGTTATACATCCTGATACAGCCACTGCTGACTTCCCAGCCGATGGAGGCAGGATTGTCGGTACCGTGAATACCGTAGCTGCCGAAGGGGCAGCTGAGGCCCATCCAGCGGGCCCCAAAGGGCCCTTCCCAGACGCTGCTCATGCTGTTGATCTGCCATTCCCCCAGGGGAGTCGGTGTCGTCCACTTTCCCACAGCAACCGGGTAGATTTTGTAGGGTTCACCATCGGCATAGACGATCAAAAGGAGGGCATCGGTGTCAACGAGGATGCTTATCTCCCCCTGGGGCGGGGGCAGGGATTGTTCCACCACCGCCTTTTCCTCACTCCAGGCAAGATAGGCCCAGGTGGCCGGATCCATATTACCCGTTACTGGCAGCCCCAGATCGGCCTGAAATCTCTTCACCGCCTGCACCGTAGCGGGGCCGTAAAGGCCATCGGCCCTCTCCCGGTAATAGCCCAGCTGGGACAAACGCTCCTGCAAATCGAGGACCTCCTTTCCCCTGATGGGTGGGGTAGCATCCTGGAGTAAGGGCTGCCCACGACAGTTGCAGGCGGGTTCTGTCCCGGCCCCCCTTGCAGTGATGCAGGGCAGGAGGAGAAAGAGTACGAGGAAAAAGACTACTTGATAACCTGACTTCGGCATTTTCCCCGGCCCCCTGCACAAAGTTCCATTCCCTTTCTGCTGTAATAATTATGCCCGGGGAATTGACAATATCACCCTGGGATACCCTGCCTAACCTTTGCAGCCCGCCTCCTACCCGAAAAAGATCTCAATTTCCCGGGCGGCACTTTCGGGGGAATCGGAGCCATGGACGAGATTGCGGGTCAGACCCTCTGCCCAGTCGCCCCTGATGGTTCCCGGCGTGGTGCCGGCCGTGTCTCCCATGAGCCTGCGGACTGTCTCTATGGCCCCGGGACCCTGCAAGATCATGGCCACCAGGGGGCCGGAAGTGATAAATTCTATTAAATCTTGATAAAAGGCTTTACCCCGGTGCTCCCGATAATGGGCCTCGGCCCTTTCTTGGGAAATCTGCTCCATTTTCAGGGCTGTTATTTTAAGGCCCTTTTCTTCAAAACGGCTGATAATTTTCCCCACCAGCCCCCTCTGTACGGCATCGGGTTTGATTAAGACCAGTGTTTGTTCCATATCCCTTCCTCCTGAACTTGATTTTCTAGTCATTATTTCCCCGGCCATCTTTTTTACCCTTCCCAATGGTCCCCCCATGCTCTAGAAACATTCTTCCCCCGGGGGAAAATCTCCTCCAAAGGGAAAACCGGGATCCCGCCGGATCCCGGTCTTAATGAAAATATTGTCAGCTGCCCGCCGCCCCAACTTCTTCGGCATAGGCCAGGATTTCCTGCAGGATCTCCTCCCGCCGGCGGGCAATGGCGGCAAAATCCATGTAGGGTGTATAGTAGGTTTCGAGGCGGTCGTGGTGTTCCTTGGCCCGCCCGATAAACTTTATCGCCTGGTTGAAAAGGGTAAAGAACATCTCCCGGTTTTCATTGACCAGGGTCGTGTACTTGGCCACCACCTTCTGGTTCAGGCCCTCGTTTAAGTTTATGACCCTGTCCCCGGGATTGTAACAATAGCGATGGGGTTCGATGGACTTGGTCAGGGCAACATCCAGCTCTTTAATCACTATGTGCTCTACCTTCTCCGGATTCAGGGGACAGTGGTATAATTCAACGGTGTAACCCCGCTCCAGGGCGGCCGTGGCTATCTTTTCAATCAGGGTCGACTTGCCGGTACCCGGCTCCCCTTCGATGACATATTTGACAGAACAGGGTCCTATTATGGTGTCGACATAGTTTAACATTCCCTCGGGGGTGATAGCCCGGGCAAAGAGGTGTCTTTTGTAACCGATCTGAGAAGAAACGGGTATGTCGGCAAAAAGCTCCCTGTGAAGCTCCTCCGTCTGCTGGTTGGCATAGGCAAAATCCATGGCTTCCATGTTGGCTTCTTCCCAATCCCGGTAGACCAGCTGGGCCGCCTTTAAAAAGCGATAGCCCCGCTTGTACATCCGGCTCGATTCACGGCTGATCTCCATTATTTTTTCCTTGAAGGGTTTGATACGGGAACTATCCCAGTATTCCCCCAAATAAATAATCTCTTCCAGGGCGCCGGGATATTTGGGATCCATGGTATGGGGAGCCATTCCGTCCATGATGGCCACTCCCAGCTTGGGGATCAGGATGCCATCCAGGGAACCGACATCGGAAGCGCAGCAGTGCATCTCAATATCGTAACCGCGGTTCAGCATTTCTTCGGCAATCCTGCTCATGAAGGTGGATTTGCCCACCCCTGGACCGCCTTTGATTATCAGGACCCTGGTCGCGTCGGGAGGAATTATATAATCGTAGAAGGATTTAAAGCCCTGGGAAGTATTATTGCCGGGAAAGACCTTTTTCACATAGCCCCTGGCCATTAAGCCACAACCTCCTTTTTGCCCTAATTCACTTCTTAACATATTACTATTGTGGTTCCCTAGCTGTGCTTGTCCCAGGGCTAGAAAAAAAGAAGGAAACCAGTCCCGGCAAGGGATGGTGCCTTCCCGCAATAATCCTTCCTTAAGCTGCCTTTAACGGGCCGCCTTCCTCCCGGCAGCCAGGCGAAAGACCAGGCCGGCCAGGAATAGATTGACGGCCGCTGCAATGGCCAGGGGCAGGAGGAGGCCGCTGAAGATTACCATGTTCCAAATGGGCAGGGTATAGACGACAGAAACCAGGGAATGAAGGATAGTTATGGCTATTATTCCGCTAAGAAGGCCCGCCCTGTCATTTATATACCAGAGACAGGCCGCCCAGAGGGCCATTTGCAGGGCCGCCAAAAGGTGGAGCCAAAGGCCCAGGGGAAAGCCACCGACGGCAGCGACCAGCAGATGGCTGAGGCCGGCAACCAGGCCGCCATCGGCCCAGCCATAGAGCAGGGCCGCCAGGTAACCGGGGAAGGTCTCCAGGGCCACAGGACCCGTCGGTAGAGGCAATCTGAGGACAGAACCACCGAGGCTGAGGAGGATAAAAAAGGCTATCCTGATACTCCTCCTCAAGGCCAAGCCTTCGGGCAGCTGCGAGAGCCTCCGAGGCTGCAGTTTCGGTTCTCCCATAATTCCACCTCCCTGTCTGCTGTATCTTCCCTCACTTGCTAATTATTCAGATCCGCAAAAAAATATGCCCTCTCCTGGGAGGGCATAGCTGTCAATTGTGGACTGTTTTGTTAACTTTATCTATTTTTGCCAGAGGGAAAGGGAGGTCATGGCATCGTATTCCCGTTCCAGGTGTACTCCCTCCAACTCCTCGATAACAAATTCCGCCGCAAAGATCTTGGTCCCGGGCAGGAGGTGGCCGCCCCAGACCCGGCCCTCTTTATCGCCCAAAACAATATGGACATGGGCAAAGGGTTTGCCGTCTTTGAGGGAAATATTCCCAATGCAGGATAAAATCTCCATGCTTGCTGGAAATTCAATGGTCTTATATTCCTTCGAGGCCTGGTCAAAAAAGGCTACCCTTGCTTCCTGCACAGCGCCGATGAGGGAAAGGGCTCCGGCCTTGATCCCTTCTTTTTCTACCAGCTCTTCCAGGGCTTGCAAGAGATCGGCACCGTGTTCAAAACGGCCCATAAGTTTCCGTCCACCTGTACTTTCTTTAACTAACATCCTATTCCTCCTTTGACCGGTAGTAAGTTTTTCCAACCTGTAGTTATACTACGCCATGCCTGCCCCTATTCCTCTTTTCCCCGGCAGAGGGGAGAAGATATACCCAGCCTGAAAAAGCAGTAGGGGACAAAATAATTCAAGGGGATGCACCCAAAAGATGCATCCCCCGCCGCTATTGCTTCAGGGTCTGTTCAGCCCGCTGAATGGCCAACTTGACCAAGTTACCACAATCGCGAGAGGTTACCCCACCAAAGCCCTCTCTTCTAACGATGTCGGCAACTCCGAGTTCTTCGGCTAATTCGTATTTCAGCTTCTCGGACATAATCCCGTTCCGCCGTCTACTCATTAGCCCTCACTCCTTTTTTAGTTGGCCGCAATAGCGGTAGCCATAGTATCTCCTTCCCCGGCAATTCTATGCCGGCAATTGCAGCCACTTTTGACAGTTTTTCAAAAAATTAGACATGCCATGGGGCAATCACTCCCCCTTCAATTCAGAGGGCTTTGGATGTTGGATGCCGGTATTGGGATCAAGGTAATAATTATCCCAGAGGATCAGCTGGGATATGGGCACTATCTCATAGCCGGCGGCCTGCAGGTGCTCCAGGATGGGCCCCAGGGCGGCAGGGGTGTGCCTTGCATTGTTGTGGAACAGGACTATGGCTCCTGGTTCAATCTGCTCTAAAACCCGGCTGGTAATTTCCCCGGCGGTGAGGTCCCGCCAATCGAGGGAATCGACACTCCACTGGATTGTCTTCATCCCCAGCTCTTCCGCCACCCTGATGAGGGTGTTGTTGTATTCACCAAAAGGGGGCCGGAAGAGTTTCGGCCTCTGCCCGGTCAGGCGTTCCAGGAGCTTGTTGGTGTCTTCCAGTTCCCGGTAGATTTCCTCTTCCGTGAGGGCATTCATGTGGGGGTGGGTCGCCGAATGATTGCCCACCTCATGCCCGGCAGCCACAATCTGTCTGGTCACCTCGGGATACTTTTCCACCCAGAATTTGACCAGGAAAAAGGTGGTCTTGACCTGATATTTGTCCAGGATCTCCAGGAGCTGGGGAGTATATTCAGCACCCCAGGCAGCATCAAAGGAGATGGAAAGCTTCTTTTCCTCGGTGGCAACGGCATAGATGGGAACCAGGCGCTCCTGGGATGAGGACACGGGCCAACCGGCTGGCAGATACTCCCCGAGAAAGGTTGCGATGCCAGCAAAGGAAAGAAGGAGGACGACAAGGCCGAGGGCAAGCCTTCCCCGGGACAAATAGTAGACCTGCATCTTCCAACCCCCTCCCGCCGCTTTTCCTTACTGAACTTTATGTGCCCAGGAGGGGGAATATGCCCCACCGGCAGGAAAAGCTGGATGGGAAAGGGTATTAGGGGGCCACAAGCCGGATTTAAATCTCTTCCCGGTACAAAAGCCGGGGTCCTATATCCTCCAGGGTCTTACAACCTGTCATGATCATGGCCTGGATCAGTTCCCCCGTCATCCGTTCCAAATGGAGCTTTACCCCGGCAGCGCCCCCACCCACGGCCGCCACAATTAAGGGCCGGCCCACCAGCACGGCATCGGCACCCAGGGCCAGCATCTTTAAAACATCGACCCCCGTCCGGACGGCACCGTCGGCCAGGATGGTAATCTTCCCCTTTACCCGCCGGGCAATGGCCGGCAGCACCTGGGCCACACCGGGTGTATGGTCTAAAACCCGCCCCCCGTGGTTGGAAACAACTATGGCAGCAGCACCGGCTTCTACAGCCAGCTCTGCCTCATCGGGAGTCATAATGCCCTTTAAAATGAAGGGCAGGGGGATATCCTCTACCAGCTCCTTTAATTGGGCCGGGGTCTTTGGTTCTACATGCACACCCAGGAGGCGCATATTGATCAGGCCCGCACCATCTATATCGATGCCAAAGGCAACAGCTCCCCCTTCGGCCACCTTCCTGCCCCAGGCAATAATTTTTTCCTGCTCCAGGGGCTTAAAGATCATAATTCCCCGCCCCGACTGCCTTTTAATTTCCTCCAGGGCTATTTCCCCCACATGTCCCGCCATGCCCATGGTGCCAGCCAGAGAGCAGCCTTCCAAAAGGGCAGCGGTCAGCTCAGCGTCGCTCATTACCCCACCCAGGTTGGTCTGGGCACCGGCTATGGGGGCACCTAAGATGGGAGTGGCCAGCTTGCAGCCAAAGAGCTGCAGGGCTGGATCGGCATCCCTGGCCCCGTGTACAGTGCGCAGGTTTAACTTCCATTGGGCCAGGGCTTCATAGTTGGCCCTAAAGGAACTGCCCGTCCCAACACCGCCAAAACCGGGGACTTCACCGGCACAGGCCCGGCCGTCACACTGGGGACAAACCCGGCAGTAACCCTGTAACCTTTCCCGGGCCCTCTGCCTGATCTCGTTCCATTCCACCAGTTTTCCCCCCTTCAATCTCCCTACTAAATTTTACTTGAGCGGGATTACAGCCAACTAGAGGGTACCCGCACTATGGCAGGGCTAATTTCCCGAAGGTTCCTGCAGCCGGTCAGGATCATGGCCGTTCTTAAATCTTCGGCAAACTCTTCCAGCTGCAATTTTACCCCTTCGGCCCCGCCACCCACCGCCGCAATGACAATGGGGCGCCCGACCAGCGCCGCTTCTGCTCCCAGGGCCAGGGCCTTGAGGACATCGACACCGGTGCGGATCCCCCCATCCATGAAGACCCGAATCCTCCCCTTGACCGCCGCGACAATCTCCGGCAAGACTTCAATGGTTCCCGGCGTATGATCCAGGGCCCGGCCGCCATGGTTGGAGACGACAATTCCCGCTGCTCCCGCTGCGACGGCCGCTACAGCATCCTTTACCGTCATGATCCCCTTTAAAATAACGGGCAGCCGGGTACTGCCTATAATTTCCCGAAGCTGGGCAAGGGTTTTCGGGCCCACGGGTTCTCCCATGCGGTTCATGTAGCGGAAAGCAGCCCCATCGATATCGATCCCTACCGCCAGGGCCCCGGCCTCCTCGGCCCATTGCATCCTCTTGATAATCTCCTCCGGTTCCCTGGGCTTTATGATGGGAACGCCCAGGCCCCCGTGTACCCGCAGGGCCTCCAGCCCCTCCGGATAGAGGGTGGGGTCAGCCCCGTCTCCCACCATGGCCAGGGTGCCGGCCGCCACAGCGCCGTCCACCTGGGCCCTGATAAATTCCCTGTCGGTTACAATCCCTCCCAGATTTCGTGCCGTCCCACACATGGGGGCCCCTAAAAGGGGAAAGGCCAGCCTTTGCCCGAAGAAATCGTAGGTCAGATCTGGTTCGGCCGCCGAATGGATGGTGGACAGGTTCAGCCGCACCTGGGCCAGGGCACTGACGTTGTTGATAAAAGCAGCCCCCGTACCCTTGCCCCCCATCCCCGGCAGCTCCCCGGCACAGGCCCACCCGTCGCAGACCGGGCAGACTCGGCAGATACCCTGGAGCCTTTCCCTGGCTGCCTTGCGCACTTCCCTCAAGTCCATACTGGGTCCTCCCTTTATTTATTACATTAAAAAAATAACTACTATAACTACTATTTCTCCTCTTTGAGTAATTTCCCTCCTGTCCCGGGGAGTTAATAATCATGATTAGAAAAAAAGAAAAGGGCCCCCTGCCCTTCCCCTATCCGGATCATTTAATGAGGTAATAACAATAATCCAGCTGCTCCTCGTCGGCACTGCTCAGCCTTTCCGCCAATTGCTCCCTGGTTTCCCCGGCCAGGGGGGCATAATAGAGCCCCAGCATCTCCTTACAGACGGTCCGGCTGGCGTGGGATTCCCTGTTCCTCATGACAAAAGCCAGGATCTCGTCTATTTTCTCCTCCCTGCTTGCCGGCACAAGCTGCACCTCCCGACTGCCTTTCCCCTTAGGATGGCTGTGCCGGCCAGGGACTATTCCCTCAGGGAGCATAAATATAGTCCTTTAAGTTTTCGTAGGTTTTCTCACCAATACCCGAAACATTTTTCAGATCTTCAGGCCGCCGAAAGGGGCCCTGCTGCTCCCGGTAGGTAATAATCCTCTCCGCCAGGGTGGGACCAATTCCCGGCAGGGTCTCCAGCTCGGCCTTGGTCGCCCGGTTCAGATTAATTTTCCCCGTACCGGAAGCAGAATAGCTGCCACCGCCCCCGGCAGTCTCCTCCAGAGTCGGCACATAGTAGCGCTGGCCGTCGATGAGAATATCGGCCAGATTGAGAGCGTGGATATCGGCATCTTCGGTCCCGCCCCCGGCCGCCTCCACGGCATCGATAACCCGGGAACCCTCAGGGAGGCGGTAGACACCGCTCCTTTTCACCGCCCCGGCTACATGGACGACTACCTCTCCGGGCTCCAGATGCTCTCCCTCTTCTTCCCGGATCGGTTCCAGCGCCTCTACCACAGGGGGCTGCTGATACTGGCGCCACAGCGTCACACCGCCTCCCGCCAGCAGGACTCCAACCAGCAAGATAATGACATAATACTGCTTCGGGAGATTGAGCACCGCTGTTCCCCTCTCCTACAGGAAAGTTGCAAAGATAATGGTCTAAATCTTGCAGTTGGAGGGCTTCCCTCCTCGGCCTGTATCTGGCCTGTGAGAATCATATATTCTCCCCCCGCCGGCCTTTTCCTCCTTCCCCCGGGAAGGGAAAAGGGCGGCCAGGCGCCGCCCTATTTGACCACAATATTGACCAGTTTTCCAGGTACATGGATGATCTTCACAATCTCCTTGCCCTCTGTCAGGGCCCGGATCCTCTCCAGGTCCAGCACCCTTGTTTCCAATTCCTCCTGGGAAATGCCCACCGGAACCTGGAGGCGCTCCCGCAGTTTTCCGTTCACCTGGATTACTATTTTAACCTCCTCCCGAACAAGGGCAGCGGGATCATAGACGGGCCAGTCCTGCTGGTGAACACTGCCATCATGGCCCAGGATGCGCCACAATTCCTCCGTCAGGTGGGGGGCAAAGGGGGCCAGCAGGAGGACGGTCTTCTCCAGGACTTCCCGGAGCAGGGCCGGGTTTTGTTCTGCCAGCTCCAGTTTATCCTGATATCTATAGATGCCATTGACCAGTTCCATGATGGCACTGATGGCCGTATTAAAGTTAAACCTCTCAATATCCTCGGTGACCTTCTTGATGGTTTCATGGAGCTGGCGCCGGAGGCCAGTATCTTCTTCTGAGGCCGACTCCTTAGCCTCGCCTGCCGCCTTTATAAGATCGACATTATTGTTCACGAGCCGCCAGACCCGGTTGAGGAAACGCCACGCCCCTTCTACCCCCTGGTCGCTCCAGTCCAGTTCCCGCTCCGGCGGGGAGGCAAAGAGAATAAAGAGGCGGGCCGTATCGGCACCGTATTTTTCAAAGATCTCTTCCGGTGTCACCACATTCCCCTTGGATTTGGACATCTTGGCTCCGTCCTTGATCACCATCCCCTGGGTCAACAGGTTGGTGAAGGGTTCCAGACACTGGACGAGGCCGGCATCGTACAGCACCTTGGTAAAAAAGCGGGAATAGAGGAGGTGGAGGACCGCATGTTCAATGCCGCCGATATACTGGTCCACAGGCATCCAGTAGTTGACGGCTTCCTTCCCAAAGGGAGCCTCTTCGTTCCCGGCATCGGTATAGCGGAGGTAATACCAGGAAGAACAGATAAAGGTGTCCATGGTATCGGTCTCCCGCCGGGCCGGCCCACCACACTTGGGACAGCTGGTATGGACAAATTCCCCTACCTGGGAGAGGGGTTGAACAGCTCCTTCTTTTAAGACCACATCCTCCGGCAGCATTACCGGGAGCTCTTCCTCGGGCACCGGAACTGTCCCGCACTGGTCGCAGTACACAATGGGTATGGGCGCACCCCAGTAGCGCTGGCGGGATATCAACCAGTCCCTGAGCTTATAGCTGACTGCCCGCCGGCCGATACCCTTCTCTTCCAGGTAATCGGCAATGGCCTCCTGGGCCTCCGCCACCGGCAGGCCGTCAAAGGGACCGGAATTAACCAGGTAACCGTCGGCAGCATAGGCCTCAGTGAGCTCTTCCGGCACCGGTGCATCCTTCTCGGGAACAATGACGATCCTTTGCGGAATCCCATATTTTTTTGTAAAGGCAAAGTCCCTGCTGTCATGGGCCGGTACACCCATGACGGCACCGGTTCCGTATTCCATCAGGACATAGTCGGAAACCCAGATGGGTACTTCTTCGCCGTTGACGGGGTTGATGGCATAGGCCCCCAGGAAGATTCCCTCTTTCCCCAGCTCTTCCCCGTCCTTGCTTGCGTCCCGCCTCTTGATGGCCTTTTTGACAAAATCCCCCACGGCCTCTTCCCGTTCCGTTCCCCTTACCAGGTCCATGACCAGGGGATGTTCCGGCGCCAGGACCATGAAGGTGACCCCGAAGAGGGTATCGTGGCGGGTTGTGAAAACGGTAATTTTCTCTTCCCGGTCTTTGATGGAGAAGACCACCTCGGCTCCTTCGCTGCGGCCGATCCAGTTTTCCTGCATGATCTTAACGGGCTCGGGCCAGCCTTCTAAGAGCTCCAGGTCCTTCAGGAGGCGATCGGCATAATCGGTAATTCGCAGGAACCACTGTTCCAGTTCCTTCTTTTCTACCTGGGTCTCACAACGCCAGCAGCTCCCGTTTATTACCTGCTCATTGGCCAGGACTGTCTGGCAGGAAGGACACCAGTTCACAGGGGCTTTTCGCCTGTAGGCCAGGCCCCGGTGATAAAAGAGCAGGAACAACCACTGGGTCCAGCGGTAGTAATCGGGCAGGCAGGTTGTTACCTCCCGGTCCCAGTCATAGCTGGTGCCCAGCTGCTGCTGCTGCCGGCGCATATTGGCAATATTGGCGGCAGTCCATTTGGCAGGATGGATACCGTGTTGGATGGCGGCATTCTCTGCCGGCATGCCGAAGGCATCCCAGCCCATGGGATGGAGTACATTGTAGCCCTGCATTGTTTTGTAGCGGGCGACGACGTCGCCAATGGAATAGTTGCGGATATGGCCCATATGCAGGGCTCCAGAAGGATAGGGAAACATCTCCAGTACGTAGTACTTGGGTTTATCGGCAGTCAGGGTGACCTTGTACTGCTTTCTGTCTTCCCAATACTCTTGCCACCTGGCCTCTATGCTTTTAAAGTCATAGTGCCCCTCCATACTTGACTCCTCCTTTTACCACAAATATACAAAAACCCCTCGAACCTGACCTTTGCCAGGGACGAGAGGCTAATTTCCCACCCGCGGTACCACCCTGCTTGGTAAGAAACAAAATGGTGGAGCTGAGGGGGCTCGAACCCCTGACCTCCTGAATGCCATTCAGGCGCTCTCCCAACTGAGCTACAGCCCCATCTTGTCTTTACCCACTTATTATCTTCCATAACTCCAGGGCGAGTTCGGCACATCCTCTCTACCGGTTTCCACCAGCCACCGGCTCTCTGTCAAGGAGTATCTGCCTACTACTCCCCTTCATTGCCCGGGAACCCATATTTATTTACAGCCCATATTATAAAAGAAGTCCCGGGAAAAGTCAAGTATCGACTCAGGCAAAGCCTGTTTCTATCCTCTTAGCATCGCCCCACAGCCTTTCCAGGTCGTAGAAGGCGCGCCTTTCCTCAATAAATATGTGGATGACCACATCGCCGTAATCCAACAGCATCCAGCCTGCGTCATTTTTACCTTCCCGGTGATCCAGGGAAAACCCTGCCTCGGCCAGCCTGCCTTCGACGGCTTCGGCAATGGCCCGCACCTGTATACCGCTGTTACCACTGGCAATGACAAAATAATCGCACAGGGGTGTGAGGTGCTGGATGTCGAGGATGACCACATCCTTGGCCTTTTTTTCGTCGGCAGCTCGGGCGGCCAACAGCGCCTTTGCCCTACTATCCATCAACTTCCCTCCTATTGACCCTTTTGCAAAGGCAAATTTGCACCCCTCCAGGGGATAACGGGTCCAGTAGCAACTCTCGTTTAACGGTTTTTACCAATTATAACGGTAATATCCACTTCCTTTTCATCATCCAGGACCAGGGGCTCACCCTGGCTGATCCGGGATATCCCCGTGGCCCGGGCTACCTTCCGGGCAGGCTGGATATCCTCACCGTGGTTGACGATCAGGCTTTCCTCGTAGTCGAAGTGGTCGGCATTGGCAACGGCGACTACATTGAAGCCATAGCGGCGCATTTCCGCCGCCACTTTACTGGCATCGCCACTCTTCCCGTTGCCATTTAAAATCTGAACCCTGATATCCCTGTTCTCCTCCCGGTTGATGCCCTTCAACACCCGGTCAACCTGTTCCGCCATCCCTTCCTCATCGGCCAGCCAATAACTAATGCCGTCTATATACCGGTCGATGCCGGCCAGGGTCTCAATTTCCAGATCCTCTAAGTTCATCTTCCGGGCCTTCTCGGCATACTGGACAATTTGCAGTACATCCATATCTGTTTCCACGTTTCTGGTAAATATACCGACCAATTCCGGAATTTTCCATACAGTACTCATATCCAGGAGCTTGTCCGCCAAAACCCGAATGAATTCCTGCTGCCGGGGAATCCGGCCTATATCGCCGCCGCCGTCACCCCGATAGCGGACATAGCCCAGGGCATCGTATCCGTTTAACAGCTGGGGCTCGGGGGAAGCCTTTAGGTTAATGCGGAGATCCTGGACGGGGTCCCAGTAGTTCATATCCTCTTCTATGACCAGCTCAATCCCGCCCAGGGCATCGACAATCTGCTCAAAACCCTCCAGGTTGACCTTGACATAATAATGGATGGGAAGATCGAGGAGACCCTCCACCGTTTTCTTGGCCAGCAGGGGGCCGCCGAAGGCATGGGCGGCATTTATCTTGTTTATGCCCTTGCCGGGGATATTGACCCTGGTATCCCGGGGGATTGACAAAATCCCGGCCTCCAGGGTTTCGGGATCAAAGCTCGCCACCATCATGGTATCGGTCCGGCTCGGGCCCCGCCTATTGCTGCCTTCCACCACACCTGCATCGACACCCAGGAGCAGGACATTGACCCGTTCGCCGATTTTCGGCGGTAATACTTCCTCTCCCTGGACGGTGCCCGGTGACTGGTTTTTCCCCGTTATGCTGAGCAAGATTGTATATATACTGGACCCCACCATGAGCAGAAAAAAAAGCAGGCCACAGGTGAGGAAAATACCAAATCGCTTCCAGTTTATGCGCTTGCGGACCCGTTTTTGCCGAACGGTCGTCGTCATTGCTGTACCCCTCTCCTTAAACCAGGGTATGATCTTCAGCCGCCAAGATATAATTACGGGCCGCTATCATCCGGGGGTGGATAAAATCCCCCCGCCGCAGCAAGTAAAGCAGGGTGTGCTCCATGCAGGCCAATACTGTCCCATTGAGGTCCCTTTTCGCCAGGATGCGTAGTTTTTCAACACCCGGGAAGGAACGCCCCGGTTCAAGATAATCTGCCACAAAAATAAGCTTGGCCAAGGCTGACATCCTGGGGCCTCCGGTAGTATGTAAGGCAATGGCGCGTAGAATGTCGGGATCCCTTATGCCAAATTCATGCTGTGCTATCCCTGCAGCAACCCGGCCGTGTATAGTCTTGGGGCATAGTAGGTCTGAACTAGTTAATACTATACCAAAGTAACCCGCCTTTTTCAACTGCTCACCCAAGGGCAAATCCTTGGCACAATCATGTAAAAGGGCAGCAGTTTCGATCTTACCTTCCTCTAGTTCCAGCTGGAGGCAGGCGGCCAACTCCAGAGCCGTCCTGGCCACCCGCAAAGTGTGTTCCCAGCGTCCCTGGGACAAAAGCCCCTTGACCTTCCCCTTTAACTCCTCCAGTGTCACAACCATCCTCCCCCGCAGCCAATTTTTACCTGTGGCTTCTTTGTCCTTACCCTTGTCACTGCCTAAATCGAGTAGGAGGGGGCGCCTAGCCCCCGTCCTCTCACACCACCGTACGTACCGTTCGGTATACGGCGGTTCACCAAGCTTGACGAAGCATTTGGTAGCGAGCGGTTAAACTCATGAGGCCCTGGGCTTTCCAGTAAGAGGTGCCCAGGGCCCTATTCATTGGCCCGTGGGCCATGCGCCAGGGTCCTTTACGGGCATTGGCGAATTGGTGGACAACCCATTCTGGTAAACCCAGTGCACGAAGTTCCCGGT